>Ga0041059_1001350_pt1 | contig 19521 bp, 12 predicted proteins | sample AraColnosormetaG_FD_56232 | JGI IMG/M metagenome (GOLD analysis project Ga0041059, IMG submission 56232) | Arabidopsis roots microbial communities from North Carolina, USA - Col MF nosort | ecosystem: Host-associated > Plants > Roots > Unclassified | place: USA: North Carolina | collected...
TTTGTTTTTTTTTTTGTTTTTTTTTTTTGGTTTAGTTGGTTAAAGAATTATCAGAATAAAATTGTTTTTGATTTGCCAAAAATAGTATTTTTGTCATTCTATACCAGATCGAGTTTGAATACTATGATACATTTGGATATGGACTCAGTGTTCGAAACATATTTTGGTATAAATATAAATATACGAGGGAAAGTGGGGAGAAAAAAAATCCAACCTCCATTGAGCCAAAGAAGAAGTGGTTTGGTGTGAGGAGAATGAGAAGATGACTCGGTGAGCCAGTAGAAGAGTGATCGGCCATGTGACTCGTTCACTGTCACGTAACCCGAAAATTGTGAGAATCCTACTTTTGGTTGCCCTGGTAGTGCTTTGATCCTGTCCTCCTCTTGCTCTTTTGTTGATGTTGATGATGTTGCTAATGATAAGAGCACAAATAGAAGAAAGAGTAAGTGGGTTCTTGCCATTTCTCGTTTTCTCTCTCTTTCAATATTGTCTCTCTTTTTCGTCAATGGGCTTTGTTAGACCAATAGAATGAAGAATGACTTGTTACGACCACTCATTTTTATACAAATATATGTATATGTATATATATTTTGTGTCATGTGTGGGAGAGACATAGGGATGGATGGATGGGGTTTTGGAGGCTATCATGTAATGTGTGTTTCGTTGAGTCATATTCATTACTTAATGATGACCTCTCTACCTTTTTCTTAGTGTTTTGACCAGTTTAGATTTTTGTAATTTCTAATGTACCAAAGATATGAATAATGTGTCGTATCATTATTACAATTATAGACTCCATTAGTTAGCATCAAGGAAAACTATATATATCTTTCAATGAAAACAGTGATAAATGTAGATTAAGAAACACAAGAACTTAATGGCCATTGAACTGATAATTTTAAATAATGTGAAATATTAAAATAACAATAGTGGTTTTCTTTCGCAATTATCATTTTAATAATTTGTTGCTATTGGGACATCCTCACTAATATTTACTAAAATAGTATTTGGATCTAGTGTCTTTAGTTTTGTATTGTGTGAATATATATGATTAAAAATTATTTGCTTATCCCGTATGAACCGAAATTATTTTATTGGATCCACCCGGTTTAATTGTGTTGTACACTATGATCCAGTTTCACTATTCGAAATCAAGATTTTCATATCCTTAGGTAAGATTCTTACATGAAGTCCAAACTTTGTATACTATTAATTGCTATTAGTTGACAAAAGAATTTTTTTTTTGCTATTAGTAGTAACAAGGAAAACTGTATAAATTAGAAATAAATCACTGAGTTGTTTTTGGAAAAAAATATTTTAGTAATTTGGTGTTTATATCTTACTTCAACTGATAGAAATAAATCTTAGAAAAAGTATTGGAAAATGGTTTTCTATATTAGATAAATAATTAAATAATTTTATCTAATTTAAAATGATCATGGTATATCTTAGTTTTTAATATTAAAATTTAGTTTCTTAGAAAGGTAAGGAAGGAAAAAAAAAGATGAGAGGTAGGGAAAAGAAGACACGTGTCAATTGTCTAGGTGGCAAATGTCAGATTTTGGTGAAATGAGCTTTGAGGAGAACCTTAATTTATTGTATTAGATTTACTGAGTACACTTCAAGTTTAATTGTTCTACATGTCAAAAATTATTTTGTATTGAAAACCTGATTTAGTTCCAAAATACAAGAATTTACTACAAAGATATGATATATAGATCAACCATATAATCTTCATTTGCTTTCGAATTAAGAAAAAGAGTATATTTTTTTTTTAATAAAAAGAAGAATATAATCCAACTGATAATGAAACTGACAATTACTTGGCTAATTGGGAAGATTACATTACATTTCTACAAGACCAAATTTGACCCCAAATCTGGTTCGGATCCTCCCAACCTCTTTATTAAACCTTATATAAAACCCATTTAAGCTCCAAACCATAACGGCCAAACTTTTTCACGTCTAAAGAGAAAAAGAATTCTAGGCAAGTGGTTGCAAGTTTTGTTTGAGTAGAGAAAAAAATGGTGTCTTTGATTAGCATTGTGTCCGTAGTGTTTCTTTTATTTACAACATTCTACCACTTTGGTGAGGCTAGAATCATTAATGTGGGAGGATCATTAGACGCATGGAAGGTTCCAGAATCTCCCAACCACTCTCTCAACCATTGGGCTGAGTCCGTCCGGTTCCAAGTCGGAGACGCTCTTTGTTCGTATCTAATTCTTTCTTCTAAATTATACTTTTGACGTTTTTTAATTGGTTTTGAATATTTTGATCTACATGCTAGCTAGTTTTATCAAGTGACATTATTACCATGGTTTTCCACAAAATTCCATTATGATTAAATGGGTCTTAATCTTTTAGCATGTTAATAAAATTTAACATAGGTTGACATTTTAAAAAAAAAATTGATGCTACCATAGTTTCGTCATGATGGTCAAGATCCGGATGTTAGTTATTGTTGGATACACTTTTAGTCTGCAAAGGCTTCTGGTTTGAATATCAGAAGTCTTGAGTTGGGTTTGGTTATTTGATATGTCAATAATCCAAATCATTTAGATATATTCAAGGAACTTAAAACACATTTAAGATATATAATTATTTTTTCATATATACGAATGCATAAGATAGTAAGCTAAGGATTGTTTTTGCATGTGACAGTGTTTAAATACGATTCAAAGATCGATTCGGTGTTACAAGTAACAAAAGAAAACTACGAAAAATGCAACACACAGAAGCCTTTGGAAGAACACAAAGACGGATACACAACAGTGAAACTCGACGTCTCAGGGCCTTACTACTTCATAAGTGGAGCTCCGAGTGGTAACTGTGCTAAAGGTGAGAAAGTGACTGTCGTGGTTCAGTCACCTAACCACCCAAAGCCAGGACCAGCCGCTGTTACGCCCACTCTTCCTCCAAAGCCATCTACTACTCCGGCTGCTCCAGCCCCAGCTCCACCCACTCCTTCTCCAAAGTCATCTACTTCTACGATGGCTCCGGCGCCAGCTCCGGCCAAGAGCAGTGCTGTTGGGTTGGTTGCTGGAAATGGCATCTTTTGGGCCTCGACTCTTGTTGCTGTCATTGGGCTTGCTTTCGCTTAAGGCTTTTAACAAAAGTTCTTGAAGTTTAAATTTCATGTTATGCATCCAAAATCTATGTTTTGCAGAATAATTATTATCTGAATTTACAATATGTCATATCTGACATTACTTATAATTTAATTTACAATTCTTTTGTTTCTGTCAACAATTTATTCTACAAATATAAAAAAAAATTAGTTTCCTAGCAATGTCAAATCTTCTTGGTACCTAAATATTTTATATTGATGTCTCATTATTTATTCAATTGGGTGATGAATGTTTTGATTTCAAGGTGAAATCCTTCACTTGTCTTGACTCTTGCAGAATACATTAATCGGAGTACATTTATTGATTCACGTAGCTTTCTTCATTTTCAGAATTCGGATTATATCTACAGATTACAGCTCATGTAGGTTAGAGTTATTGGAATAAAACGAATGTTAAATATAATAAGAGTATCAGAGCACCTCCAGTGGAGAGAGCCTCTCCAAGGACTCTCTCCATTTTTTTATGATTAAATTTCCAAAAAATTAACAAGAGAGCTTTGTGTTTTACTTTTTGTTAAAGTTTTCTTAAAAGAGTTCTCTGAAAAAAAAATGAATGATCTTGTTTTCAATAACTTGTGTCTTCTCCTTCATCCTCATCGCCCTTGTTTCCATCCTCGACTTTACTTTCACCATCTTCGATTTCTTCAATTTCCAAAACCAATACGAGATGGAATGCTCAGCTCCATGTCCTTGGACCTTGATCATCTCCATTGTATCAAAACCGACTATTACTTATGTAACTTATCACATCTTTATCTCTTTTCAAATGAATAGAGAAAACAACAATAGCAACTGTAAAGACTACACCATGCAGCAGAATCATTTAAACTAAAGAAACACATAGACATATACACAAGGATATATATATATATATATATAAAGCAGTGGCACCAACCTACATGACTACTATTGAAGCATGCTTATGTACGCTTTAGATTCAGAATATTGGAAGATTAGCCAAAAAAAAAGAAAAAGCAAGAGTAATAAGAAAGCAGCTTTAGCTACCGTTCCAGAAGAAAGCTAGGCTTAAAATGACTTAATGCATCCAGTTTTTAATGAATGATCTACAAAGGTTCATGATGTAATAAGATAATATACCTGAAAAGACAACATACCACATAATTATTATCCGAGGCAACAACAGTCTGCATTATGTCTTCATTTTCCTTTACTTGAAAGTATATATCTGCAGAGCATAAGCGTAATTCTATTAAATTATTCACAGTTATAAGCCAACTGAATAAATACAAAGCAAAAAACAAAAACTAAGAATTCTGGCCAAAGAATATTCTCATGAACTCCAATACCAAGTAAACCTGAGAGCATCTGGGTACCTTTTTTGTTCACCTGAACAAGACACTACGGGAAATGTCAGATCCGCAAAACCAAGTTCGGAAAAAACAAACAGGTAGAGTCAAAACCAGTATTCATCAATCTTAAATTCAATATTCAACATTGGTTTTACAATTGTTTTACCTGAATTTTTATCTTATGTTGAATTGAAAGATTAAACCACCAAATACAACATGTAATCACGATATACAAGCAAGAATGGCTTGATTCATACCTAATTTGGAGACTTCGGCAACGATTACTCTCCAAATCAGATTTGCTATTCTCCGATTGGGTTTCTCTTCCGCCGATGGTCTTCACCGTCTTTCGTTTTGATGAATCCGGCGTCTAGAAGCCTCAGATAACACAATTACACACAATCACGGCGTCAACTAATCGGAAATCAAGAGTTCACCGCCGGTTTCATTATCACGAGAGAGAGAGACAGAGAAAGAAAGTGATTATCTCTTTCGAACAAAAAAATGAAACGCTACTTTTTTTTTGTTTTGTTAAAACTTCACAACAAATCAATTAGCGACACCTGTCGCCTCTCTCGTTCCCTCAAAAACTCTCTTCAGAGAAACGCCTCTCTCAGTTTAATTCAATTTTGATTTATTTGTAATTCAAATTATCAAGAGAGCCCAACAAATATTGCATTAAAACCCTGCGTTGGAGATGCTCTCTTATAGCATCTATTATCAACCATAGTATCACATTTTTTTTGTGGACAAAGAACCATAATATAACATTTTGATACGTAAACAAATTATTTAATTCCATGCATGGCGTGGGACAACCTAATTATACATATAATTTATTTTTTTAAGTAGTAGATATTGAATCAAAGTAAAATATAGAAGCAGTGAAAATTATAGTTTGTAGTATATCCCTATATTTCTTACATGTAATGATTTAAAAGGAGACAGCACAGGAAGCGGGTGGGACCCGACTCGGACAGCAAGAAGAAGAAAGTCAATTTTTTGGACACAAGACAGAAGAAGACACCTTCACTTTCTTCTCTGCCCGTTTTTTAACAATTTGTGCTCTTCTTCTTCCGTTTCTTCTTCGCCGTCAGATTCGACTGTAACTGTAAGTTCTTCTTCTTCTTCATGTTCCTCCTGATCTCAGTCGCTGAGCTTGATTAGAGTTTGCAATTGTTTGACTTTGGATTCGATTTAGGCTATCTTAGAAATGAGTTTGGTTCGTTTTGTGTAGCTAAAGTTTCGATTTTTGTTTCTGGGTTTTAAATTTATCATCTTTTATGAATCTGGTGAAATGATAAATTAGCTCAAGTAACCTAATTTCAGAACCCAATCGCTTTGATTTGCAAAAAAAGAAAAACTCCTCCTTAGTTCCAATTAGGTAACTCCTAAAATTATAGCTGAAAAGGGTTCGCTAGTGATTCTCTTCTTGATGATAATTTGTCTCAAAAGCAGTTTTTTTAGGATTCATGAGTTAAAAGAGTATGTTCGATACTTGTGGCCCAAAAGGAGTCAAATCTCAAGTCATCAGTGGCCAACGCGAGAACTTTGTGAGGTATATATAACAATTTTTGAATCTCATGAAATTGTATGAATAGTATTAAGCTTTTTGAGTATTCCTGAATTCAAATAGGTTAGATAGTATGGACTCAAGGTACTCGCAAAGTTCCGAAACGGGTCTAAACAAATGCACATTGAATATACAAGGAGGACCTAAACGTTTTGCTCAAGGAAGCAAAGCATCATCTGGATCTTTTAAGAAAGGGTTTAGAAAAGGATCAGAGGGGCTTTGGTCTATAGGTCGATCGATTGGACTCGGTGTTTCGCGCGCTGTGTTTCCAGAAGATCTTGAAGTATCAGAGAAGAAGATATTTGATCCACAAGACAAGTTTCTTTTACTCTGCAACAAGTTGTTCGTCGCTTCGTGTATACTCGCAGTATCCGTTGATCCTCTCTTCTTGTATCTTCCTTTCATTAATGATAAAGCGAAATGTGTTGGTATAGATCGGAAACTGGCTATTATAGTAACTACAATAAGGACAGTTATAGATTCGTTTTATCTCTTTCATATGGCTCTACGGTTTAGAACAGCTTATGTTGCTCCCTCGTCACGGGTTTTTGGCCGCGGAGAGCTTGTTATAGACCCGGCGCAGATAGCTAAGCGGTATCTGCAACAGTATTTCATCATTGATTTACTTTCTGTTCTTCCGGTTCCACAGGTATAACAACAGAATGTGACATCAAACATCTCTACATTTCAAGATTTTGTTGGTTGATATTCATTTTTGTCTATTTTATTCAGATTATAGTTTGGAGATTCCTCTATACTTCGAGGGGTGCGAATGTACTGGCGACAAAACAAGCACTTAGATATATCGTTTTAGTTCAGTATATTCCGCGGTTTCTTCGAATGTATCCTTTAAGTTCAGAACTGAAGAGAACTGCCGGGGTATTCGCTGAAACTGCGTGGGCGGGTGCAGCGTACTACTTGTTGCTTTACATGCTCGCAAGTCATGTTAGCATCCAATTTTCTTGTACCATACTGTATCCGTTTTTATGTTCTCATAAGTTCATGTGTATGCAGATTGTTGGGGCTTTGTGGTATTTGCTTGCTTTAGAACGCAATAACGACTGTTGGAGTAAGGCTTGCCACAATAACCAGAACTGTACTAGAAACTTCTTGTTTTGTGGTAACCAAAATATGAAAGGTTATGCTGCTTGGGACAATATTAAAGTTTCGTATCTTCAACTAAAGTGCCCTGTCAATGTCCCCGAAGATGAAGAACCTCCTTTTGATTTTGGAATCTACTTAAGAGCACTCTCCTCTGGCATCGTCTCGTCTAAGAACTTTGTCTCTAAGTACTTCTTCTGTTTGTGGTGGGGACTACAGAATCTTAGGTAATACAAAGGATTTTATTTTGTTATATTGTCAATGCGATGAGTCTCTTTCGTATTAGTAACCTCGATAATCCTTTTGCAGTACACTTGGTCAAGGGCTTGAAACCAGCACATATCCTGGAGAGGTTATATTCTCTATAACACTTGCTATTGCTGGACTTCTACTATTTGCACTTCTCATTGGAAACATGCAGGTAAATAAGGGACCTTGTTAGTGTTTTTTGTGTTTATACACTTGTTATCGCTAGTGAGTATGAAAAACGATGTGATGTTTTTGATAAATTCTTGACAGACTTATCTTCAATCGCTTACCATTCGGTTAGAAGAAATGCGAGTAAAAAGACGTGACTCAGAACAGTGGATGCATCATCGAATGCTTCCACCAGAACTGCGGGAACGGGTTAGACGATATGACCAGTACAAGTGGTTGGAGACGCGTGGAGTTGATGAAGAGAATCTTGTTCAGAATCTCCCAAAGGATCTTAGAAGAGATATCAAACGTCATCTCTGTCTCGCGTTAGTCCGAAGAGTAAGTTTCTTTTCGTAATTCACTCGATTTAACATCTTCGTAAAAGTCTTTTTAAATCCGTTTTCTTTTTCCTATGGCAAAGGTTCCATTGTTTGAGAATATGGATGAGAGGCTGTTAGATGCAATCTGTGAGAGGCTTAAGCCATGTCTGTTCACTGAGAAGTCGTACTTGGTTCGTGAGGGAGATCCAGTCAACGAGATGCTCTTCATTATCCGTGGTAGGCTCGAAAGTGTAACCACTGATGGCGGTAGAAGCGGATTCTACAACCGGAGTTTACTTAAAGAAGGAGATTTCTGCGGTGACGAGCTTTTGACATGGGCGCTTGATCCCAAATCCGGTTCTAACCTCCCTTCCTCTACAAGAACCGTGAAGGCCTTAACCGAAGTGGAAGCTTTCGCTCTGATAGCCGATGAGCTGAAATTCGTGGCAAGCCAGTTCAGGAGACTCCATAGCAGACAAGTACAACACACGTTCAGATTCTATTCACAGCAATGGAGGACTTGGGCCGCTTGCTTCATGCAAGCAGCATGGCGACGGTACATAAAGAGGAAGAAATTGGAGCAACTTAGAAAAGAAGAGGAAGAAGAAGAAGCGGCAGCAGCATCAGTTATAGCAGGAGGAAGTCCTTATAGCATAAGAGCAACGTTCTTGGCTTCAAAGTTTGCGGCAAATGCACTTCGTAGCGTTCACAAGAACCGGACCGCGAAATCAACATTGTTGTTGTCATCTACTAAAGAATTGGTGAAATTTCAGAAACCTCCAGAACCAGATTTCTCTGCTGAAGATCACTGATCCAATATCGCATACGCAAGAATTCTTTTTCTTTTTAACTTGTACACAATCTCTAAGAATGCTCCAAATTTTTTTGTTGTTGTTTAAACACTTACTGTAATATAAATGATTATTTGTGATCGTTCTTAATCTTGTTATTACATAGAAATGTTTTTTAAGATTTTCAAACCAATTCTACAGGTTTTGTTCATTGTTTAAACTTGCTCGGATCTTCCTTTGAGAAAGTTTTTGCAGAGAGTCTGCCATTGCTTCCGATCTGGTTCCGCGTTTTCCATCGTTGCCTTCGCCTTATCCGCAAAATCTTGCTGAGAAAACAAACAAAGAAACATCAAGAAAGCTTCCAACAAGTAACACTAAAGACGATGGAATAAAGATATAAGAAGCAAACCTCCATCAACTTCAAATTGACGACACGATCAATGATCTCGAAAAGAATCTCTTTGTTGTACTCAGGATGGCCTTGGATGCCTAGCAAGTGGTTTCCATACGAACACATCTCAACGTTGTATTTGTCTGAATAAGCAAGCAATGTGGCTGATTCAGGGAGTTCAAGAACTTCATCTTGATGGCATTTTATAATGGCTAGTGATTTCGGAATCTGGCTTCCAAAGTAACCACCTGGCTTCACCGCGTCTGTAACCATTGTTATGCTTCTTAGTCCCATATCCAAACCTCTACTCGCCCTTCCGACTTTCCCTCCTTTGATTCTACTTAGTATCTGGTTTCAACAACAGAGAGAAAACAGATCATTCATCAAGAATCTTTCTAATCAAACTGTTGCACATTGGTTTTTTCATATTCAAGATCGTTTTGGAAATCCGTTTCAGATTCTAGCCAATAAAGAATCCACAATGCCTAGAACTTAAAATTTACTCAGACAATATCAACCTTAAGACATGGAAACCAACATCAAAATCAACGATGATACTATCGGACTAAGCTACATGTTATGGTTGCAGTTTTTCATAAAACATTATTGTTAACAAAGATATTTTGTTTAAAATGATTAAGGTTTTGGATTCATTAGTAAATCAAATGTAAATGTAAACACAAACAAACAATCAAGACCTTAATATTTATAACACACTTTTACGAGTCACTAGATTTCTCAACACACTCAGATTCACATCAACCAAATTATCTTCTATGGTTTTGATCATTTCTAAGTGATTATTTGAGCAAATGGTTTTTTCGAAAACCCCTAATCAAGTACGATCCAACGGATAAGAATCAAAACATAAATCTAAACGGATCAGATTAAACCTGGTGGCCAAAGCAGATACCAAGAACCTTCTTCTTCATGTCGTCAAGCTTTTGGCAAAGAGAACAAAGCTTAACGATCCAATCATCATCACCAAAAGCATCGTTAAGGCTTCCACTAATAACAAAACCATCGTACTTATCCAGATCCTTATCGTCAGGAAACTCGCCGTCGATCACTCGAAACAGATCCCATTGCTCACCATCTTCACCAAAAGTCGAAACAAACACGTTGAAATAGCCTCCATACGCTTTCTTCACGAACGTTGAATCGCTCGTAGCAAGAAACAAAGCAAATCTCTTTTGCTCATTAACCATTTTTGTTGTTGTTGTTGTTGTTGTTTTTACATGAAAAGGTTTTGTGTGTTTTAAAGACGGCCAGAGATCGTAACAGAAGCCAACTGGAGAGTCTTTGTTGCGTATCTGTTGTGATTTGTAAGTAACAAATTAACTAGGTGGATTTTTTTCTTGTTTTAATTCGATTATTATATTCTCTAATATTATTGGATATTTTGATAAGATAATAGATAAAGAAAAGACAGATTTTTCCTATATTTTATTATTTACTTGTATTTTTAGAGTTTTTACTATTTGACCACAATAGATTTGACTATGAGAATTTAATGACATAAAGAGCACAAATAATTTTATGGCTTAATGATAAATTCCAGTCAAAGTTTTTATAGAAATCAACAAAAGTTTTATAGGCAAGCTAGCCACATAGGGATAGTTGCAGAATTAGAAACAAAAATAATAATACAGCTAATGTATTTAAATTTCGCAAAAAAGGAAAAACAAATATCAGCATAAATTAAAATACAGTTTCACACAAAATTCACATAAGATAAATAAAAATAAACTGACTATAAAAATTACGGTCCCACCTTTTTAAATCAATGTATTCAGATCCGACCGCAAATCACAGCTGATACGATAAGCCTCATAATCCTACTAATCAAGTTCGGATTCAATATCAAAATATATGATATAATATTATTGGTTAAACTATTCGTGTTTAAAATATGAATTGAAATTTAAAATTTTCTTTAAATTTATATAATATATTGTATAAATTATGTTTGTTGTAATTTTTTAATAAATATTTCATTATGTCGCTCAAAAAAAATAACTAATATGGATTATTTTTTATTTAATTGAAAATCTATTATTCAATTGACTTGTAGACTCGTAGTGATCCTGGATTGGGTTTTAATACACTGTTTTAAATCAATTGTTTGAAGAAAAAAATCGTTAGACCATCCTTATTGGTGGGTTCTTAGACAAAATTCTTAACATTTTGATATATAAAATAATAACTAAATATTAGTAGGCTCTTAACAAGAAGAAAAAGTGTACCAAATATCTCTTATCTAAAAACCATTTTCCTCTCTTAAGAACCCTTTCTTATATCTTTAATTCTTATTTTGTTTTATATAATATTTTAAGAAAAAATTTCATGTTCTTAAGAACTCATTGATAAGGATGCTCTTAGAGCATGTACCATGGTTGGGACTATCAAAATCCCTAAAAAAGTAAAAAGTAATAATATTTTATTATTTTAATTATATTTTAGTTTTTTAATATAAATTGACCATTGATAAGATTACACGTGCAAATATGTTTGTGGGAACGTCCCTTAAATGAGGACTTTCAGAGACTCTCTTTCATCCCTCTTTTACTTTTTAAATATTTTTGTTATTTTTAAGTGAATGAGCCTGTATAAAGAGACCCACGTTGGACGTGCTCTTAGGCCGTAACTAGGCATATGATAAGGGTTTAACGCCTATGTCGATTAATCGGAGCATAAGGTGTTAGTGCATTACTTACTTGTTTTCTAATATTTTCATAATTTTATAATAAATATTGTTTATAAAATATGGAATGTTGAAAACGGTACACATTCAAACTTGTTTATATATATATATATATATTCACATTTAGTTTATATGAAAACTTAATAACTTACTCCAAATAACTAAGACAATTGAATGTGAAGAAATATTTTACATTGGAAAAATGAGAAAGGACTTGAATATAATGGGAATGGAGCATTTGACTAATGACCAATTAATTTTGAGTAAGATGAAAAAGGACTTGAATATAATTAATGGAAATGGAACAAATTACTAATTTTGAGTTAAAAGCCCATGAAACATAACAAAATACCAGAATCCGAACATACGATTACTCCCACTAATTAATGGCGCAAAGGAGGCTCATTTCTATCAAGGCATTAGTAAAACTTATTGGAGCATAAAGAAGCTTCTGGGTTAGTGAGGGTAAAGCTTTTATTTAATTATATTATGGATACAACACATCAATATGTCATACATTACAAATAATATTGTAACGTTGATACATGGAGTTGGAATATATATTAAACAAGTGTGATGAAGATTTGTGAGTCAAACTAATAAGGAGGGTTGACGTTTGAGGAAGTTTTTGCAAATTTTCTGCCAAAACTTCCTGTCTGCTTCATTCTTTTCCATTGTTGCCTTTGACGTTTCGGCAAAGTTTTGCTGCACATTAAGTTAATTAGGTAAGTAGCAATTGTTTTAGGATACAAATTATAAATAAATGGATATTCTACAAAGGGAGAGTTAGAAAAAAACCTTAATGTGGCCTCCGGCAAGAACACGATCAATGATATCGAACAAGATGTCACGGTTATACTCAGGATGTCCCTGAATGCAAAGGAAGTTATCTTTGATTGAATACATCTCTACCTCGTACATGCTTGAATATGCTAACAGTTTTGCATTTTCCGGAAGCTCCAAAACTTCATCCTGATGACATTTTATGATCCTCAGATTCGCTGGAACTTCTTCGCCGAAGTAATTTTCCGGCATCACTGCCTCTTTCACGATGGTTATGTTTCCAAGGCAAAGCTCTGGTCCTTTCCTTGCTCTCGCTACTTTGCCTCCCTTCGCTCTAGCTATTAGCTGGACATATATTATCCAATAATTGTGTTCTTAAATTAGAATAAGTTAACTTTAGTTAATACTTATACGAAATGTGAGGTTCCATATCAAATTGTCAACTGTACTGTTAGATTGAATAAATAACCTTCCAAGTAGCTGTATCTAATTTTATAAAATTTATATAAAGAAAAATAATTCTTACGTGATCATTTGTGTACACGTTCGAAGAAAAATCCATACAAGAACCATTCAAAGAAGCTATCTAATTTTTTTTACTCACAACTATATACAAGATTATATTCCTACGTATGCATTAAAAATAATCCAATCACGATACAATATGTATATATGTATATATATATATATAAACAATATTCATAAAATGAAAAAAATCATTTTAGTTTCTCTGAACGTAAAAGAGCATAATTATTAAAAATAGATTATACACAAATTTCATTTATAAATTAGGTTGATCTAAACTTCCAAACCATGAGCATGAAAACACACACACACACATGTACTTCAAAAGTTGATAAACTTATACATTAATTGAGGAAGGTTTCGTTAATTTCTTTAACCCTAAACTGGTATGGTATTTAACAATTAATGTACACAAATATTCATTACAAAAATATTCATTACAAATTGGGTTTTAATCTAAATTTCCAATCTATGAACATAAGAGAAAAAACAAATGTTATATATGTGATGAGAATTAAATTACCTGGTGGCCAAAGCAAATACCGAGGACTTTCTTGTTCATGTCATCGAGTTTCTTGATGATATCACAGAGCTTTAAGATCCAATCAGTGTCTTGAAAGGCATCATGAGAGCTACCACTGATTACAAATCCTTCGTATTTCTCAAGATCCTTCTCTTCTGGAAACTCGCCGTCCACGACTCTAAAAGAGTCCCATTGCTCTCCTTCATCGCCAAGCAGTGAAACAAACACATTATGGTATCCTCCATATGTCTTCTTCGCAAACTCCGAGTCCGGTGTCGCTAGAAACAATAGGTACTTCTTTTGTTCAGCCATTTGATCGTAAATTACTAGAGAGAAAGAGAGAGGGAGACAAAGAGTTGAGAGAAGAATGGAGAAGAGAAAAATGAAGTGTGTATATATTTATAAAGGTGATGGGGTTGACCATTCATGTGAATCCCTTACGGTCTATTTGTTTATGTTTTCTGTAACGTTTGGTTTATTTATTTATTCAATTTGACACTAAGATCTTATTAATAGTGGCTGTTATATAACCATTGTTGACCCCATGGCAAATTCTGGTGTTCCATAATTCTTTGATCGTGAGATCCACTCTACGGATATCTCCTCCAGTGGACAGTTCCACATAATATAACCACGTATAATATATCATAAAATTAAGCTTTAACAAAATGGTTTTGGCGGGCAAGGCATTCTCCTTACTACAGTATTGCGTAAGCAAAGCCGACCAAGTAGTTAATGACTAAAATTTTAGTGTCCTCTTACGCATGCGAATCTATCTATTTTTGCTACCAAAATTTTCTTAGGAAAATTGGTAGGATATCATCTTGTTTTCTTGTAATTATACTATTGAATTCTAGTTCCATCACCACAACTAACACCATGTGTTTCATGCTATCTTAGGTTATGAGTAGGACAACCCAATCCGATTTTAGACCACTAAGGTTAAAACCCATAATTAATAGACTGTACAGCATTTTTTTTTAATGGTAAAATACTTCCAAATCACTTCGCAGTTATGCAATAAAGAATTGAATCTTATTTGGATACCATAAATTTAGATGGAAATAAAAAGAGAGAAAGTAGGCTCAAAAGCTTACCTACAACATGTTATAAACCCACTAATAAAATTCGAATGCTCTCGTTACTTGCTAGTTTATTTGTTCAAGTCAACAATGTGTGCGTTTTGGAATTTCTTTTGTAGTTTGGACAACAAAGAAATCGTTTTTTTTTCTTCTTAATTTGAATTAGTGATTGTGGGTTTGAACTTTCAAACTTAGTATATTAAGCCCAGATTCTTTCCAACTTTAATATCACGTATAAAATAAACTAGGCATATCGATATTTCATTATGAAAATAATGTAATCTCAGTTACCAAACATGCCATATCCTTTACGTTGGCACATGCAAACATAAGAGCATCTCCATCAATAGTCTCTCACATAGTTTTTCATTGACTAAAAAATATAAAATAATAATAAAGTATGAGAGAGATAAGAGAGAGATTGAGAATAGTTTCTCTGCAGAGAAACTTTAAAGTAATGATTGAGAGACTATGTGTATATGTGTGTGTTTATAATTGGATAGAAACTAAATCATAATAAATTATTATTATTATTATATTTTGAGAAACTTTTGAAGTATCTCACCAATGGAGATGGCCTAATGGTACCATGTTCGTAATTCGCCTGCTCAGTCGGGCCATTACAGTTATTATTTTCGGCCTTATTTTCCAATATTTTAAACTTCGATTTTACAAAATTGGAATACACTGAATTTGGTGATATATTACTTTTCAAAAGTATTTAGGCATTTAGTATATTAAGCCCAGATTCTTTCCAACTTTAATATCACGTATAAAATAAACTAGACAGATCGATATTTCTTTATGATAATAATGTAATCTCCATTACCAAACATGTTATATCCTTTACGTTGGCACATGCGAACATAATGGTACCATGTTCGTAATTCGCCTGCTCAGTCGAGCCATTACAGTTACTATTTTCGGCCTTATTTTCCAATATTTTAAATTTATCTCTCGATTTTACAAAATTGGAATACACTTAATTTGGTGATGTATCACTTTTCAAAAGTATTAAGGCATATACTAATATATTATTTTCTGCTATTACGAAGTAAACCTACAAAAGTATGTTGTATAGTAGATATGTAATTGTATAACATATACATGGTATATGAGATGAGGCAAAAAAAAATGTCAAATAAAATGAATTTGGGGCAGAATATAAAGGGAGTTGGAAGGATGAGGTCGTCCACATGATCAATGGGGAAAATCGCAGAAAGAATAAACGCACTCCGACGAAGATTTGCCGCCTCTTGTTACACTTTTTGATTTTGTTTTTACTTTTACACTTTTTACTTTTACTTTTTACTTTTGCATGTACTTTCCTTTACTTTGAAATTTTTTTTTGTGGGGTTTTCAGTTTTCCAAAGCCAAAACGCGAGGGTTGCTTGCTTGTGGGGTGTGTTCTTCTTCACGAAGTTCTATAAAAAAAAACATTCATTTGATGGGTTTTTGTTGATTTTTATAGGCAAATCTTTCTTTTCTTTTTGTATATGATAGATTTTAAGCTTTTTCCTCCCCTTTATCTTTTGTTTTTGCGAGTGTGAGTGTGAGAAATGCGAATCTCTTGCTCGTTGTTACTCGTTACTAGTTATTATGAATGTTTTGTTTTGTTAAGAAAAAAAAAGCTACGATGAAATATTTGCATTAAAAACAAAAAGCTACAATGAATGTCATGTTCAGTCTTTTTATTTCATTATAGAAGTCTTTTGATATCTCAAGATTTAAAAGTTATAGTTGTTCGAATCAAAATATGTTTTAAGCTTTATAAACTTTTAGATCAAATAGAAAATAGGTTATTTAGATCAAATAAACTAACGAATCGTTTCTATGAAGATGCCTAGGAAACCTTCGTAAATTTAAGATGTCTTCATAAAGTTCTCTTAAAAAACTTTCAAATCAGTATGTTATGTTGCTAATTTTCCAGATTTTATATTTTGTACTTTCAAACTCGTTAGTGTGAGAAAAGTCTACATATATAGAAGATAAACCATCTGTATCAAATGTGACATCAAATCAATTATATCAACTTAAATTTTTTGCATCGATAACTTATATCAATTGATCAGTCTCTCACTAAGTTGTCAAACTGATATTCTATAGGATGTACGTCGCATATACCACTAATCCAGGTTTAATTAACATCCCATATAATGTATTTTTTATAGAGATAATTAATTTTCTAATTAGTGATAAATTATATCAGCGGTGAATTCTATATGTTTAAACATGCCACTAAATCAAAGATAGTGACGTGAAACAAAACATATATGTTCGTATAAGTGATAGTACTAATGGTAATAGAATAATGGATCGAATTAAAGTATTGTTTCCCATTAACTTCGAATGTGCTAGATTCGATTTTTCTTTTCATCGAATTTTTGCAGAAGAAGAGTATTTATTCAATTTAAAGCAGAAGGAACAAGTTCGGGGAACGAACACAATAAGCTACAAATGTGTAGCACAAGAGTTTGAAGCATATATTATTGGTGTAATTTGTGTTTATGAGAATATTGGCCCACGAGAAATGTATTATAACAATCTTTTTAAAACGATTCAAAAAGTAATATCAACATGCTTTACAACAAAAAAATGAGAGGCAAACATCAACTTTTTTCGTAAAGGCAAATATCAACGTTTTAATTTGGCCACTTTAATTTTTTTGTGCGCAAATTATTGAGAAAAGTGATGCTGCTTCTTAAATAATGGTTGTAAATTACAGCAATTAGAATCCGATGATTCTATGATAGGTTACTATTGATGATAATTGATATTATTTTCTTGTAACTTTTAATTAAAAATAATGGTAAAAAATAAATCAATCTTGATACAAAGAAAAAATAAATATCAAGGACTTTCTTTTAGATGTTCTAAACTTTTTTTTCTCTTTTCTAATGTAAACTTTTCCTGACCCAAACTAAAGAACAACAAGTATTGGCTAATGTGTACCAGGTAGTAAGTTTCGTATATTTGTGTTACCAAATTCTTAGTGTTTTTTACTCAAGAATATTTTGGAAATATATAGGGAAAAAGACAAAGAAGCATTGCGTAAATGATCACAGAACCTGCATGAGAAGGAAAATAGGGAGATTGGTTGCATATCATCTCGCTGCTGACGTTATTTTGATCTCCTCAAATCGGACTTTGGTCCAACTACTGTAGTTCAATTTTAATTTCCATTTCTAGCTTAGCAATATCAAACTAAATTTTTTATACATTTGGTCGGAATATCCATTTAAAATACTTAAAAAACATATACTAGATATTATCAAAAACAAGTAGAGTAAAAGTCTCTTAAGTCCGCAAATGTGTTAAACATGTACTAATTTTTTTTAATGAAAATTGTATTTATGTCAGGTAAAATATTTACAAAAACATGAGTGTGAAATAATCCCTCAACACAAAATAAAAATGACAAATCTTAAACAAAAATGGTTTCTTCACTATGAGTATGAGAATTATCTTTATAGGTGCAAATGCATCAAAGCCTAATTTTTTAAAAAAGTCAAAAGTCAAATGTGACAAGAAAAGATGACTAGAATAAGAAAAATGTAATACTAGTTCATTTGTTACAACGGAAAAGAATGGGGCCATTAGTGGGAACGAGAAAACTAAATAGACGAAAAAGGAAAGAAAACAAAAGTAGAGGGACTTGTCAGAAAAAATGTAACATCACAAATCAAACCACATCAGGCAAGGCAAAAGCAAGCCTCTTTCCGTATTCCAGCCTTTTTTTCTTACTATTTTCTCATCCTATCTCAGTTTTCATATGTTGTATTATAAAATATCTTTTCTAAAAAAGAAGTATCGTTATCGAATTAGATGGCACAAAAATTAACGTTTTTTAACCTCTGGAGGTAACATTTTCAATCACGAGATTTTACAGTGGAAAAATACGGAAGAAAATAAGAAGAAAAAAAAAAGACAAAAAGAAGAGAGAAGAGGTGCACGTTAGCGTAGATCAGTCTCGTACCCACTGCGGACTGGTTACAAGTGGTGATACTGGTACAGTCTACACACGTCAAATCTATGCATTCTTTTTTATTTTTACTTTTTTACTGGTGCAGTTGTGCTATAAATTTTATCTTGCAATTTTTGTTATTGTGATGGTAAGAATACCTTTATCAGTGAGTCATATTTGTGGGTGATAAATCAGACTAGGGGAATTTTCAGCTTATATACTCGAGCTTTGCAAAGTTCAAAGTAATCTGCCCATAGAAATTAGAATTATGAGATAAATGCATTCTTTTCATTGGTTACTTTAATCAATCATACCACAGTTTTATACGGTAAAGTATTGGCATGAGTTCATTTTTTAGGCATAGTTATTTTTTTTTGTTATATTCTTTGCATGTTGTTATATATGTGTCTTTGCTATATTCATAATCATAACTAGCATCATCGAAGTAACATGTTCGCAACTCGCAAGTCGCAGTCGATAATCTGTTTTTTTTTTTGTTTTTGTTTTCCATTATATCGTTATTAGGTATCAGTGTTTGTAGGTGAAATTTCCTTCAACACGCCTCAAATATTTTGTTACCAATACTATTCGTATCTTGCCTCCTCCCATTTTATACTTTTCAGAATTTCTTAGAAAATAGTTTTGAAAATTCTGAAAATATTGTAAACAAAAAGAATATGCTCTGTTTAAACTTCCTTTTTCTTTTTTTTACAGAACATAAATAAATAATTTTGATTGAGACACTTCTCACTAATTTATACAAAAACCAAAAAAAGAAATGAATATAAAATTTTGTTATTCTTTTTTGAATACAAGGACTTATTCATTTATACTTTTATTTTGTTTCCGTTATGGTCTCTCCATTGCCACCATTATTTATGTATAAAACAAACTTTCACAAATTTAGCAT
>Ga0041059_1001351_pt1 | contig 19517 bp, 15 predicted proteins | sample AraColnosormetaG_FD_56232 | JGI IMG/M metagenome (GOLD analysis project Ga0041059, IMG submission 56232) | Arabidopsis roots microbial communities from North Carolina, USA - Col MF nosort | ecosystem: Host-associated > Plants > Roots > Unclassified | place: USA: North Carolina | collected...
TTTTTTTTGTTGNTTTTTTTTTTTTTTTTTGAATGTTGTGTGCTTCATAGTTCATTGTATGTTGCATCTAGCTTTAAGTTTTGTTGTTCATCCCCGACTTGCTTTTGGGAGATACTAATATTGATATTAAAATTTCACGAATCTTCTCTTTGTAGTCTTATGTCTTGGATGTCCATCCTTTCAATCCTCGGATTGCTATGAGCGCTGGCTATGATGGGAAAACAATCATCTGGGATGTGAGTTTACTTTTTTGGATAGGAATAGTCCTTAATCTTATCAATAGCGATACTTACCTTCTTAGATTTTTTTTTCTAGATATGGGAGGGTATACCAATCAAAGTGTACGAAATCGGGAGATTTAAGTTGGTTGATGGAAAGTTTTCACAGTAAGTACCCAATGAAATGTCCACGACAAGATCTTCTATATTTTTTTTGTGTGTTTGCAAATGACTCCAGTTAAACATGCAATTGACTATTGAGTCTGAAACTAGAAGAAACAGTCATGTTAAGCATATCCAATTGGGTGTACAATATTCATATTTCTTTCAGTAAAGACATCTGCTTCTGAAGCATTTATTTAGTCACATGAAAGTCTTGGAATCAATTTTTTAAGATACTATTTCCCTGGCACTGTGTAGAGATGGGACATCTATTGTGCTTTCAGATGATGTTGGCCAGATATATTTTCTAAACACAGGACAAGGAGAGTCTCAAAAGAATGCAAAATACGACCAGGTATGGTAGATTTTACATCTCAGATGCATGATCATTTTCTAGTATATGGCTGAAGTCTCTATTACTTTCTGACCCTTTGTCTTGCTTTGTATTGATTAGTTCTTCCTTGGTGATTATCGTCCTCTTATTCGAGATACCAATGGACATGTTCTTGATCAGGTTTGTTTCAAATACTTGTTTCTTCTGTTTTCTTTCTAATTTCTGCTGCGTTCTTGTTAATAGACCTCACCGAACTGTGCATACTTTTTATATCCTTGCACCTGCGGTATTTTTGAATAATAAGCTTTATAATTTTCATGGTGCAGGAGACGCAGCTACTTCCTCATCGGAGGAACCTTCAGGATCTTCTTTGTGATTCAAGTTTGTTTCCAAAAGCTCATCTTTATTTCAGTTATACAAGATGTTGTTTATTCAGGAAACATATTCCTGGTGTTTTATTTTGATTTTTCAGGTATGATTCCGTATCCAGAACCTGACCAGACAATGTTTCAGCAACGCAGACTTGGTGCATTAGGAGTTGAATGGCGTCCTTCCTCGATAAAGTTTTCTGTTGGCCCTGATTTTAGTTTAGGTCAAGATTATATAATGCCTCCTTTGGCTGATCTGGATAGACTGATTGAGCCATTGCCTGAGTTTATAGATGCTATGTACTGGGAACCAGAACACGAAGTTCTGAGTGACGACAATGATTCAGAGTATAATGCTGAAGTTTCCTCTGATGGGGCTAGGGCAAGCCCATGTTCCAACTCTTCAAATGAACTTGAGTGCAGCTCCGAGGACAGTGACGTTGAAAATATTCACGAAAGTAGCTATCATTGGAAAAGAAGAAGAAAACATCCTAAGGTATGTTTTGCTCAACTCATGCGATTTTGTTTGTCAGTATCTATTAACTAACTCCCGTTTTCTCAGGTCAACGTCTCTACTTCATCTGGAAGACGTGATAAGAGGATTTTGGATGAGAATGATAGCTCGAATTCTGGAATTAAGAGAACCAAGAACCGAAGAATTGTCGTGAAGGCTTCAAAAAGAAAACATTCTGATGTCAAAGCATCACGGCCGCAGAGAGCAGCAGCTCAAAATGCTCGATCCTTGCTTTCTAAAATTTCTGGAAGCTCTTCGGATGAAGTTGATGATGATAATGATTCATCCAACAGTGAATCTGATAGAAGCATACCCACTTTGCGACAGTTGGACAAACCATCTCAGATGCTGGAATCTCTTTCAAATGACAAACAGAAGAAAAGATTGATTGTAAAGATCTCTGTTAAGAAGCCAGCAGAGTCTATGGGAAGCAAGGGAGATGTGATAAATCAGGCTGATTTAGAGCAACTATCTTCCAAACCTTTGGAGGAGAATCACAGAGTGATTGGTATATATTCCAGAGAACCCGGGTCAAGTTCTGTAGATGCAAAAGGTGATTCAGGGTGTCAGAGTATTCCCTACTCTATGAATACGCCACAGAGAGAAAAGGCCGATAATCAGTTGATAAGATCTTCAGATCAAGACCAGAATATGTGCAAGTGGAGGGAAGAGATTCCTGTTTGTGAACCTACCGAATTAACTGCGCCTGAGAACATAGAAGAAGCCCAACCATTTTATGGGTAGGGAAATCAGACTATAATGGGAACGTTATGTTTGTATTATATTTCCGCAATATCTAATTCATCGTATTCTCTTGCAGGGATGAAGCTGATGAGATTCTTCCAAAGAAAGTTCGACGACTGAGGTTAAAGCTTCGGCATCCCAACAGTCCTCGAAAACTAGAACCTGATGAGGTGGCAGATGATTTGGCAGATGGTGGAGATGGGTTTGCATCCATAGCTCCCTCTTTCATGAATCCGATTATGGATTCTGAACCTGTGATAGATAGCGTTAGAGATTCTTCTGCACATAACTTTGAGTTTGGAGAAGCTACAGCTGATGTGATACGTAGGAAAAGATCCATAAGAAGTGAATCTAGTACAAGAAATAGCGCATTACGCATAAGGTTGGGCTCTGGATCTGTAGACAAAATAAAGAAACAAGGGATTCCTTCCACAAGCGTGTATGATGATGCATCACTTGAAGAATGGCCTTCTACCTCAAAAGCTGGGTCCAGGTCTAGATCTGCAAGCGTCAGCAAACCAAGTCTTCATACTGGGATAAGGTTGAATAGTGTCTCAGGAAAAATCTCATGGTTATTGTTGTCTGAACACGAGGAAGGCTGCCGTTATATACCTCAGCTAGGGGATGAAGTTATTTACTTCAAGCAGGTACGTCCTCTTGGCTGCTAATTCGTTGTTCACTTCCTTGTATTAATTTGCCAGCTGTGATATTAATAAACTTTCCTTGACTGTCGTTTTCAGGGTCATCAAGAGTTCCTTAAAACTAAAGAATTAAATGACAGGGACCGATCAAGGTACCTTCCCCGAAACCTAGGAGCAGTAGAGATTTGCAAAGTCGAGAAACTTAACTATGATACATATCCTGGTTCTGGAGATAGCTGCTGCAAAATGACCCTCAGGGTTCTGGATTCTTCTTCATCACATGCCTCCCGCAAAGAGTTTCAACTGACACTTCCTGAGCTCATTAATTTCCCTGATTTTATTGTGGAGAAGACTCGATACGACGCTGCAATTCAAACAAACTGGAAAATTGGTAATGAGTGCCGTGTGTGGTGGAGAGACGCAACCGGTGAAGGCGGGGCTTGGTGGGAAGGTAGGATTGAGTCTTCACAAGTAAAATCCACTGACTTCCCAGAGAGTCCATGGGAAAGATACAGAGTTGTCTATGAAACAGGGGAAACGAGTCTTCACAGCCCGTGGGAGTTTGACAATCCCGAGTTTCCCTGGGAAAAATCTACCATCGAAGATGAGAGAAGAGAGAAACTGCTTTCATTATTTGCTGGACTAGTAAAATCAATCAGCAAGCATCAGGTTTGTCTTCTCTCCCGAAACTATCATTTCTCATCTTGCTGTTATCCTTGCTTGCCTCGTAACTGTTATTTGCTTTTGTTATATATTTTCTTCAGGATAGTTACGGGATCCAAAAGCTAAACGAAGCAGCTCAAAAGATGGATTTCTGCAATAGGTACGATACTTCACAACACTTAGCTCTCTGCAATTGATTCTTTCAAAACCTCCCTAGTCCTATAAACTCGAACATGAAAACCCATGTGGTATACTTGAGAAGCAGAAACGATAGTTGAGTCGGTGCTTATTTAAATAACTCATATGATCAAACTTGTGGATTTTCTTATCTGGCAGTAATGATTCATGCATTGTGTAACTCTGGTTTAAAATCGCAGGTTCCCGGTTCCATTATACCCTGAGCTGATTCACGAAAGACTAGAGAATCAGTACTACAGAAGTATTGAATCGTTTAAACACGACGTGGATGCAATGCTCTCAAATGCGGAGTTGTATTTCGTTAGAAGTGCACATATGCTTTCGAAGATAAAGCGACTGCGAGATAAATTGACAAAAACGTTAAGAAAGCTGATCTGAGGATAAGGCAACACCGGTATGCTTCTTTTGGTCCTTTCTTGATCTTGTAAACACGTTAGGCTGCGGCAGTTTTTTCATTATATAGCGAAGAGAGTGTTAAAAAGAAAATTTAAAAGTTTTCACTCTAAACAAAAGAAGTCGGTTTTGTTTGTAGTAACCCGACACAGGTTTCATGTATAGTTTTAGTACCACATGTCTGTAACCGAAATTTACTCTGTTGTCACAAAAATGACATCATAAGTCTAATTTTATTACAAGAAGATTATTATCATTTCATTTGCAAACTAAATTGTTTTTCGTTTTAACTACTAATATTAACATTTTATTTTCGTTTTAACTACTAATATTAACATTTTATTTTCGTTTAAAAGGTTTGTGAAATCGAAAACAAACATTACTTGAGATGAAATGTAATAAAATTAAATTAAATGAAAACCGACCAGAGAAAAGAATAAAATAAAAACAGAGTAGGTTGAATAGAAAACACGGCTGAGAGAAAGTAAAGAGAAAAACCCTAATCTTCATCTTCATCTTCTCCCGCCGTCGGCCGTAAGAGGTTTCGAAGAAGCAAAGTGAGCAACAATGGCGGGAGGCAAGATCAGGAAGGAGAAGCCCAAGGCTTCGAATAGAGCACCATCGAACCATTACCAAGGAGGAATATCGTTCCACAAATCGAAAGGGCAACATATCCTTAAGAACCCTCTGCTTGTGGATTCGATCGTTCAGAAAGCTGGTATCAAGAGTACCGATGTGATTCTCGAGATCGGTCCCGGTACTGGAAACTTGACCAAGAAGCTTCTAGAAGCTGGCAAAGAAGTTATCGCCGTCGAACTTGACTCTCGTATGGTTCTCGAGCTTCAGCGCCGTTTTCAAGGAACTCCCTTCTCTAACCGCTTGAAGGTACTCTACTGCTCGATTGTTATTGAATTCGAGCATCTATCTATTCATTGTGATGATTCATTTATCTTTGTCTTGGAATATAGATTCTTGTGTCTTGGTTACTGGAACATATGCTGACTGTTCTACTTTGTCTCTTTTAAAGGTAATTCAAGGGGATGTGCTCAAGACGGAGCTTCCCAGGTTTGACATATGTGTGGCAAACATTCCGTATCAGATATCATCTCCTCTCACATTCAAACTTCTCTTCCATCCAACAAGCTTCAGATGTGCTGTCATCATGTACCAGAGGGAATTCGCCATGAGACTCGTTGCCCAGCCTGGTGACAATCTCTACTGCCGTCTCTCTGTCAACACTCAGCTTTATGCCAGAGTCTCCCACCTCCTCAAAGTCGGCAAGAACAATTTCCGCCCTCCTCCAAAGGTGGATTCTTCCGTTGTCAGGATCGAACCAAGGAGGCCTGGCCCTCAGGTTAACAAGAAGGAGTGGGATGGGTTCTTAAGAGTCTGTTTCATCAGAAAGAACAAAACCTTGGGATCCATTTTCAAGCAAAAGTCTGTTCTTTCCATGCTGGAGAAGAACTTCAAGACTCTTCAGGCCGTACTAGCTTCGTTGCAGAACAATGGAGAACCTGCTTTGAACACCACCTCCATGGATCTTGGTGACCAGAGCATGGGAATGGAAGATGACGACAACGAAATGGATGACGATGATATGGAGATGGATGAGGGAGAAGGAGACGGAGGAGAAACATCAGAGTTCAAGGAGAAAGTTATGAATGTCTTGAAGGAAGGTGGTTTCGAGGAGAAGAGATCTTCAAAGCTATCACAACAAGAGTTTTTGTATCTTCTTTCCTTGTTCAACAAGTCTGGTATTCACTTCACATAATCGTTTTGTGGTGTGAAAGTTTTGTCCTTACTTATTACTATTGTTCAAGTTTTAACATTTGGAAGTGAAAATCAATCAAAGTCTTTGAGTTACTGACGCAACCCTTTCTTCTGCTCATAACTATAATGAATCAGTTTTTTCTGTGAAGTTTGAGTTCATCTAACCATTTTGTTCTCTTAGCTCAATGCAGTGTCGTTGCCCATAAAAGATGCACTGGTTTCATTTGCCTACATCTTTTGGGACTTAAGACTAGTGCATGTGTTCTGTATCTGAAATGGACTTTAAATAAACTTAGAAGAAAACTGCTATGACATCGTCATACTAAAAAAGTATTGTCTAAAACACTAATGGTAGTAGCACAAAGCTGCGTGCTGTCTACTTATACAATACTAGTGACGTTTGCTTTCGATTTCTCTAATGACGTTTGCAAGTTGATTCAAGCTTTTATCTAAGAAGGCGTCCATTCCAGCTTGAATGGTTTCTCTTGCTTCCTCTGAACCAGGATCATGACCAGATACAGCTATAATTGGTGTACGCACCCCATAACTTTTCTCCACTTTCCTAATCTCTCTAGTTGCTTCATAGCCATCCATTTCTGGCATCTGTGCAGAACATTAATACTTATTAGGACTCAACTATTTGTTTTTGTGTTATGAAAGGTTGTTAATCAATTAAACTTACTTGGCAGTCCATGAATATGTAGTCAAACGGAAGTTTATCTACTGAACCTTGTTCTTCTCTTTGTGTAAGCCCTTCAGTGACTAATCTCAAAGCTTCTTTCCCACTGTCGCATTGTTCGACCTCTGAGACTCCCATCTTCTTCAGCTTTCCTGTTGCAACTTTACGTGATATAAAGTTATCATCGACCACAAGAACTCTCTTTCCTCTTAAGAATTCATCGTCACTCGGCTTGGAAGTCTCTTGCTCGTCCTCTGGGTTCCCAATAGGCTTTCGACCGGTACGCACTGACTTGACCCTAGTCTCACTCTCTGAATCTGTTGATGCCATTATCCTCTTACCTAATTTTTTGTTAAACATTGAGCTTGGCCCCTCTTCTTGGACTTTATGTTTTGGTGATCTCTCTGCAACAAAAGAATGTCTCAGCAATGATTCCCTTTGCAGCTCAGTAGGTGGTTCTTTTAGCACAGTTCCTCCAAATTCAGGCAACATCTTCAAGACTTCCATAAGACGCGATCCGTGCAAAGGTCTCGAACAACTAATGTCCCCTCTCTCACTTACACGAGTGCTCGATTCGTTAAGCCAAACAACTTTACAGGATATTCCATGGGGCAAGCCTCTACGAAACTGTTTGACAATATCGCACAGCTCAAAAAATGGTCCAGTTTTTGCATCAATCACCAAAAGGACAACTGCAGAGAAACTGATGCTTCTCCTTTTAGGAAGTTGGCTTCTTGAATCAATACCGTCCATGCCAATGAAAGGTAACTCCCTTGAGCTCGGACATGACAAACTACACTCTGCTCTTCCCATGGAACTCTGAGGTGAAAATCCAAAAAGTCTCTCCAAAGCATAACTCAAATGCTCCCATTTCTCCACCACTGTAACTTTAATCCCAAGATTCTTTATGTATTTCTCTGTAACTCTTCTGCGTTCTTCATTTTTCAATAGAAGAACCACTCTAGAACCTTCTTGCTTTGGACTTGAGCTGAGACAGTTGTTGAATCTAGGACTCAGGTTACGTATATTCATGCTACCTCCAAGTGAAGTGTTTATAGTCAGCCCGAGGTTTGGCGTGGATACATAATCGCCTCCTGCTTCGATCTCCTGTCTCACTTTCATGTCACTCACTGGAGGAGACTCTAATGTTGTCAATAAAACATTGAATTGGAAACATGTTCCTTTCTCTCCCATGGCCTTGTCGGTGATTCTTATCTCCCCTCCCATTAATCTTACCTATAATAATAGACCACAAATGAAAACCATCTAGATTTACTTGTGAAGAGAAAGAACGTGTTCTGTTTTAGTAGCTTACCAAAGACTGCACAATCCCGAGCCCTAAACCAGTTCCTTGGTGTCCTTGAGCTGTTTCTCTTACTTGAACATAGTTTTCAAATACCGACTTACGCATCTCCATAGGTATCCCTTTACCAGTATCATCCACTTCAAACACAAACTCCATCGTGTTTGCATTGTTTCTTATGGAATTCGATATTTCTGTCTCGTAGGTTGATGACTCTTCTTTATTCTTGCAGAACATACTCTTTACAAACTTGGACACACCTTTAGGATATGATGCAAGGACCACAGAGCTATTGGAACCTGGCCTCTGAGCCCAAGCTCTTACCGCAATGTGCCCGTCGACGGTGAACTTGACAGCATTGCTAACAAGATTGTTCAGAATCTGCTTCAGTCTGCCACTATCCCCTCGTACATTCGAGAATTTGAAAACCGAGCCATCGTGCGGATCCAAAACTACATCAACCCCTTTCTTCATCGCAACGGGATGGTAAAAATCGATGACGTCTTCAAGAAGTTTCGACAAGTTGAAATCTTCTTCCACTAACTGCATCTTCCCGCTTTCGATTTTGCTCATGTCCAAAACAGAGTTGAGCAGAGCTGTAATTTTAACAACATGAGGAAGAATTTTCTGTTAGAGAGAAAGTGAAGAAAACGCATAAGAGAAAGCTAAAGAAACAGAGTCTTACCAACCAAATCCTTGGCGCAAACATTCACTTGGTTGAGAGTGGTGTCTACGTCGGAGCCAGGTTTAACTCCATCACGACATATATCAATCAGACCTTTCATCCCTGCAAGGGCACCTCTAATATCGTGGCTAGCATTTGCAAATGCTTGACTCTTGTTCATGCTCTTTCTCTCAGCTTGTTGTGTCGCTTCCATTTGGTTTATCAGCGTTGCACGCATATGCATCTCTCTCCTTGTTGCTTGCATCATAAACCACACAAACCATACAGGCCAACCGAAGCCAAGAAATATCATAACCACAATAAGTTGATATTTTGCCTTTTCCGCTTGGTGCTTGATGCGTGTTGCTCCTCCTTTGTTGGGAAACATGAGTGTGTATCTCTGGCAAAAAAAAAACCATTGGAAGAAGCTGAGAAACAACAAGTCGATGCATTTTTACTGCATCAAAGTGAAATATGTTTCAGTATTTACCAGAGGAACGCCCGAAACTTCAATAACAGAGCAAAAAGCTTGGTATCTTAATCTTTTGATCTCCACCTCGTAGCCACTGGAACTGCAATTTTCAGGGATGCATTGAGACCAGAGGGAGTTCGATTCTCTACCGAAGCAAATCGAGCCATTGGAGATGAAGAAAGAATCATTCAGTGAACCTTCACGAACAAGCACCGTCCCGTCCTTTGTCCACATGTAAAGCTCTTCGCCGTGTAGATTCAAACTGTTCAAAACTTCGGTTAAAGTCTTAACCGGAAACCCTAAAGAAACAAGACCTTTCTTGCTGTACAAGCTAACCACGCTCTGTATTAGAGTCTCGTTATCTTCTCCTCCCAAGCTCGTTCCTACAAAGGCTGTAGTGTAGTTATTACTCTGTGCTGCTTGGAACCAATCTGTATGGGTTACATCTAACGACTGAGATTTCGTTGAGTTCCCGTTAAGACGACCAGTTAACTGATCCACGGTTTGAGTGTACCAAGTGTAGTCTCCACGACTTGAATTCGACGAGGAATTGGCAAAAACAGCGACACTTGTGTTTGATTCTGCAATGTAAGAAAACATGAGACCGTCCCTACTGATGTACGAAACTTGTGAGACTTGAAGGATCGTTGAATAAGCTACAAACAACAATGGTGCGATCTGAAGAACAATAATAACAACAACAACAACAACATAAAATTATAGTTAATGTTATATAACTCAAACTAATCCTAAGATAATAACTAAGAATAATTGAATTTATGTAATTAGTTTTAACAACCTGTGTTTGAATCTCTGTAAAACCAGTGTCGTTGTTGGTGATATAAGAATCTATAACTCTCGCTAAACCGATCGTAGATAAGTTTGTCTTGGCATATGTAAATTTTCCGATGTTTTCAATCTCCGAAACTAGACTTGTCCGGAGATCTTCGGTAAATGAAGCGACCTCTTTGACTAGGTTCTCCGTTGTTGTTCGCCAATTTGAGATCCAAATGCACTCGAAAACAACCACCAGGAATGCCTATATTTTTCAATAAATATACATGAATGGGTGATATACACACAATAATTATATCATTTGAAAAACAAGAACGAGATGAGTAGAAATGTAGAATCATCGTATAATTTAGAAGAAAGAAAGCAGAATTACCAGGACGCAAAAGACCACAATTGGACGTGAAGCCACAAGCTTTGTAACTTTCACCATCATTTGAGTGAACTTGTATAACCACAAAAAGCAAAAAAAAAAAAAATAATAATTAATACGTGTATCTCGTGATCCCTTATAAATTTGATTCTAAAGATCAAGACTCGTCAAGAATGGCAAGATTACCTAGAACGGCGATCGTTTTTAGAGGAACAGATTTCTGTCTTGATTAGTCCTCCAAGGAAGAAGCTGCTGCAAAGAAGCCACTGAAAAGAGCTCAGTCATGTAAATCACGGTCCACAAATGTTTTGCAATTCTACGAGGAAGCATTGTTAACTTATTGTAGGAAGCGATACGTATAAAAAGCAACAAAGTACAACGATCAAAGTGCCTTACATTTCACGTTTTGCAAAGTCAAGGAGAATGATAAACCCTAAAAAGCTCTTTTCATATTATCTTCTTCCTCGGAGCAAAGTCGAAACCCTTTGATAACAAAAGAATACAAAAAAAATGATTCTCAAGATCCATTTCTATATATTTTATCTAGAATTGAGCTATACATATAGGTGTGTGTGTGTGTGCATATATATAATATACTATAAATGACGACGAAGAAAAGAGTAAAATAATATAGATATAGATACATATAGATCTTCCACCAAAGAAAACCATAAACTCAAGTGCAAAAATAAAATTAGGAACATGTATGAATTTATATCCTATGTATTGCAAAGGGGAAAGGAAGCTTAGTACAAACAAATCATGGTAATAAATAAAAACAATCATCTCATTTTAGGAAACAATATCTCAGGCATTCGGATATTAGTTTTAACTTAAATCTATTACATTTAATACTCATGAAAATGATTAAACATAAAAACCAAAAGATTTTCATTTTTAAACATCAATATAACACGAAAATAGTCTTAATTAGATTTCACATAGAAGAAATAAAGATTCATCAAGAAAGTCGAGAGAAAGGGCGCTAATGAAAACGAAATAACCTTTGTGAATTTGAGTGAATAATTAATGTGAAATCGAGTGAACCATAAACAGAAGGCAAAACTGATGACACCCCTTACATATTTAGAGATTTATGTATGTATGTCTTATGATATGATGTGTATAAATATATATGTATAAAAAGATAAATTACATTTTAATATATATAAAGATAAATTAACTTTACGTTTTGCTGCCAAAAAAAAAATCCACATACTACCTTAGATTTCAACACTGCATGTCTGTGGTAAAATAATAGTTTGGCTGCGAAATTCGCCACTTAAATCTAAAATTTTAGATGTAAATTCACGACTTAAACTTACATCTAAATTTTTAATTAAAAGAATGATTTGACTAACAAATTTTCTAAGAGTCGTGGGACGATGCAACATTTTCACTTCTCCAAATACGGTAATTTAGTCATATATACCATATACACCATAGATTAGATTATAATGGTCACACGATAAATATATATACCATAAAATTATGATATAAACTTGTTTGACGATAATCTTTTATAAATTTTGAGATCACATATTAAATATAATAAAAGTGAAATTTTTAATCCAAAATTAGTTTTCTTCAAAAGTAACATATGCTTTATTATATTTTAATGTAATATTATTATAATTATTAAAAGAAGTAAATTTGTTACTTATATATATATCCAACACGTTTTTGATTGTTAAAGCTTTATCCAATGTAACTTTCCGGTTTAAATTTTATATAAAAAAAGTAGGGACACACAAAAAAAAATCATTTATGTGATTAGTTAAGGAAGTGAAATGACAAATGGTTTTATAAATATATTGATAGCGTTAATTGTAGCGAGAAAATGTATGTTTTAATGTTCTGACCCGTTCACCGTTGTCTTTCTTTTGGTCTGTTTGGCCCATTATGTTTTCTATTTGGCCCAATACTTCTAAATTTGACCTTTTACTATCCATCAACTAATACAAAGTTAACCTTTACATTTGACCCCTATTTCGCACAACCAAAATATTTATAATGTGTTCATCATTCCATACTTTTCGAAATGGGTTTTAGGGAAATATTAACGTGTTTGGAATCATATTCGATCCAACAAGACTTTAGTCCCAATCTTTTTCTAGACACTCCTAAGTGGGGCTAATCTATGAGTGTACCATGTGAAATAAGTTTTTGACATACTCACAAATGTCCTACAAGCAACACATTGAGGACCATCCACTTATGTGATATACATGTGACTGTCTCTATTGTTGTATCCTTGTGCTTTTTATAAGTAATGTCCCACTATCAATATATAAAACACACTTCAATCAAACTCTAATTCTCTAAAACGCTAATCGTAACATGCCAAACACAGTGCATATTAGCGGCTGCTCCTATTAGATAAGATTCTGTGTCCTGTGAGAGAGGAAAAAAAAAAGCCCATGAAACTATAAACTACTGTCAAAGTCTGTGAATTCAGACTTTTATCACATGTTTTCCCAATTATTGTCATTCCCTTTTTATTTTTACTTTCAAGTCCAGAGTACAACCTTTGGATCGATTCTTGTCTCCATAACTAAAAAATAAATAATTTTGTTGATATTCCCATTCGAATTTCTTTAATATTTGTTTATTTATTTTCGTTCGTTTTTAATTGCATTATTCACAACTTTTCAGCAAAGCATTGCCAAGCTGGTGTCTGGCCCTCTTTTTCCGATGCTTTCTTTTAATTTCTTTTCTTAAAAATAAATTGATGACGATTTTAAATGACGACGAAACAAATTATCATTCGGTTTAAGATTTTTTTTCTTTTTTTGAATGAGGTTTGGTGAATTCATGTCTTCATTCTAATATAATCATTCAACGTCAGAGTCCGAATGTATTTTTTTATAATAATTCTAAATCAAATCTAACTACCTCGTTTTCATAAGCAACAACTATCTATTTCAAAAAATAAAATAAAAACGAATAAAACAAGGCATATATTGCTTAACGTATGGATCAAAAAGCTATACAATAACAGAGTAAAAAGAAGAAACTGAGAATTTAATATTATTAGTGTTTGAAAAATTAGGGATTTTTTTTGTGTGGAATAGCACATGGATAACTCATTCCCACGTGAAATCTAATCCGAGAACACGTGCCTTTCCGCAGAGGTCTCTCTGACTTTTTTTGATTAGTTTCAAGTTCCAGCAATTTCAAAATTCAAAGAGGTCTAAATTGTGTGAATTTGAGCAACTAGCTCGATGCTTGTTTTGATGCCCAACGTTAATATTTTTTTGGTTTCGACTAAACAACAAAATCATGACGTTTTTATTTGCTAATTACAATATTTATAATTATTCTATTTGACTTTTAATATCATTCCTTCGGACACTTATTTTGTTCTATCTAAAACCCATGTCTTGGGATATGGTTCCATTTGCCGAGCATTCTGCAGTCACCAGTCACCAGTCAGCACCACCCAAAATAAGATACTAATTTATTTATTTTTATTTTCTTATACGTCAACTAATTATTACTATATATATGTTGACTATGAGATACTTGGATATTACTTTTGTAAACTTTATCGTTTGAAATTATATGGTGTATTTTAGTCTAAGCGATTTTGTGGACTTAAACTCGTATTTATTAGAGGTTTTTTTTAATAAACTAAAGAAAAATAATAAGAGTATTTATCCAAGTATTATATTGAATGAAATCTTTTATATCTGAGATCGAAAAAATGTCCAATATAGTTTAGCTGTTTAAGATCATTTTGTATATTCGTCATTTTGTGCCTCCTCGGATACAAACATGCTTAAAGAATGGGGACCGTTAATTACGTTTAATCAAACCTAAAGCTATTTGAAAACTTAACTAAGGATGATAAAATGAAATGAGTATAGTAAAATATCTTCTCGATATATGTCATTATAATAACAGATAGATTCCCAGTGCTTTAAATTTACTCGAACCATCCTGGCAAAATCTGTGACCACTAGCTTTAAACCTAACGTCTTCATCAATGACAGTGTCTGATATATATGTATATGAGAATAAATTTATAATTTCTCCCCTGTACGTTAACGTTGTGTCTCAATGTAATTATAATTACTATTAGCTCACGTAATGAGTGCAGGATTAAGATTATTGAATTCGAAATGAATATATTTGGACTCACCCATATAACATATATATATATACAGGTCCAAATAAATGCGGGAGGAAAATTGTACCTGTAAAATAACCAATTAATCATATTTTTCTTTCTTTCTTGTTGTTGGATTATAGTGATTTTCTTATCTAGGAAAATAGAGTTCCCAATTATAAGGGCTAACTGTCCCTTGACAGAAAAAAAGAATCCTATGAGAAGAAAATTGAATGATATTTGCATCTATCTATAATCGTTTCATTTGATTTTACTATTAGCAACAAATTTATTTGATTTAATACAAACTTCAAAGGAAGTCGAGGCAGAACCAGAACATGTGTTTTTTCCACTTATGCATTTATTTGTTTATGATGAGCCTGTCCTTTTTGTTTTTGCCCTCTTCTTATTTTATGTACCACAAACTCCATCAACGCGATATATCACGGGTATTCTTTTTTTCCATTGTTTTATACAAACTATTGTAACTAGCATTATATATATAAAAAAGGACTTTAATTTTGTAGTTTTTATACGTAACGACTGTTCATATCATTGACTTTATACCTTTATACGAAACCTTTTTCACGTATAGAAAATTATATCTAAGTTTTTATTATAAATGTTTTTGTTATTGTTAACCTACTTTAACAAGAAGAAGAAGAAAAAAAAATAGGAAAGGTTTTGTTGTAAGAAATTGTATTAAAAAATAACATATTTACAACACGATGTGCTGTTATAAAAGCAAACTTATGAGTCCGAATGTTTTTGATCTGATTTAAAATACCAAAAACTAAAAAAGAAAAGAAAACACACAATGACTTTAATATGTAAAATACAAACAAATGTTGCAAAAGAAATTAAGAGAGTTTGGTAATGCCAAATAGGCAAAAGAATAATTTATGTGTGGCAAGCAATGAACAAAGCTGAGCTGTACATGTACCACACCTTTCATTCATTGGTTACCATCTAACTGAAAGTGACACGTGTCTTATAATCAACAAGGCTTTTCTGACGTGGCAGTGCATTTAATTATTTGATTTGACAAGTTTAGGCTATCGTTGTCAAACAAATTAACTTAATTGTATCAAAATTGCTCGCACAGTACGTAATTCTATTTTAAGTTTAAAATCAACGGAGACACTAGTGTCCTATTTAATTATCTCCAAGTAAAGAAAAGAAAAAATAAATATTTGTGCTTAGTTGATTAAAAATTAAAAAGCACGATTCTTGTCTTGAGCTCCTTACAGCTTACAAGATAATTAAGAACCAAATCACTTTTTTTGGTTAAAACAAATCATAATGTTAGAGGCTAGAGATACTTATGATGTTACCATGCACTTTCCCCTTAATAACTAGCTCACTTAATTACAGTAATACCATACAGTAATATCTACTTGATGTGCCTATTGAGTCATCGATCCAATGAACTTATTCACTGCTTCAATTTTATGAAATATCATTATTTTAACGTAAACATCATTACTAGTGTTTTTATCATCAAATTACCGATTTAGTGTAAGTAAATCGAATCAGTTTTTAAATACTGTTGGACACATATATACATAGACATGCCAATTACTCAAGTATCATGTTGGTTTGCATATACTCTAGTTTTAATCAGGGTTTATATTATTTCAATTTAAGTAAACGCATGCTAAATGATAGATCATGAAATAGAATTAGGGTATCCATTGTTTAATGAAATGAATCGTTGAACTGGTATAACATGCAAAAAGATAATGTATCCACTATGTAAGCATTATAAGGTGCCGCTATAACAAAAATATCCACATGGTCAAGACTGAAACGTCGCATTATCAAACAATATTACATGCTCAATTGTTAAATTTTCTAGCCAAATTAATAATATCGTCATGGAGGAAAAAAAATAGAGTTGAATAATTGGCAATGATCATAATGGATATGGGTTTCTCAAAAACGCAATCATATATCGTGCGACAAGGTTACAGTAATATAGATATCATGCTTATTCCAAAACGACGACTAAAACGTAAAAGATTACAGAACTAGTAAACGAGTATATAATGTTAGGGAATGTTCTTTAATTTATAATCTAGCTAGTATAAATCACATATCCTATTTCATATGCGAGATATGAACAACAAAGTAGTATACTTAATTGAATCAATAATAATCCAAATTAAATTTATATGGTTTAGATCATAGAGAACCTAAATATCTAAAACTAACAAAGTCTAAACCACCTCGATTAATTGGGAATAGGATGATAATATAAAGTCTAGATTTTGTTTTAGTTCAAAAATCGAAACAAAATCTTACTGTAATTAACTTACTACGTTCCCTTACTGAAGATTGATCACCACACGGTAAAAAAAACACCGTTAAAAGGTTAAACCAAAAATATTGCTAAGAAGACATTATTTGGTTAGTTGAATGAAAAATTAGGGAATGGGAAGTGTGAAACCTACCTAAAATATGGCTATGTAGATGATATTCATTGAAGAGAGAGAGAATATAGAAGTGTAAAAAGAGAAAATGGTGCCAGCTATGAATTAGAAGGATCAAAGCTTTCTCTGAAGCTGTCATCTATCTCTCTCTTTCCTTATAGTGCTCTGTTTCTCTCCACATTCACACACTCTCCCTCTCTCTCTCCATTATTAAATCACTTGTTGTTGTCTTTCTTTTTTCAAACCTTGGAAGCAAGGAATTCTTTTTTGATGATTTAATCGAAAGCTTCTTCCTCCAAACAAACATCAATGGCGGTTTATCCTAACGTTAATGGCGATAAGAAGCACTGGTGGTTCACTCACAGAAAGGTATAAGCGATCTCTAACCTGGAAATACAGTTCTTGATTCAAAGATCATCATCAATCATGTTAACTTTTTTTGGGTTTTCTCAGCTTGTTGATAAGTATATAAAGGATGCAACAACTTTAATGGCAAGTGAGGAGGCAAACGACGTCGCTTCAGCTCTTCATTTACTAGACGCAGCCTTATCTATCTCCCCGCGTTTGGAAACTGCGTTAGAGCTCAAGGCTAGATCTCTCCTCTTCCTCCGTCGTTTCAAGGATGTCGCCGATATGCTTCAGGATTATATCCCCAGTCTTAAACTCGACGACGAAGGATCCGCTTCTTCTCAAGGCTCTTCTTCCTCCGACGGTATCAACCTTCTCTCCGACGCCTCTTCCCCTGGCTCCTTTAAATGCTTCTCTGTTTCCGACTTGAAGAAGAAAGTCATGGCAGGCATTTGTAAAAAATGCGACAAAGAAGGGCAATGGAGGTAATATAACTTTTAACTCTCTTTTTTGTTTTACTTATTACTTTCAAGCAAAACGCAATCGTTGATTTTTAAACGCTGTTTCAGGTATGTGGTGTTGGGTCAAGCTTGTTGCCATCTAGGACTAATGGAGGATGCCATGGTTCTCCTACAAACCGGTAAACGCCTCGCCTCCGCCGAGTTCCGTCGCCGGAGTATTTGCTGGTCCGACGATAGCTTCCTTCTCCTCTCCGAATCCTCCTCTGCTTCTTCTCCACCACCCGAGAGCGAGAACTTCACCCATCTCCTCGCTCACATCAAGCTTCTTCTCCGTCGTCGCGCCGCTGCAATCGCCGCTCTCGACGCTGGACTGTTCTCCGAGTCGATCCGTCACTTCTCCAAGATCGTCGATGGCCGTCGCCCTGCGCCTCAAGGATTCCTCGCCGAATGCTACATGCATCGAGCCGCCGCTTATAGATCCGCCGGTAGAATCGCGGAAGCGATCGCCGATTGCAATAAAACCCTAGCTCTTGAACCCTCGTGTATCCAGGCGTTAGAAACCAGAGCCGCGCTTCTAGAAACGGTCAGGTGTTTTCCAGATTCGCTTCACGATCTAGAACACTTGAAGCTTCTCTACAACACCATTTTACGCGATCGGAAGCTTCCGGGTCCGGTGTGGAAGCGGCACAACGTGAAATACAGAGAGATTCCTGGGAAATTGTGCGTTTTGACAACGAAAACGCAGAAACTTAAGCAGAAAATCGCAAACGGAGAAACTGGGAATGTCGATTATTACGGCTTGATCGGAGTCAGACGCGGATGCACCAGATCGGAGCTCGATCGAGCTCATCTATTGCTATGTCTCAGATACAAACCCGATAGAGCCTCTTCTTTCATCGAACGGTGCGAGTTCACCGATCAAAACGACGTCGATTCGGTTAGAGATCGAGCCAAAATGTCGTCTCTGTTGCTTTACCGTTTGATTCAGAAAGGATACACCGCCGTGACAGCGATCATAGCCGAGGAGCAGAGGAAGAACGCCATTGCTCACGCTCAAAAGATTGAAGAACGCAAACCGGTTGAAAAATCCGGTTCTATTAAGAGAACCGGAAACGCTGAAACGAAACCGGTAAATTCCAATGCGTACCAAGGAGTATTCTGTAGAGATCTCGCTGCGGTTGGGAATCTACTAACCAGGGCTGGTTTCAACCATCCAATCCCGGTTAAATACGAAGCGCTCACCTGCTAAAAAATATTGAACCGAATTTTTTATCCTACCATGTCAGCCACTGGAAACGTCGTCGTTTCCGTAGATTCGTCTTCGGACAGAAAAACAAATCATTCAGCCGTCAAAAAAGAAAATAAAATAAGAAAATATATATACATTTGATGTATGAATACAAATGAAACAATGTATTTAGGTTTGGAAGATTATTCCAACTACAAGAAAATTTTGTCACTTTACTTTTATCTTCAATGTTCGTCTCCTTTGTTTCTTCTTCATCTTCATGTGCATATAAAACGACAGAAGCTTGATTTGCACGTAAATTAAAATACTAGTATCAAAACTTTTTTTTTCATTTTATTATCAAAATTATCTCTTAAGCTATTGAGCACTAATTTATTTTTTATTATTGAGTTCTCGAGATTTGCCTAGAAATAGTCGATGAGTCTGGCTCACGTCAGTAATATTCGGATGAGTCCTTATCTATAAAGTTTGGCTGCCATTTGATGGTATTGGGATGATTAATTTAATTAGGCAAATAAAATATAGATGGTGAAAACTAAATAAAAACTATTCACTTGCTGTATAATAATGTTAATACTCATATCATGTAAATCACTGAAGTGCAAATTCAAAAAAAAAAAAAAAAAAA
>Ga0041059_1001352_pt1 | contig 19516 bp, 14 predicted proteins | sample AraColnosormetaG_FD_56232 | JGI IMG/M metagenome (GOLD analysis project Ga0041059, IMG submission 56232) | Arabidopsis roots microbial communities from North Carolina, USA - Col MF nosort | ecosystem: Host-associated > Plants > Roots > Unclassified | place: USA: North Carolina | collected...
GGCCGTTTTTTTTTTTTTTTAACTTCGGGCCAGACATGTTTAAACCACAAAACGGGCTTTATTTACACCGACCCATTCTGATATCAGCCAGATTTTTTTCCCTATTAGTTACCATTTCATTTCAATAATTGTATTTTCTATTATAAAACTTCCACATTTTTGTAACAATGTGAAACTGTATATATATTTAAGTCAATGCTCCAAAATTATATAGGGTAATTTTTCTATAATTTCCTTTTAAAAAAGATTTTTGATACATATTTTGACTTCATTTTAGTCAACAAAATAGTTGCAAACATTGTATCTTTCTATTGTCGTATTATTTCTTGTTTTGGCTTTTTTTTAGCCAAACAATATATTCTCCATACTATTTTTGAGGAATCTGTTTTTAGCTTAAATAGATGATTTTTTGCTGTAAAAACAATATATATATTTTTAATCTAAACTATTTTAGCATAATGATTAAAGTAGTTTAAGCTCTAAAGTAGGGAACTGAACCATACAATCAACGTTCCAACTATTTCCACATACATAGTAGTTTTGTACGGCTTTTCAGGAGAAAGCAGAGACATTTAAGTTTTGATAATTTATTAACCTTAGCAAATTAATAAGAACATAACTGTATCTGTCATTGTGATTCAATGCCATAGTAAGACTATGTCAAAATTGCAAAACAAATGAATTTACAAAAAAGCGAGTTAAAAAAAAGAAGTACAAGTGGGGTTTTAAGAAAAAGGAAAATGAAAATCTAATAAGATGGCTGCTCTTCTCTTTCTTTGTGACGACGAGAGCATCAAAAGCAAAAGCAAAACCAAACCTGCGGTTAAAACTTAAGTCTCTGCAGGTAGATAGAGAGAGAGAGAAAGATCTTGTCTTTGTTTGGTTATATAAATCCTTAAAAACGATGTTCTTTTGTCTTTGTGAAGCACACGTCAGGAGGATAAAAGGACACACTTGAAATCAAAATTCAGAACAATCAGAGATGATAGAAACCGGCGGAGATAAACAGAGCTCCGTCGAGGAAGGATGTGGTGGCCGTACGATTCTTGTCGGCGTGAAGCTTGACGCTCCGAGCAGAGAGTTACTCACTTGGGCTCTGGTTAAAGTCGCTGAGCCTGGTGATACTGTGATCGCTCTTCATATCCTTGGAAATGGTTACATTTCTGAGCTTTTCCTTAATATAATTTCTCTTACCAAAAAGCTTTGATTTTTATGTTTTTGTTAACACAAAAGTTTCGGTTTTGGGTTTTGTTTAGAGATTGTGGATCGCGCAGGGAACTCTTCGCTTCTCTCTCTGGTTAGAACTTTCGACTCTGTTCTTGACGTTTATGAAGGTTTCTGCAATTTGAAACAGGTAAAATAAGATCAAAGTCTGGATTTTTTCAATTTTGTTCCTTTGCTAGTTTGCTTACTTCTTTAGCTTCTTCAGAAGAGAAACGAAATGTTGAATTTTTCCGCTTTATAGGTGGATCTGAAGCTGAAGCTATGTCGTGGTTCCTCTGCTCGAAAGATTTTAGTTAGGGAAGCGAAATCGTTTTCTGCAACGAAAGTTTTAGTTGGGATTTCAAAAAGTCACCACGCGATTCGTTCATCAGCTTCTGTAGCTAAGTACATAGCGAAGAAACTATCAAAGGATTGTTGGGTTATTGCTGTAAACAATGGTAAAATCTTGTTCCAAAAGGAAGGTTCTCCATCATCTACCATTAATCAATCTCAAGGTTTGACCTTTTTTCTTCAAGTTTCTACATTATTTTGTATCTGAATGATTTGTTTTTGGTGTTAGTGGTTGAAGAAACTGTTATTGGGTTTGGTTATATAGGAAAGGAAGATGTTCGGAGGATTACTTTGTTGAATGTGCTTCAGAGATCTGTTACATTGAATAAGACTACTAAAGTAGTTAGCCATTCTGAGGAAGATTCTAACTCTAAGGAGGAGGAGGAGGATCAAGCCTGTGGCCAGAATCTACGGCAAGTCTTAGCGGCTGCTCGTTTGGAGAATTGCTCGGTTTGTGGTTTTGATTCTTTGTCTCCGAACGATACAACTACTCCTGGAAAGTTGTCTGGAGCTTCAGATTTTGATAGGAGTGAAGATGATGATGAGTGCAACAAAGCAATGGAGATTGTGCCTGTGAATGGTTCAGAAGATTCAGGCGGTTCTGTAACTATGTTGGTTAGGAAATTGCCTGAACCTAGACCAGGTTGGCCTTTGCTTCGTCGTGCTGTTTCTACATTAGGACAATCTGTTACTCCTCATAAGATACCGGTAGTTCAATGGGCTTTGAAGCTTCCTCCTAGGGATACTAAGCAACTTGGTTATGATTCTTCTGAAGATAATTTGTCAACCTTAAACGCACTTGTTCCATTTGGTATCAACTCTATCACCAACAAGTCTATTCCTGACAATAGTCCAAGAAAATTGCCAGAGGAATTAGAGGGACTTTATGAGAGGTTCTCTTCAACTTGCCGGTTTTTCAAGTACAAGGAACTCGTTTCAGTGACATCGAATTTCTCCGCTGGTTGGTCCTTCTCTCCTTTATATATGGATGACACGCTTATAGTTCTTGAATTTTCACAAGCCTCCTCTTTTATAACTAAGAGATCTTATGTGATGTCAGATAATTTTATTGGGAAAGGAGGCAGCAGCCGGGTTTTTAGAGGTTGTTTGTCCAATGGAAGAGTGGTTGCTGTGAAGATTCTCAAGCAAACCGAAGATGTCTTGAATGACTTCGTGGCTGAGATTGAGATCATCACAACATTACACCATAAGAATATTATCTCCCTCTTAGGATTTTGCTTTGAAGACCATAACCTTTTACTTGTATACAATTATCTCTCAAGAGGAAGCCTTGAAGAGAACCTTCATGGTACTTTTTAGACAAGCCCTTTGCCTTTTAAAGCAACTCAGGGATACTTATTATGATCATGGATCTAACAAATGCTTGGTTTCATACCCAGGAAACAAGAAAGATCCGCTTGCATTTTGTTGGAGCGAGAGGTATAAAGTGGCTGTGGGAGTAGCAGAGGCATTGGACTATCTGCATAATACTGCTTCGCAACCCGTCATCCACAGAGATGTTAAGTCATCAAACATACTATTATCTGATGATTTTGAGCCACAGGTAAAAAACAAATTCTATTGGTTTTTCATATATCAAAGAGGAAGAAACAAAAACGCAAGAATACTAAAAAGATGATTAAACCTTGTTCCCAGCTTTCTGATTTTGGACTTGCAAGGTGGGCGTCTATATCTACGACACACATAATCTGCTCTGATGTCGCGGGAACTTTTGGGTATGAAGTACTCTAGGTTTTGGGTAATGTTTCATGAAAGTTCTTGAAAATGTTCTTGTGCTAATCTTCTGTTTTTGTGCAGATACTTGGCTCCAGAGTACTTCATGTATGGTAAGGTGAATGATAAGATAGATGTGTATGCATTCGGCGTTGTTCTCCTCGAGTTACTTTCGGGAAGAAAACCGATTAGCAGCGGATGTCCAAAGGGACAAGAGAGTCTAGTCATGTGGGTATGTACAACTGCAAACCAATTAAGTCAAAACCAAGCTTTTTCTATACTCTTATTGAAAACAAGTATGTATGATGTTCATATACAGGCCAAACCAATTCTAGATGATGGAAAGTATTCTCAGTTATTAGACCCGAGTTTGCGGGATAACAACAACAATAATGATGACCAAATGCAGAGGATGGCGTTAGCTGCTACTCTTTGTATTCGACGTAGTCCTCAAGCTAGACCGAAAATGAGCATCGTAAGTCAAATTTCTTTACCCTCTAGTATTTTTACATCTTAGCTCTATGTAGCTATCTTGAAGAATGTGTAATGATGCAGGTATTAAAGCTACTTAAAGGTGATGAAGACACGCTTGAGTGGGCAATGCAGCAAGTGAATAGTTCATCAGAGGAGTCAGAGATGCTCAAAGATGAGCAATGCCAAAGATCTAACTTGCAATCACACCTTAACTTAGCACTTCTTGATGTTGAAGATGACTCAATCTCCATGGGAAGCATTGAGCAAGGTGTCTCTGTTGAGGATTATCTAAAAGGTAGGACAAGCCGTTCTTCGAGCTTCGACTAAATGCCCATTTTTACTGAAACTATTTGTGTAGTGTGTGTACATATGAAGAGGGTTCTGTGGAAATGGGTGGGTGGTGGATTTGTGGGGTTCTTTTTAGCCTCCTTTCTCACCTTTTAGTGTTGTAATTGTAGATTACAAATTGTTTGGGGTGTGTTTTGTAATTTCAGGTTAAGTCTTTTTTTGGGGGCAAATACTTATAGCAGTGGTAATAAAAACGAAATGGAAATGCTTGTAATTGTGAGCAAGGAAAAAAAAGTTCTGCTGATTGTCTTAACATGAATTCATAAACTACTACCACAATACAGTGAAACCTAAAAGAAGCCTTGAGATGTACTTTAAGAGCAGTGCAGTGCAGTGCCGCGTTACTTGTTGCCTACAATATCTATGCACCCTCTAGTATCAACACACAAATTTTGTCAAACGTTTTTCATGCAGCCAGGGTTTGAATGCACCTTCAAGAACTATGTTCTGCAAAAGAAGCAAATTACAAAAGACATTTTAATCCATGGCGCAAACGACTCTTACATTCATTTTGTTATGTTGATAAAATAATGCATAAGGTTTGATAGTAACAAGAGGGTTTCACGAGACCAATGCACACTCACAACGATTTGCACATGTTGTAGCAAAAAAAGAAAAATCAATGAAACAGAAAACTCCACCTCTAAATAAAAGAAAAATCCGCGCAACAGGTTCAAAGCTCTAGGAAGATCCTTCCGGTAACGATGATACGTCTTGTTGAAATCTGCAGAATCAAACCAAAGTAAACTCAATATGTTTGCAATCGGAGTATATGTTCAGTGGAAAGCAAAGGTAAAACTACCGGAAATCCCACCAAGAGAGTATCATGAATGGAATACACCACTTTTGGCAATACTCAGATTCTAATACTAAGCAGATCCAAACAAGTGTGAATATCCAATTGAAGATGTATGATTAGCATAAATGTAAGAACGCCTTCAACAAGCTTCCCCCTAGAGACTTAGAGTTAGTTGACTGAGTCTCAAGCTAACCTTTTATGTAGGGCACAAACTTATTTATTCGCTAAACGGTTATCTTTGAGATAGTTCAACACAACACACGTCCACAAGAACACATTTAACAAGTCGTTTCAATTAATGTACCTGTATACTTTTCGAGATATGAAAGGGCAAACTGGTCGTCACAATAATATTCAATCTCTCTTCCATCTCGTAATTGCCTGGACTTAGTCAACGGTCTCTTGACTGATGCTTCATTATAGAGTCTCAAGAATTCCTTTTCATCGTAGGGATTTCTGAGAATTTCCATTAGCTTCTTGCTAAACGAAGAGTTGAATATATCATCAGGTTTAATACCATCTTCCAGATCCTTGGAACACAGTATAACAAAATGAAAAATGTCAACATAGAAAATTAGAAAGAATCAGAAAAGACAGATTTCAAAATAGTAGTGAGAGAGTGAAGGTATTCATACTATCACTTTGCCGTCTTTTGTTGCCTCAAATGGGGATTTGCCTCCATCCGGAAAGGGGTGATTACTGACTGCAATAATATCAGGATCAGACAAACACACTGCATCTTTCATAGGTTTCACTTGTTGTCCCGAATTGAAGATGGTAACGGAATTTCTTATGGAGTTTCTTAGAAAAGCTGTGTAATATGAATAGCTTTTTTCCACTGACGATAAGCTCATTTCATTCTCCTTCTTGGAAGGTTTGAAACTGTGAAATAAGTTGTCTATGACATGACCTCTAGATTTCGATTCATTATTGTGCTTGGTCACATGGATCTTCCTTCCCCGCAAAGCCTCTCGGTTCTTTCGTTGAATATCTTTGGTTTTAACCACTGGGTTAGTCTTTGAAATCGAGTTATGATCTGCTCTCCCAATCTCAGTCTTCAGTCTCTTTGAAGCTCTGAAAATTGTCTGAGACTCATCATTTCTCGTATTCTTTTCTTGAGAGTCTCTGACATATCTTGTAGGCTTTGATTCGATAGTGTTCTTGGCCACAGAAATCTTCCTTCCACGTCGAGCATCTCCGTTCCGTTCTTTGGTGTCTCTGACATAACTTCTAGGCTTTACTTCGATAGAGCTCCTTCCACGTCGAACATCATCTCCTTTCTTTTGCTGGGTTTCTTTGGTCCTTAAGACAGTCCTCGAAATCGACTTATGATCTGCTCTACCATCCTCAGTCTTCAACCTCTTAGATACACTGGAAATGGTAGGAGACTTTGGCTTTCTCCCTGCTTTACTCTTCTCGGTTTCTACTGCTTTTCTTAAACTCCTGTCAGGTGCTTCATGATACATTATACGCACTGGAGAACTACCCCTTACATTGTCCTCAAGCAAATATACATTCCGCGTTTCACTAAAATGTGCCAAGTACTTTTTATATTCCAAATCATGAACCAAACCGGAATCGCAATCATCAACACAAACAATCTGCAGGTTGGTTCTTTTGGTTTTGCCATCTCTAGCTAAAAGATCATCCCCGGATGCATCCACTTTACCACAAAGAGACAACGTTTTACCACCAACTTCATCTGTGTCTGTGTCTGTGGCTGACTCAATCTCAATTATTTCCTGCCACACAATGGTCTTAGCCACCACAGACTTCTTCGGTTTCTTAGCTAAAACATCATCACCTGATGCATTCACCAGCAATCTACCACCAAGTTCATCTATGTTTGACTCAATCTTTATTTCTTTCTTCACAATCGTCTTAGCCACAGAGCACTTCTTCGGGTTCTTAGCTAAAACATCATCCCCTGATGCATTCTCTTCATTACAAAGAGGCAACTTTCTAGGACCAACTTCATCTGTGTCTGTATCAGACTCAATCTCAATGATTTCCTTATTCAAAATGGTCTTAGCCACAGCAGATTTCTTCGGGTTCTTCTTAGCTAAAGCATCATCCTTTGACGCGTTCCTTTCAACACAAAGATCCATCATTTTACCACAAACTTCATCTATGTTTGACTCAGTCTTTATTTCCATCTTCACCGAAGACTTCGCATTCTCTTCACCAAAAGGAGCCAACTTTGTAGCAGCAACTTCATCATCAGTGTCTGTATCAGACTCAATCTCAATAATTTCCTTCTTCGCAATAGTCTTAAGCCAGGCAGACTTCTTCGGCTTCCTCTTCATATTCAACTTAGCAGGCTATATAACTCTACCAGATCCTGAAACAAAAACAACTTGGGAAACGAAGAAAAATTGACCAACGACCAAACTTTTCTTCACATTTGAAATTTGCAGCGACCAGATCTGGTTGATTCAACCACAAAGAAATTACCAAATCAATCAAACCTAGTCTCACAAAGTAGTACAAAACAGTCCACTAAACTCAAGCTCGGGTCTTTTCACGAAATTCCAACATTTAAAGAACAAATAAACAAATGTAAGTTAGAAATTGAGAACCCAATTGTAACGAGAGGGAAAGGAAACAGAAGAAGAAGACTGAAATTTGAAATCTTTGGTCTCGCTACTTACCTGAAATTTGTTGTTGGAGAGCCAACCAAATAACGAATCCAGCTTCTAAGTAGAGACGAAGAACCCAAATTCACAACAATTCTCGAGGAAGTTTTCCGATTAGAAGAAAACCCTAGAATTTTTATACCGTATTTGACGGTAAACCATAAAGCTCGTCGAAGTCGCCAGTCACCGGAAGTAGTAAAGCAACCATAAATGCATGATCCCAACACGATATACGGTGTTCCGTACCGTTAAAGTACGCGCTCAAATATGTAATAACAAATATTAAGAATCTAATCTCTATTCCAAAGTATTATAAATGGGCCGAAATGAAGGCTTTTTGGCCCAGTTGAGATTATTTCCAACTTCTATCCTCTTATTAATTTATAAACATGGCCTTTACAAAATTCTATTCTAAACATAAACATGGCCTTTACAAAAAATAAGGCTACCACACACAAAAAAGGTCCATTTAGCAATGGTGCTAAATGAGAAGAGCTTCTCTATTTACCTAGCAGAATCAATAAGTCTAAGAGCATTTTATTAAATACAATCCTCTGTATAAATTCCATTACTCATCCACTAGTATAAAGGTTTTCATTTATAGAAAAAAAGATTTTTAAGTTTTTTATATTATTTTCATCATAGTTTAAAATAAAATTTGAATTGATATTTTATTGGTACGAATGCACTCTGTAAATTAAAGCACGTGAGCATGTGGTTGATATACCATACTCTCTCTTAAAGTCAGCAAGTCAACACAATACCTAACTGAAACTTGTCATTCAATTTAGATCCTCAACCATCACATTAAATAAATAAAATCTCATCTTCTAACAGTTAAATTAAAAAGTTTTAAAATCCACATTTAAAAGACACTAGTTTCTGATTTGTCTTGACCAAAACCTGTAATTTATTTCCATTAGGGGAATGTAAGCAAATCATAAAAAAATAGAGACCTTATGCTATAAACTTGAATTATAGGTACTAATTAGGTTTATAATACGTTTTTTTATTTTTTGCTTAATCTGTACACTTTCTTCTTTTTCTTCTTCTGTTTCATTGTCTTCATGCGACTCGTCGAGTTTCGTCCCTTCACTCTCTTCACATCAAATTCCGCACCACCACATCCACGTGTCTCAACCTCCACTCTCCTACGTCTCTCCACCGTCGCCGGCGTCTGCAGCGTCTGCTTCATCAATTCCTCGCCGTCTCTCTGAAAGAAAAAAAGGAACCACCTTTCTCTCTCTGTTTTGCTCGATCTGTTGTAATTTACTCTGTAGCGATCATCAGATCGCCGGCGTTTTAAACCGCCATGAAACTCTCCGACGTTGGATTAGACGTTGTCAAAACTCCGAGATTGGTTAAATTGATTGCGTTTGCGTTTCTCTCAATCTCAACAATTTTTCTCTTCAATCACTTCTCAGATTCCTTCTCTTATCCATCTCTTCCTTTTCCCATCTCCTCTTCTTCAAACGTCACCGAAGCTATTCAAACCAACATAACATCCGTCGCGGCGGTGGCACCATCTCCTCCACCGCGTCCTCGTCTCAAAATATCACCTCCTCCGCTTCCACCGACAGTGGTGAGAACAGGTATCATCAACGAGAATGGTGCCATGTCTGATTCCTTCGAAATCGGCGGATTCGATCCAGATTCCATCGACGAGCTTAAATCAGCCACCGGAAATTCGTCGGTTGAGGAAAAAGAATCGCCGGAAGTCGGTTTTCAGATTGAGAAACTCAAATTGTGTGACAAGACGAAGATAGATTACATTCCTTGCTTAGACAACGAAGAAGAGATAAAGAGATTGAACAATACAGATCGAGGAGAAAATTACGAGAGACATTGTCCTAAACAGAGCTTAGATTGCTTGATTCCACCTCCAGATGGTTATAAGAAACCAATCCAATGGCCACAGAGCAGAGACAAGGTGAAATAGTGTGATCAAGTTCTTACCTTTATCTAAGCCTTAAGTGTAAAGTCACTAACTTTGATTTGTGCTTTGTAGATATGGTTCAATAATGTGCCTCATACACGTTTAGTGGAAGATAAAGGAGGTCAAAATTGGATTAGAAGAGAGAAAGATAAGTTTGTTTTCCCTGGAGGTGGAACTCAATTCATCCATGGAGCTGATCAGTACTTAGACCAGATCTCCCAGGTTTGTTTTTTGATTCTTCCTACCTGTTTTTTTGGTGTATTGGCTAATCTGTTTTTTTTTGTGTTGATCTTATATTCTCTTAGATTGAAATTTGCAGATGATTCCTGATATTACATTTGGATCACGCACCCGTGTTGCTTTGGACATTGGCTGTGGTGTGGCGAGCTTTGGTGCGTTTTTGATGCAGCGTAACACGACAACCTTGTCTGTAGCACCAAAAGATGTTCATGAGAATCAGATACAGTTTGCATTGGAGCGTGGTGTTCCTGCGATGGTGGCTGTCTTTGCCACACGGAGGTTGTTGTATCCAAGCCAGTCTTTTGAGATGATTCATTGTTCCAGATGCAGAATTAATTGGACACGCGATGGTTAATTTCTGGCTTTTTGCTTCTCCTCTAATGTTATTTGAGCTTTAGCATAGTAAGTGACTACAGCATTTTGTTTCTATGAATTACACAGATGGGATACTTCTTCTTGAAGTTAATAGAATGCTTAGAGCAGGAGGCTACTTTGTTTGGGCTGCACAACCCGTTTACAAACATGAGGATAACTTGCAAGAGCAGTGGAAAGGTTTGTATATTATTCAACAAAATAATTTGTCTGCTATGGAGTTTAACTAAAATATGGGTGTTGCTTCTGCGCTTTGATTATCTTTTTCAGAAATGTTAGACCTTACGAATCGAATCTGTTGGGAGCTTATCAAGAAAGAGGGATATATTGCTGTGTGGAGGAAGCCTCTAAACAACAGCTGCTATGTCAGTCGCGAAGCTGGAACAAAACCTCCTTTGTGCAGACCTGATGATGATCCTGATGATGTTTGGTACATATATGCATCTGAAAATCTAGTTTCTTTTTAATAGTTTTGAGCCTTCTTGCATAGACATTATATGATAGAACCACCAAATTCTCAGCTTTTCAATTAAAACTTTCTAAAAATCTCAACTTTGTGGTTATGGTTTCCTGTTCCAGGTATGTAGATATGAAACCGTGCATCACCCGATTACCTGATAATGGCTATGGGGCTAATGTCTCCACATGGCCTGCACGTCTTCATGATCCGCCAGAGAGGCTACAAAGCATTCAAATGGATGCGTACATATCCCGAAAGGAAATTATGAAGGCAGAGTCTAGATTTTGGTTAGAAGTAGTAGAGAGTTATGTGCGGGTTTTCCGCTGGAAGGAGTTCAAACTGAGGAATGTTCTGGACATGAGAGCTGGTTTTGGAGGGTAACCATCAATCACACCCTTTTTTTGTTTCTGCCTTACCAAAGTTTATTTGATCTAGTATTTCTTGATTTTGGTAGGTTTGCAGCAGCATTAAACGATCTGGGGCTTGACTGTTGGGTTATGAACATTGTTCCCGTTAGCGGATTCAACACCTTGCCAGTTATTTATGACCGTGGACTACAAGGGGCTATGCACGACTGGTACAGACTGATAACCTTCTGCTCTTTTGCTTCTAATCCCACATAACTTTAACTTACACAAGATCACATTTAAAGCTTTTTTCACTTACTTCCTCTAGGTGTGAGCCATTTGACACCTACCCAAGAACCTATGATCTGATACATGCTGCATTTCTCTTCTCTGTTGAGAAAAAGAGGTAAAAAGATTTAAACTTCGTTTTTCTTTTTATCCTGAATCCAAAAATAAAGGTCAGGAACTTGATTGGGGTAATGAATTGTGGAACATAGGTGCAACATAACAAACATTATGCTGGAGATGGACCGGATGTTGAGACCAGGAGGACATGTTTACATAAGGGATTCACTGTCTTTGATGGACCAACTTCAGCAAGTGGCTAAAGCCATCGGTTGGACTGCTGGTGTTCATGATACCGGGGAAGGACCCCACGCAAGCGTTAGGATTCTCATCTGCGATAAACGGATATGAGGAAAAGAAAAAGAAAAGATACGAAATCGAATGTGATGATAAGTCTGCTCAAAGCGACAGTTCTTCTTAGTGATAAATTGATAATTGTATTATTGTTTATTTGTTTGTTGATTTGATTGTTGAAGAATGAAGAGTGTTAATACACTTGAGCTACTTTAACACATGAGTAACAAAAAGATTCATTTTCTCAGACAAAAAAAAACAGAGAGAAGTGTGAAATAAAGAAACAGAGAATGGTGGGTGTCTTTCAGTTATAACCGTTGGATTGCTAAAGTTGAGATCCGACGGTTGTGACTCTTTGATCAGGGAATAACTAAAAGCACGTGCACATCACGAATCTGTTACTGTGGTGGACTCCGTCACCGTGAGTCTCCGGCGCGGTTTTTATTACTACTTCCACGTGTCAGTTTCGCGTCACTGATTACCGGTTTTGACCGGTTTCAGATCCAAGTTGAAAAATATACCGGTTAAGGGACGCGGAAGTTTAAAAATGATTCAAAGATAAGAAAGGCCGGGATTTACAGAACCACCGGCGAGTCTTAATCTCCGAGAGCCGGTAAATCAATCCTCTTCCTCAAATTTCTAGGGTTTGCTCTTCGTCGGTTCTTTACGCAGATTTCTTCACACTGGTACGGTTTTACTCTCTTTTTCCCTCTTGTCGGTTTTTTCGCTAGAGGTTTGAATTTGGATTTAGCTTTGTTCCGTCTTTTGTAGTGTCTAGATAAAGCTCCATTGAAGTTTCCGTATCTAGAAATTCGTTGTTTTCTGATGAAATTATGGTAGAGAAGTCTTCAATTTCATCGCTTTTTGTTGGAATGATATTGTTTTTTCTAATTTCTAGATGGTTTATTTGGTGATAAAATCGAAGACATTTTGATAGTTTGTTACCAATGGTCAACATTTCCATATGAGATTTCGTTTGTGGGTTATATAAGGACTCAAGTTTCTGTTTTGTCTATTGTAGGATGGAAGATTGGTGAAACCCTAGCTCCACTGTGTGAGGATCAAAACATTTGTTTAAGATGTTCATGGAGGAGGCGACAAGTAATGGTAAAGGTACAGAGCATAATCAGCCAAATGGTTTGGTGGAAAGTGAAGCATTGAATAATTGGAGTGCAGGATGTGGTGCTATGGCTAATTCTGCAAATGCTAGTTCCAGAGATAGTAAGAAGATACAAACATATAAGCGGAGAAAACTTGGGAGATCTTATTCTGCTAATAAATGTTCGGAAAATGATAGATTTTCCATGGAAGGTGTTAGTCACTCAGAAAGCCGGGTACTTTTCATGCCTTTTTCTATTATGGTACCACCTCTTGTTGTGATTGGTTTTAAAATGCTGGAGTATATGTAGTTGCTAGCATTTTGCAACTTTCGCTCACCTCAGTTGTTATATGTTTTGTGAATTTAGTTTATTGGTTTATTTTAGAGCCTTGGCTAAGTAATGTATATTAGGATCTCTATAAATCTAGTGATGGTTGGGTAGTTGCTTCAATAGTGAATATTGGGCCTCAATTACTCAGCATGTTGCTGAGGGAGCTAAAGAGAAGGGTCATTTCTGCTTATATTCGTATGGCTATTCAAGTAACAATTTTGCGATTATATATCTGTTCCCTTCATTTTGTTCAGGCTACATTGGTGTCTAGTGTGTGATAGCTATGTTTCAGGAAACGCTTTGCAAATAGTAGTAAAATCCATATGTGCTGTTAATACTGTGCTTATTGAAAACCTGACTAGAGTTTGCTAAATCATGCATTCATTCCTGAACTTCGTCTCAGGTTATATTTGTGTGATCAACTCATGTGTTCATGATTTACTTTCATGAATATGCTCCTAAAACATGTTAGCTCTTTCTTGTTTTGGATTAATTTTTTCATTAAATTTCTTCACAGGAGTCTGTCTCTTATGAAAGGTTTAGCATAAGAACCCATCTTACTGGTGAACTCCCGAAGCCTCCCAGTCCAAATAAACCATCAAGTGAATCCACCAATCATGAGACGGTGACAGCCGGTTGCCAGCATGTTCTGTCCCATGTTTTAGCTTCAAAGGAGTTTGCATCCCTAAATAGGTTACTTTCCGAAAATCTTCAAGGGGTCAAGATTGATGATTTTACGAGCAGAACTCTGATAGACACCAGGATGAAAGAGGGTGTTTATGAAGGTTCACCTCTGCTCTTTTCAACGGATCTCCAAGAGGTAATTAGTGGAAATCATGCTTAGTCTAAGATAAATATGCATGAAAACAGATTATCATGTCTTTCTTATTCTTTTCATTGTGAAAAATATAGTCTGATGCCGTAGTTCGGAAGCTGAACACAAACTCTTAGCTTGACGAATGTGGTTGTGTTTTCAGTACATATTATGCATTAGATTGAAGGTAGACATAGAACTAAACCTAACTACTGATTTCAGGTCTGGCAAAAAATGCAGGATGTTGGTAATGATATGGCTGTTCTTGCTAATAGTCTCTTAGAGCTTTCAAGAACCTCCTATAAGGAACAGGTGAGGGTCAGGCATAAATGATCTTCTTCAAGGTGCTATCTTATTATAACTTTATCCATCAATCCTCTAATATCTTCTTTATTTCAAAATCTGGAAGTTGAAGCAGTTCTACACTGGGGAATCGAAGCCTTGTCCTAATGCAGAGAACATCAGAAATGACAGTGTTTCTGACATTTGCAAGCTATGTGGAGAGAAGGCAGAGGCAAGAGACTGTTTAGCATGTGATCATTGTGAAGATATGTACCATGTCTCGTGTGCACAACCTGGTGGGAAAGGGATGCCAACACACAGTTGGTATTGTCTAGACTGTACATCTAAGGGAATCGGATCACCTCATGAGAATTGTGTAGTGTGTGAAAAAATGAAAACCCAAGGGATGATGAAGACAGATAACAGATCTGTTGATACGAGTACAGAATGCAAAGAGGATTCGAACGAATCTGAAGAGAATTCAAGCTGTAACATGAATCATGAGGTGCACCACGTAGAGATGAGTAGAGATTCTGAACTCTGTAGGACCTGTGGAACAAAGGTGGATAGTGGCGGAAAGTATATAACATGTGATCACCCTTTTTGCCCACACAAGTATTACCACATCAGGTGCTTGACTTCAAGGCAAATAAAACTACACGGTGTCCGTTGGTATTGCTCGTCATGCTTATGCAGAAATTGCCTAACTGACAAGGATGATGATAAAATCGTCTTGTGTGATGGGTGTGATGATGCATATCACATCTATTGCATGCGACCTCCATGTGAATCGGTTCCAAATGGAGAATGGTTTTGCACAGCATGTAAAGCTGCAATTCTTAAAGTCCAAAAAGCACGAAAGGCTTTTGAGAAGAAGATGGAGACGGTGCAGAAACAGAAAGGAATAAAACCCAAGAATCTCCAAGGCAAACCGCAAAGTAAAGACAATGGAGAATTGGATCAAAGCGTAGGAGGAATGGACATGCTTCTAAACGCAGCTGACACACTGAAAGATGAAGAACAGATGACATTCCAATCCATCAAATGAAGGATTGGATTGATAAGCAAACAAGCAAAATACAGCTTCTTGTCTCATCTACCTAACTTTCAACACTTTAATATTTGATTCTTCTCCACAAATTTGTTTTCGTTTGGTTGCTAACTTTTGAAAGCAAGACAAAGGATTCTGAAGGGTAAACCTTCTTCTAAGAGTAAATTCTTTTCATCAACAGTGCCCTTTTGATCTGCTGATTTTGCACTTTGTTTAACATTATAATGAACTGATTCTTGACCAAAGAGATGATGCTTCATCGGATAATTTTCTTATAAATTTAATCTATTCTACAATATCTTACGAGTAAAAACTCAAACAACAACAAAAAAAAGCTTAATGAGTATTATTGTTACGAGGCCGACCAACCATAGACCGTAAGGGTATATATAACATGTGATTAATTCATCGAACAAGATAAGATTTTAACTAAAATATTTACAGTAGTTAAATAACATAAGATTTCACTTATTACTATTAGATGTTCAAATCAATCAAAATAAATCTCTCAATCTTTCTTGTTTTGGGGGCAAACAATCGATCAATCTTTTTCTATAATCGGTATTATCCACTTCAATAGATGGTTCAATACTTAGATAATTGAAAAAAATGACCGTTGAGCCCAAAAAAAGAAAAAAGTATTAGCCAAGAAGCCTAAGCTAATTAGTTGTTGAGCCCAAAAAAAGAGAAATGTATTACCCAAGCAGCCTAAGTTCAAAATAAAATATTTCAAGTTAATGATTTCTGTTCTACCTAAGCACATCGGGAAAAATATATAATTCATTTCACCAATGCACCATCAGAAGTTGAAAACATAACAAAAGAAAAAATCAATACATTCGACTATGGAACTTTTACTCCCACACGCTTCAAACTCATGTCCTCTCACTGTTCTTGGCTTCTTAGAACGAGCCGCCTCTGTCTTCGGCGACTCTCCTTCACTCCTCCACACAACCACTGTTCATACTTGGTCTGAAACTCATTCTCGATGTCTCCGTATAGCTTCAACTCTCTCTTCCGCTTCCCTCGGAATCAACCGCGGCCAAGTTGTCTCTGTTATTGGTCCAAACGTCCCATCTGTCTACGAGCTTCAGTTCGCAGTTCCGATGTCAGGCGCAGTCCTCAACAACATCAACCCACGTTTAGACGCTCATGCACTCTCCGTCCTTCTACGTCACAGCGAATCCAAGCTCGTGTTTGTTGACCATCACTCAAGCTCTTTAGTCCTCGAAGCTGTCTCGTTTTTGCCCAAGGATGAGAGACCTCGTCTCGTCATACTCAACGACGGAAACGACATGCCATCATCTTCATCAGCTGATATGGATTTTCTTGACACGTACGAAGGGTTTATGGAGAGAGGAGACCTGAGGTTCAAGTGGGTACGTCCTAAAAGCGAGTGGACTCCAATGGTGCTTAACTACACCTCAGGAACTACGTCGTCCCCAAAGGGAGTGGTGCATAGCCACAGATCGGTTTTCATGAGCACTATTAACTCTTTGCTAGACTGGTCTTTGCCTAACCGTCCGGTATACCTGTGGACACTGCCGATGTTCCATGCCAATGGTTGGAGCTACACATGGGCCACAGCAGCTGTGGGAGCCAGAAACATCTGTGTCACAAGAGTTGATGTGCCGACTATTTTCAACTTGATCGACAAGTATCAAGTGACCCACATGTGCGCTGCGCCAATGGTTCTCAACATGTTGACTAATCACCCAGCCCAGAAACCGCTTCAGAGCCCAGTTAAGGTTATGACTGCTGGAGCTCCACCACCAGCTACAGTCATCTCCAAGGCTGAGGCGCTTGGTTTCGACGTGAGTCACGGTTACGGGATGACAGAAACAGGCGGTCTGGTTGTCTCGTGCGCATTGAAGCCTGAGTGGGATCGTCTAGAACCAGACGAGAGAGCAAAACAGAAATCAAGGCAAGGAATTAGAACTGCAGTATTCGCGGAAGTCGATGTTAGAGACCCAATATCCGGGAAGAGCGTGAAGCATGATGGAGCAACTGTGGGAGAGATCGTCTTCAGAGGCGGTTCGGTCATGCTAGGTTATTACAAAGACCCAGAAGGCACCGCAGCAAGTATGAGAGAAGACGGATGGTTCTACACCGGAGACATTGGAGTAATGCACCCAGACGGTTACTTGGAAGTCAAAGACAGATCAAAGGATGTGGTCATTTGCGGAGGAGAGAACATCAGCAGCACGGAACTCGAGGCAGTTCTGTACACAAACCCCGCAATTAAGGAAGCAGCTGTGGTGGCTAAGCCAGACAAGATGTGGGGAGAAACTCCATGTGCATTTGTCAGCCTGAAGTATCATGACGGGTCTGTGACTGAGAGAGAGATACGGGAGTTTTGTAAAACCAAGCTGCCAAAGTATATGGTTCCAAGGAATGTGGTTTTCCTGGAAGAGCTTCCAAAGACTTCTACTGGAAAGATTCAAAAGTTTCTTCTCAGACAAATGGCTAAGTCCTTGCCTTGATGAAGAACGTTCTTGCTTTGTTGTTATTATTATATTGTACTCTACAAATTTCTTCTCTACACCACAGTACAAGTCTCTGGTTCATTAGTTTGGCTCTATGTTCTTGTCGTTGACCACAAATCGTGTAGTGTCGGTGTCCTGTCCTGATGTCTGAAGCTGTTCTCTCTTCTTTATTAGTTGTTTTGCACTTTTAAGATCGTCTTTAGCCTCTCTGGAATCCGCCTGTGTAATGGTAATAACACGAATTAAGATCTCTATGGGACTAATGAAATATAAAAAGTGATAATAGTATAACTTAATTTTGATTTTTCGTGAAACTCACATTGATCAATAATGCACTTTCAAAACTCCTGATAGCACTGTCCGGCTCACCAAAATTTAGTTGTGCTCTTCCAAGAGTAGTCCATGCCTAAGAAAAACGAATTTGAAAAAGTTTAGCCAAACAAATAAGGAACCAGATTCCTGTAAGAAAGCTTTCAACATCCATATTTCCATGCAGAATCAATAACTTAAAGAGAAACATCGTATAAGTACCTCAGCCCACGATGGATCTATCTCAGTAGCTCCTGTGACGAAAACCATAGGAACTGTTAAGAGGGTTCTTGAAGAATATTCATCGTACCCTAAATTGTACATAAATAAAAGTAACAATACAGAAAAGCTTCACGCATTACGTGTTGCAGCTTTGAGTGCTTTCCATGCATCACCAAGCTCAAGTAACACTTGTGCTTTCTGTTCATGCAGGATTGCATCTTCGGGAACAAGATTAAGAGCAGCTTCCCATTTCCCTAGAGCCTCCTGGTATTTTCCTTCCTTCAAGAGCAATATCACGATGAGTAAACAAGATAAAACTAGAAGAGAATTCACTTAAGTAGTTCCATAAACAAAGTTATACCATTACAAGAAATGTCATGAATGATGAACCTGAGGCCTTTCATATGCTAACATGTTGCATAGAAAAATGTCTCAACTTTTCTGGAAGATACAAACTTACTAACCCTAAGTCTGATATAATTGTTTCATGATCGTAACGTCAAGTTCGTTACTAAATCTGACTCTTTTCATGTGTATTCTTTCCATTCCACATTCACTAAAGCTTCCCCTTCACTTTAGGTCGTTCTTACTTTTCTTTGATAAAGTTTTCAGTAGCATAGTAGCAGACTCGTTTGATATGATTCGAGGTCTATAAACCCCTATTTTAAAGGCTATTTCGAAGTCAGTCTTAATTTCTTCCCACCTCATTTTTTCTATCAAAAACTAACGGATCATCCAATGAAAGATGAATCTGCTGTTGGAAATTGAGGCAAGAAGATTTCAGAAAAATGACAACTTTTCAAAAAGCAGATGTAACAGAGGTTTAATAGGCCTCGAATCATGAAAATATGGGTTAACAAACAAAGGAAGACTGCCACTATGCAACTCAAACTTATCTACCACGATCACATCACCAATGTGATCACAACAACGTGATGCTAACTCCTTCCGATGAACCAAAGTACACAAATTGCTGAAATTTAAATACCTAAATTTTATAGATTTTAGGGTTTATTTAGCTACAGCTGGTTTACCTCAGCGAACTTGTCTCCTTGGGCTCTAATGGACTCTGCGAGTTTCTTAGCTTCGACATCGAAATTCTCACGAGGATGATTCCCTCCAACCTCCGACGAGTCCAATTGATCGGTAGTTTGTCTACGATCAATATCATCTTCACGAAAATGAAGATGAGATTGAGACTCTAGAGAATCATCCTTCTCGAAAGGAAGATCCGGGAAATTCGATAAAACCAAACGAGATCGTTTCTTAGGGTTCTTGTTCCACGTTAGCTTCATCTTCTCTACTCTGTTCTTCGCTCCATGAACAACTATTTAAAGCGGCTCTCTCAATTAGGGCTAATCTCTCCCCAAAAAAAAAAAAAAA
>Ga0041059_1001353_pt1 | contig 19514 bp, 18 predicted proteins | sample AraColnosormetaG_FD_56232 | JGI IMG/M metagenome (GOLD analysis project Ga0041059, IMG submission 56232) | Arabidopsis roots microbial communities from North Carolina, USA - Col MF nosort | ecosystem: Host-associated > Plants > Roots > Unclassified | place: USA: North Carolina | collected...
AAAAAAAAAAAAAAAAAAAATTATTAATAGAAAAGTTGGAAAATTGGAAAAAACCCTAGATGTCTTTACTTGTTCTATATTAATACAACATTGAGAGGGAAAAGAAAAAGAAAAAAACCCTATCGTCTCTGCGCTCCATTTTTCTCTCCTTGCACTAAGCTTCTCTCTCCCTATCTCTCTCGCGTACGGTGATTGTTTGTTTAGGTCTGGGCAGGTACTGTCACCTAATGGCATCTGAATCCAATAGCTTTGCGAAAAGAGATCGTCTTCTCGAGATTGAGGTAGCAGTTCGAAAGTGGTGGGAGGATGAGGATGTTTTCAGGGCTGAATCTCGTGATCATCTTCCAAAGCCAGGAGAAAAGTTCTTCTCCACTTTCCCTTTTCCCTATATGAATGGTTATCTACACATTGGGCATGCTTTCTCACTCTCCAAGGTTGATTTTGCTTCTGCTTACCATAGACTAAGAGGTGCCAATGTGCTTCTTCCTTTTGGTTTCCACTGTACTGGTATGCCTATTAAGGCTTCCGCGGATAAGCTTTCTCGTGAGATCCTACAGTTTGGAGACCCTCCTGTCTTCCCTGCTCAAGATAACCTAGCTCCTCAAGTTCACGAGGAGGGCAGTGATACACCGGCTTTAACGGGTCAGTTCAAGGGAAAGAAGTCTAAGGTGGCTGCGAAATCTGGTGGACAGGTTTATCAGTGGCAGATTATGCGCAGTTTTGGTCTTACTGACAGTGAGATTGCAAGATTTCGGGATCCAGATGAATGGTTGTATTACTTTCCCCCTTTGGCTGTTGAAGATCTCAAGGCATATGGATTGGGCTGTGACTGGAGACGGTCATTTGTGACTACTGATGTTAATCCTTTTTTCGATGCCTTTGTGAGGTGGCAGATGAGGAAGTTGAAAGCTCTGGGAAAGATTGTCAAAGACTGTAGGTACACAATATTCTCACCTCTAGATCGCCAGCCTTGTGCTGATCACGACCGTGCTACTGGTGAAGGTGTTCAGCCTCAGGAGTATACTCTCATAAAGATGGAAGTAGTGAAGCCATTTCCTCTGAAACTGAGTCCTTTGGAAGGAAAAAGAGTGTTTTTGGCTGCAGCTACTTTGAGGCCTGAGACCATGTATGGACAAACAAACGCTTGGGTACTACCTGATGGGAAATATGGAGCTTATGAAATCAGTGAAACTGATGTCTTCATCCTTACTGAGAGATCTGCACTCAACCGTGCCTACCAGAACTTCTCAAAGAACCCTAAGAAACCATCTTGCTTGGTCGAGTTGACCGGTTATGATCTGATTGGACTCCCTCTGAAGTCTCCTCTGTCAGTGAACGAGATCATCTATGCTCTGCCCATGTCAACGATTCTAACCAACAAAGGTACTGGTATCGTCACCAACGTACGGCGAATCAGAATGGCGGAAAATGGCTGAAGAATGCTTATCAAAAATGAATCTCTACTCTGAGGAAACAAGGCATGGCTTTGAGCACACTTTGAGCTGGCTCATTCAGTGGGCTTGCTCACGGTCTTTTGGTCTAGGAACTCGTATTCCTTGGGATAATGAACGGTTCCTTGTGGAATCCTTATCTGATTCATCTCTTTATATGGCCTATTATACAGTTGCCCATATCTTTCACGACGGAGACATGTATAAAGGAAGCAAGTCTTTGATCCGTCCTCAGCAGATGAATGATGAAGTTTGGGAGTATCTCTTCTGTGATGGTCCGTATCCAAAATCAACTGATATTCCATCAGCTGTTTTAAGTAAGATGAAGCAGGAATTTGACTACTGGTACCCGCTAGATCTTCGAGTTTCCGGAAAGGATCTTATTCAGAATCATTTGACATTTTTCATCTATAACCACACTGCACTAATGGAGAAGCGTAACTGGCCACGGGGTATCAGATGTAATGGCACATTATGCTCAATTCTGAGAAAATGTCAAAGTCAACTGGAAATTTCAGAACCCTGCGCCAGGCTATCGAAGAATTCTCTGCCACTGCTACAAGGTTTTCTTTGGCTGATGCTGGTGATGGCGTTGACGATGCAAATTTTGTATTTGAAACTGCAAATGCTGCAATTTTGCGGCTGGTGAAACAGCTCGAATGGATGGAAGAAAAACTGGCTGCTGAATCCTCTTTGAGAACGGGGCCTCCATCTACATATGCTGATAAAGTGTTTGAGAATGACATTAACATTGCTATCAGATTGACTGAAAAAGCGTACAAAGAATGTTTGTTTAGGGAGGCACTTAAGAATGGGGTTTACGACTTACAAGCTGCTCGAGATGAGTATAGAAACTCTTGTGGCAGTGACGAAAATATGAACCATGACTTGATACTGAACTTCATGGATGTGCAAACACGCCTCATTGAACCAATCTGTCCCCAGTTTGCAGAATATGTATGGAGGAAACTTTTGAAGAAGGAAGGTTCTGTGGTAACAGCAGGCTGGCCTACATCAAATGAGCCAGATTTGGTTCTCAAGAGTGCTAACAAATATTTGCAAGATTCTATTGTCTTAATGAGAAAGCTCTTAGGTTCCAAGAAGGCTGCTAAGAAAGGTGCTCAAGTAACAGCAGCGCCAGCGGGAAAGTTAATAGGCCTAGTATATGTGAATGAGCAATTTGATTGATGGAGAGCTCACTGCCTCAAGTTCCTGCAAAGCAAATTTGACCAGCAAACCTATCGTTTTGCCCCTGATGCAGAGATAATTGCAGAACTAAAGGAGATATTACAGAAGGATGGACAAGCAGAAAACATTTACATGCCTTTCGTTAAATTCAAGAAGAAGGAGGCAATATCTATTGGCATTCAGGCTCTAAATTTGAGGCTGCCTTTTGGAGAGATTGAAGTCCTTAAGAGTAACATGGACTTGATCAAGCGGCAACTTGGTCTTGAAGAGTTGAAGTATATTCTGCAAGTGACCCTGATGATGTTTCAAAAGCTGGTCCACATGCTTCACTGCTGAAGAAGAATCCTCCATCTCCGGGCAATCCAACCGCCATCTTTGTGACCAGGTAAAAGCTAGTTATTTCATTACAATTGCTTCCTAATAGAAGCAGCATGGATACTTTTTTTTGTTTATTGTCAACTAATTTGAACTCTCTACTGCTCCAGCACAAGTGTGCCCCCTCCGATCTAATAGTTCTGTGCCCACACCGAATCATCTCTCTGCATATCTTCATGAAAGTTATATATGATAATGGCGAAACACTTGCTTAAAGAGTGTTGACATTGTACGTTTGAAATCTTTTAAACAGATGCTTGTTTTTGTTTTCACGTGACTAATGTTGCAATTTTGTGCCACATAGAGACAAATTCAACACTCACTCTCTGAGAATTTATATGAATACAAGAAATCATTATGTTATAGTGAAGAATTTTGTATGTGGTCGTACAGTGTTTCGTGTTCCATTATATATAGTTTACATCAAATAAAATGATACTAAAAAGGCTATAGCACTGAGAGTTACACTATGATCACAAAGTAAAAGACAGATGAAAACACTTTGATCTACCAAAACAAAAAAAAATTCATCAGAAGCCAAAAGGAGACTTTGTCCTGCTGCCTCCTTCACCATATTGCTCGTTCCATTTTCTCAGCTCATTCATCGTAGTCGCATCGTACGCCACAGATGGGCTCACCTGCAGAATCACATCACCCATACATATGATAACAATAATCACATCTTTGTGGTTTATATCAATCATCGACAATGCAAAACGCAACAAAATCAAGATACATCTTGTTTCCTGGCATTGATGCAACTAAATTACCTTAGCTTTAGACTGAATGAAGTCATCCAAACTTAGCGACCGTAGACCAGGAGATGCTTCTGCTCTTGCACCCTAAAGATTCAAACAACGCAAAATCATCAAGCAAAAAAAGCTATGTAAGTGAGCAGTCTATGTTTCACTGCAAAATCTGGATTCTGTACCTTTTGTTCTTCTTGTAACAGTTCTTGAACAGGCCTGTACGCAGCAGCAATGCATAGATTCTGCAAATGTAAGCCCACAAAAGAAACAAAAAAGATTAAATAAAGAACTTACAAGTGCCGTCATGAGCTAGGGATGAGAAAACAAATACCAACCTTCAGATCGCTACCGGAATAACCTTCAGTTTCCTTTGCAAGTTTCTCGAACTGGAAATCAGATTCCAGATTTTCAGGAGTTAGAAATATTTTCAGTATCTTTAACCGGTTTTCGGCATCTGGTAAGTCGACATATATCCTAGAATTCAAAGGTACACAGTTTACCAATACTAGAAATACAAACTAGCAATTTTCAAAAAGGTAAATAAAAGTCAAATCAGGTGTTACCGCCTTGGTAGACGACGAATGACAGCATCATCAAGATCAAAGGGACGGTTGGTGGCACCAAGAATGAGGATCCTTTGGCTGTCTTTTGACCTGAGCCCGTCCCAAGCTGCCATGAACTCATTTCTCATTCTTCTGGTAGCTTCGTGCTCGGAAGAGCCACCACGAGCACCTAGCAGACTGTCGATCTACCAAACAAACAAAAATCCCGTTCAGTCACATTTACCCATCATCAAATATTTACTAAGAGCATCAATAACTAAGATAGAACTATGGACATAATAAAGAAATGAATTTTAGTTTTAGGTACAAAATTCTCACCTCATCAACAAAAATAATTACAGGTGCTAGCTTGGTGGCAAAGGAAAAGAGAGCCTTAGTGAGCTTCTCTGCATCTCCGAACCACTATGCCAAACAAGGAATAAAGACAAGACAGAGTCAGATCAGAATAATAATGGGGAGTATCATAAATCATTTATAGAAGTGTAAGCTAAGAAATTACATATTCGCTAAGACAAGTGTATCAATACAGGCCAGTGAAGACTGAAGCATATTTATTAAGGTTAACTATTCTTCTTGATTGATTAAAACATGCATACAAATAGACACATACAACAAGGAGACACAAAACACTGTCATACAACATAATCCAGTTACCTTTGATGTAAGTGTTGAGCCAGTTATGCTAATGAAGTTTGCCCCAGCTTCTGTTGCAAGCGCCTTAGCTAGGAGCGTCTTACCCGTTCCAGGAGGACCAAAAAGCAATATTCCTTTACAGGGCTGAAAAAGGTCATGTCATCAGGAATATCAGCCAAGTTGAACGGAAATACCTGACCAAGAAAACAACGATATGTCCCAAACAGAAAGCAATACCCGCAAGAGATTTCCACGGGCAAAAAGCTCTGGCCTTCTCATGGGAAGAATAACCAGCTCATTTAATGCTTTTTTCACGTCTTCGAGAGCCCCAATATCTTCAAATTTGACGCCAATTTCTCCAGGAGCAACCACAGCCGAGACAAAATTTCTTTCGTACTCATCCTTTGCAATATTCTGCAATACATTGTCTATTAACATCATAGTTACTCAAAAGTATTCAAGATCCATTTACCAGAATCCAAGGGCAGGAAATTAACCTTCAAGTTTTGCGAAGGCTTTAGGGAGTTATCTTCTAATTTTCTTAACCTCGCAATTGATATCTCAAGGCTTGAAAAAAGGGGAAAAAAAAACGCAGTAAGATTAAAAAATAAAATAAAAATTACAGATCCACAAGCCACAATCACATGTACCTTTCACGAGGCAGAGACAAGCGACCTCCTTTAACCAATGGGACTGGACAAGAAGCTAAATAGTGATTTTTGGCCCAGCCAATAGCTTTCTCTGCTTCTGCAAAAACAAAAGCCACAAGTTTCTGAGGTCTCTTCTTCATCACATATATATTTTCATCTCAAAAAGCAAGGGAAAAAGTCAAATGTTTGCACCAGCGGAAAAAATCATCAACCACAAGGAACTGTATCCATTCTCAACTAAATATAATCAAGAGATTTACCAAACTTCTTTAAGAAAAAGTGAACAATCAAATGTTTGAGAATTTGGATCTAAGTGTACTTATAGGTAGCCCCTATTCTCACATGTTTCACATTAGTATCCTAACACCCCGATTCTAGCTAGGCATTGGAACGACTGCCATTGTACATGATAGAGAGGAATTGCCAGTACAGAGCAAAGAAGTGCTTGCATTCTCAATCAGCAACTATAAATACAAAAAAAAACAAGTGTTTTCATCCTGAGTTACGCACTTTGCTTTGTCAATATAACCCCATCGGTGTTCACTTGATATAAATCTGTGCACAATAACTCATGTTCTTCAAGTGCCTGGGAAAGAGTACATTAAGGATGCAACGATTAGTGAAAACATTACACGTTCAACTAAATTTTTCTCTTCGACATATAATTTAGATCTACATACCTTTAGCAACTCATTTATATTGCTCCGCGATATCACAATTCTCCTATCTTCTCCTAGTTGTTTCTTGAATAATCTGAGGGTATCCTCCTCCTACATCAATATTTTACAGGAAGGAATCAGTACTGTTTTGGCAATATGGGTATATGCCTCCTACCTTTAGCATGTATACTCGAAGAAACAACTAATATAAGTAGCTTCTCCTCTGCTAAGTAGGATAGCACGTGACATAGAAGCTTTGCAAAAGCATACATGGACCACAGATGGATGTGTACCTCTTAAAGAGAATTTGAGAAGAGATATTGTCCAAGCGACATACATAATCAGACTAGTCTATGTATCTCACTTAGGTATAACAATACATCTACGGCTCCTCAGACATTGTTTAAAGTCATACAGGAATAAGTTCATTGTTAATTTGATGAAAACTTCTCAAAGATATTAGGCATACCTTCGGAGGATGTAGGCGCATAACATTAGTGAAAAGCTTGTATATCTCATTCTCCTCTGATTTTCCCCTTCCCGTGAATCCCTCAGTTAGGCCCTTCAAGGGAAGAGGCTGAAATATACAAAGGCAACAAGAAACTTTTTTATTAAGTTAATAGTATCAAGAAGAGCATGACATCGCAAGGAATGCCATTTTAAAACACAGATCGAGAAACCAAGCAAGAGTCATATCAAGGAGAATGGAAAGTTCAAATCCATATTTACAATCCTGCACATGTTGCAAAAAGTATGTAAAAACGTGACTAATTTACTGCGCAATTAACTTGTTGCAAAAACGGGTGTTCAAGATGTGGAATAACTTGCAAGTCCTCATTTGACGGTTTTCATCAAGGGACGACCAAGGGATAAGAAGAAAATGTCCGCACCTCAGGCAAAGACAAGTGCTTTACGATTTTTAAAAAAAAGTCACATATATCAGTAAAATGCATCTTTAATGTTTATCTTACCAGCTTCACAACTCGGCTAAGGTTTGGGAGTACCATCGTCTGTTTTCAGGAAAAAATAACTTTTTTAACACACTAATCAGGAACAAAGGCGGAACAATAACCAATGACAAGTGAGTTAGACATAATGACAGGCTTACGAATTTCTCTCTTTCTTTTGAGCCTGTTTCTATCTTGTTCTGCCCACAGATCATAACAATCGGACCTGATAGTTTATCAAACATTTCCTTAACTTTGTCTACAAATTCCTTTCGTCTTGTCTTAGGCACAGCTCTAGACAACCACTGCGTCGAGTCTGGAAAATAGACTATAAGTGGTTGAATGGATTGCAAAACCTACAAAGACAGAAAAAATAAAGGACTAAGTGTAGATAACAATCCAGACATACGTTTCAGAAATAAAAATAGAGGCAGAATTGCAGGCATCCACAGTATAGGAATAAAAGAACATTCAAGATCTTTAAAAAAATTTGGTAAAAATTTCAATGTTATGGTGCTAGAACTTGGTCACACATTTCAGCATACCAAGTAAAACCCAATGAAAAGGACCCATAGATAGGAAAATGTTAAATAAGGCTACTGGCTAAACAGAGCACAACGTCTTGTTGTATATAGATATATTAACAGTTAAATTAACTAATAAATTCAAACTAAAATAAAAAGTTATGAGCATTTGCTATTGCTGGAGCATCATCTTCTCAAACATGGAAATTTAAATATACATGTACATCTATAGCTGAAACAAACAAATGAGTAAAGCCAACAAGAAAAGTCAGTGTAACTTCCAAATATACCTCATTTAAAGCTTCCATAGCAATGTAGCCATCAACTGCCTGCATATCCAAATCGTACTTCAGGTCTTTCACTGCGTAATAAAATAGATATTACTTAGCTACATTTAAATATGATGTCAAGCGTCTTCATACATAGCAAGTAATTCTCTAGATTCATAAGTATCACACATTAACGATCGGAATATTATGAAGCAATTATACCATCTAACCAGTGGATGGGTAACATCTGGGGCTGCTCTGCTGGCTTTTTCTCACTTCCCTCTGATGTTTTATCATCACCGTATTCGAATATGACAGCAACACGGTTCCCAATCACCTCATATACCTCTCCACGTTGTCCACTAGACAATGGCCTGAAAGTATGTATACACTCCGGTTAAAATCTCCGAACTCTTCGAGTTCGATATATGTTGCAAAAGGTGCACAGAGAATGGTATTCCCCATTTTCAGGCAAGTCGAATTACAAAAACCACAGATGGCATACTGTCATTAGAAATACCAATATCATGAATAAAGAGTATGTGATGATGATATTCACAACCAAACAAAATCCCATTCATCAATTAGCAAAACGATAGCGGTGATTGGAAGAATCATTTCTAAAAAAACCATGATGCTGAGAGGAACCAACGAACACATCGGAAGGCAATGATTTTAACAGAAATTTCCCTCACATCCAATGCTAAATCTGAACTATTCAAATCCTAATCCCCAATGATTTGGAAAGGCAGATCGAACTCACTTGGAAAAATCATAATTATGAGAAAATTACTATCAACACCACTAGGAAGAACAAGCAGCCATCGACTCAAATAATATCAGACCAACGTATCATAGAAGATATTTAAGCGCCTGAAATTTACAAGATCATCTTTCATAGTCCTCAAACGTTTTTCACAGTGCATAGTTCTAGTACCAGTTGTCAACTTCTTCACAAGCTTACACCACTCACAGTTAAAATAACAAAGCACGTAGTCATATAGAAACAGACAAGATCAACAAACGAAAAGATAAAAAATTCTAAAGGAAAGCCAGACTATGAGATAAGGAGGATAAACTTTAAAAGACAGACTACTTCTGTAATAATATCAACTAGATATGTACTAATATCTCTGATCAGCTGTCAGAAATATAAGAAATTTGAGACTTGAAGTCTTGAACTCAAAAAGGAAAAAGAAGGCCAATCCTGCATCCAGTTCACCCAATGGACAGCCAATGGTATTTCCAACCCCTCGAAGTTGAAGCAATTTTAAAAAGGAAACAACTTTGGGGGACGAAAGATTAAACTTAAAAACAACAAGACATTTATCGATTTTTCACACTAGATGACTTACCAACCCACCTGCCAGGAATAACGGTAAAAGCACTCTTTTGACCATCAGATGTGGAAATCTTCCCCAATACGACCCTGTGATCCATTTACAAGCCAATACAGGATGAGGATGAATTCATAATTCCAGTTTGATTGCTGGAAGAATTCTCTAGCATAGATACAAATGGGGACAGTGACCAACTCCCAACTACTGGTAATAATATCCAGGTTTACAATACGAAGTCTCATTCCAAATATTTAGGTCCAGTGTGACTTGCTAGACTACGATAAAAGTTCATAAACAAGTGTAGACTCTCAATGCGTGTTTTAGACAGCTAAACTAGATCAGAAGATTTAAATTGAAAACCCTTTTTAGTAATTAAATACCATGCACATGGAAGAGATTATATTAACGCAGGAAACAAGGAAGCCACAATTAACTGAAAAATGAAAAATGGAGTACAGAGCACAATCCTTGCTCAGTCCTAGGGGTGGATGAGTCAGGAATTATAAAGCTGTAAATACATTACATACTGCACTTATGAAGCTAACTACCAATTTTTCTCGCCTTGGATTCAAATAAAATCAATGGTTAACACATGAAAGAACAACAACAAGCCTAACCTATAGCTCAAAAGGTTCCTAGATCACCAGAGTAACAAATTTTCATGATATAACATGCTAGAAAGAGGCGTAAGCACTAAAACAAATCATGCTACGAAAGGGATCACATGAAAATGAAGACATATCAGTTATGGTTCTCCAACATTATGCAAAAGCTAAACATCTATTTTTCTGCCATATTTATGCTAATTCCCCAACATGTGTTAGATAAAATCTTTTGATGAACCCCATCTCATCCTCGTAGAGCTATCTCCAGGAAAACATTTAAAATCTTTAAGCACACATAAAGGAAAAACAGATTCCCACATAAGTGAATCAGTAAAATTACCTATGTTTTGCTTCGTCCTTCTTAGGAGACCCAACATACTTTACTTGGTCTCCTGCAAATATGTGGGCAGATTAAAAATTGGAGAAATGAAAAAGGAAAAGGTTAAAAGTCTATGAAAGACAACATAATATTTTTTTTTAACTAGATACAAAGAAAAGTTATTAAAACATGCCAGGCCCATTGAGAAAATCGATACATTAAAAAGAACATCTAGAGCTTCTATAACGATGAAGATATATCATCGAGCCGTGACACTGATACAATACTATCCAACCAGCTAAACAGACATCATTTGATGCAAATAGCAAAGTGCACAAGTTACGAATTGGCTACCTTTCTTAAGAGGCCGCTTCGCTTTATCATCTTGATCAACAGCTGCAGCTTCTGACACCTCACTAGAGCCATATAGTTGTTCTGACATTCTCTGCCACAATGTAGAGCAGATAAGCAAATATACAGCATTTCCATATTCTATCAATTAGAAATAAAACAGTGATGCAGCAGTCATCGTGTAGATAAAAGAAATAGCATCAAAATGGCATGCATTGTGAATCCTTTTTAGATCATGTGTAATTTCTTGATAAAAAATAGTTCATACAAAATAAATAGTATAAGAAAATGGAAAAAAAATAAAATATATATATATATATATATATAACAAAGGTTACAAAATTCACATTGTCCATAGGAAAGGGAAAAAGATTATCATGGCAGATTAATTAATGAACCTCACATAAGAAAATCATACCTTCTCGATATCCTCTATGTCGGCCCCAAGTTTCTTGAGGACTTCCTTAGAAATCTCCAAATATCTTTCTTCGTCGTCAGTTCCTTCTATTTTTGTTTCACTACTACTAGTATCATCATTGTCCCCATCGGTTTCTTCTTCAGCTTCTGACTGTGACGTGCACTGGTCTGATTCTGCAATGTCGTCATCTGATTCAGACTCTTCATTGTAATCATCAGCAAAATCCTGATCAGAATCAACAAATATCACTCTAACATTCATGAAACAGAAAGAAAAATGGTAGCATGTCATAGCAAATAAACATCAAAATCTCACGTAAGGTGCAAGAACGCTGCTGTCAAGAACCAACAGGGGAACTTGTGTATCTCGAGCAAGTGCTCGCACCAACCTCTCTCGGTAGAGCTCAGTGCCTGTATAATCAGATCATTATTAGACTCTATTTCCTCACCACTTATATAGTTTGATATAAAAAAACAACGACATTAAAACAATGCAATGCATATTCTAGTCAACAAAAAACCTGGAACACTCTGGAGCAATATTCTCCCACTTGAAGAATCTAAACGAGCACCATATTTGGAAGTCATACTTTTTTGCTTAATATGTGAGCTAACACATTCCACCAGAGTATCTTTTGTGTGTTCGCTGGAGCAAATCAGAACATATCAGCAAAAAATGGAAATGACTAGAAGAAAGTAACACGATAACAGAAGGGAACAGTCTTTGGTTATTACTGGACGTAGTAAGGGAAAGACTCCCAAGAGAGCTGTATAGTTTCCCAAGGTTGAATTCTCCGCAAGAACTCATTCTTCAATCTTTCTCGTTTATTAAGAAAAGGTGACTCCTTTCTGCTTTCACTTGCACGCTTCTCATTGTTGAGCCATTCTATTTGGTCTTGTACTCCAAGTTGAGCGTGAGAATCAAAATGCTCAACACCGACCGTGCTCTTCTCTTTTCCCATCTTGTCTTTATTCAGAGGGAAACGGCTGTCCTCACTAGCATTATTTCCATCACCTTCAGAACTAAACCGACGCAATTGGCTATTCCAAGAATAACTTAAATAATCTCTAGAGGCAATAGCACCATGAGAATGATGGTTTCTTCTCAAATGATCTGTTAGTATACTTGTGGTGGATCTATAAGATTGGGAACCGGTGTGGTCACGAATCACTGGCCTAACTAAGCATTTGTCTTGCTGCAATACAAAACCCCATCTCTGGTTCCTTCTTATTGTCCTTGTATACATTGCAAGTTTCTTTCCTCAGTTCCAACGTCCAAGATCACTGCAAACCAAAAAAGATTCTTTAATTAAAAACAATCTAGAAAAAAAGAAAGAATACACGGCATAAGACAAATACCAAAACCAATGCCTAGATGGATTCTAGAAGCTCTAGAGTAAACTCAAGAAGAAACAACAACAATCTAGAACAACATGGATTCTAGAACTAGCTGTCACAGTTTCAGGAAACCATTTCCCAAAAAGTCCCAATTTCAGAAATCTGTGTTTATCAATGACAAAAAATGAACCTTAGCTGCATAATGAATCTCCATGAAAACACCTAATTCAAGTAAAATTAAGAAAGAATTTCTAGGTATTCTCGTGATTCGTTACCTAATTTAAGCTAACAGATACGGACAATATTAGTTTTGCTCATTCCATGTTAATATGTTCAGACTTGGAGGAAGAAGAAGATGAGAGAAACTCGCGACTCGCGACTCGCGAGAGAGAGAGAGAGACCGATTGTCGTAGGTTTCGAACTCTAGGCTTTGGCGTCTTACCTTTTAGCCCATCTTGTTTTCACTTTCAAATGGGCCCATTAAAAATCTAGGCACGACCTTTAAGCCTACCAAATCTTATTTTGGGTCAGCAGCCTATGTAAACCATCTTTTTTTGCTAAGAGTTACTACCACTACTATTGTATGGTTTCTGTAATGGTTACTTGATGTAATGTTGCTAGCTGAAACAAGATGTAATGCTAGCTTAGCAGTTAGTTTCTGTAATGGTTTTAAACATGATATGGACACTGAAACGGACTACTTATTGGGTCATTAACTCTGGATTCGACTACAGATTAACTGATTAAAATTTATGTAATGTATTTAATATTTATAGAGATTACATAGTTTTATAAATGTAAAACTAAAAATAATCATTATCATGTTTTACAAAATATGAAATCTCACGATAATAATAAAGTGATTAAAGTTTTAATCCATCTAAAACCGTAAAAATACTAAAATAGTAAAAGATTACCAATGACGAGAAATCAACTCATCGCAAATTCAATACAACTAAGCTGGATTGTCTCTTTCACGATTTCCTATATTTTATTTCAAAAGACCAAAATCAAATGAATTTCGTCAAATAAAAGTAAAACTTCTATAAATTAATAATATATATTGATAAGTTTATACAATTATTAATTTATGATACTGATGGACCATATAGTTACATAGAATTTTCAAACAAATTATTATTTTATGTTAAATATTACACTCGACAACTTGAGACCGAAAAATTTATTAATTCATAGTAATCACTAATTTATCAAATTATTTAAAAGTGAAACTTCAATTTACAATTGTACTTACTTCTTTTATTCACCTAATCTATTTGGATGTTGTATAACTGCTAAATCACGTTCACAATTACCGTAAATCTATTATCTTAGATTTAACTTTAGTGAAATATGCATATAGATAATAACAAATTTTAAGTTGATTTTCAATATTTAAATTTGTCATGTTGTATTATAGATTTTTTCGCAAATTGAAGAGTTTAATTTTAATAATACAAAACATTATTAATAAACTCACCTCTGGCCTTCATTACTTTTGGGTTTGTTGCTATTTGTGCTTAGATCTAAAACAATGAGCATAAACCAGATTACTTTCATTCTGTTGGAGTTCGAGGGACATCAAATTTTAGAATTTGGTTTAGTTTGGCTTGATCCTAATACAATGAATGTCACTAACAAGTGGAAGATTTCATCAAACTAGATGATGATTTGGTTCTCAATAACTTTATGGATCGACCAAGCGGTATCACTCGCAGAGATCTCGAACTCGCGAAGAATTGTTGTCAAACCTACAAGGGTATATATATTTGTCTCAATGGTTAGTTTACATGTGTTTTTGGTATTAGAAAATTTAAAGATTTCATTAAGTTTTGGTTTAAACTTACAAATTTTATTTTATCTCTCTCTTGTAATCTGAGAATCTAAACTTTGTTTTATCTTTATGAGAAATTTGGATTGGGCATAACATAATAAAATGTGACATTCAAAATTGAACCTAGTCATCAACAAAGATCTACTCAGGCAAGATATATGGTAGATACTTGTGTCTGGTTTGAGTAACAATTACACACTTCAACTGCAAAGGGTTGTAACGATAGGAAAATTTTGAATTGAATAATAAAAAAATTGAACATTATTCAACTCATTCCTCTACGAAATAGTAGATAATTAAGTTGAACAAATTTCCTTTGTAATTAGTTTATTTTCCAAAAATTTTGGTTGAATGATTTTTCCAACTTATTCATCTCAATGGTAAAAAATGATATGAATGATTTTTCAACTCTTTCAACTTCTTAGTTTGAGACAACTATTTGCACCATTGGACTAACAATTGAAAGATTGGCCACTCAAATAACAAATCAATTATAATATCCCAAGATATGTTTAAAACATATTATGAAACAAAGTACAACCACTATATAATATTTATACAAATCAAACTATTTATAAAATTAAAGTGATAAATTTATTGTCTAGAACGGATTCTCACATAGTACTATTTTAAAATAAAACTTCTAACTATTTTTATCAGTAGCATCATTTTTGGTACTAAATATTTGGAACTAAATTAACATATAGAAAAATTAGTGAGCCATTTAGTTGTTTAATAAGAAAATTGGACATTTTCAGGCTTCATCCTCTATTTGAATTTCAATGGATATTTTGAGAGAAATCTCTGGTTTTAATTTTAATTTTTACAGTCGTAGAGCTAATGAACAACAAAAAGATCAACTTTGGCTGCTGCAACTGGACAAGAGACGCTATGAAATGGCGACAACGATTTGAGGCAGCAGATGTCACATGGGTGTCAAGAACAAACAATGGACCAGCGGATCTTCTTGCAAAACATCGGCTACCAGATAATTGTTCGTTTCAATATCACTATTATGTTCCACCTTTCATTGTATCAGCCTTACATTGTAATCACTCTTGACTTGATTAATTGAAAAAAGTCGATAAAAAAAAAAATCTCTGGTTTTAATCCAAACATCTAAGAGGTCACACACTAGAGTCACATGCAGTGAACTGTCATAATTTTATCACATTATTGTGTTCTCCATCATGTAAAAAGGAGTGGTTCTTTTGTACGTGTTATTTGGTTGTATGTTCTCGGTCAAAAGCCCAATTGTGGGATGGCCCATTAATGATAAAGCCCCTTTTAATTTTAAAAAAACAAACAAAGCCGGCCTGAAATAATAATCGGGTCCCGGGTTGACTGGTCCGACCGACCGGTTCGGTGAGATATTAATGAATGTTTTTCTTCACTCTCCCGATTTCAATTTTTCGGGATCGAGTCCGTTCCGACAAATTAATTTAACAGTCAATGCCGGCAAAAAAAAAAAAAAATTAACAGTCAATTGGCGGCGAAGATGACGACTCAGTCGCAGTTCTTAGTGAACCTCTCTTACGGAGGCCTCGCCTCCCAAAGGTTCATCTTCCTTTCCTCTATACCCCTTCTATCGCTTTCTTCTGTTGTGTTGCTTTCTTCTGAATGATTTTTTTTTTGTCGATTTGTTTTTGTAGTAATCTCAGAGCGAATAATCGTGTTTCACCTTCTTCTTGTCAAATTACACGAACAAATCGCTCATGGGCATTACCAGTTTCCTTTAAAGTTGAGAAATTTCAACTCCAACGAGGAAGGAGGAGAAGAGGATCACCATGTTTTGGGGAGAGCGAAGGGTTGGTCAAAAATGGGATTGGTGATGCTGATGGGATTATAATTGTTGATCACGGTTCTCGTCGCCGTGAATCCAATCTTATGCTTGGTAATAGCTTTGTTTCTCTTCCTTCTCCTTCTTCATTTTCTTTGTTGTCCTTACTTTATTGTATAGTATACTTCCTTTACGGCTTTACCTTGTGCGAGTTTATGTAATTGTGTTGTTGTTTCTGTATTTCAGAGGAGTTTGTGAAAATGTTCAAAGAAAAAACTGGTTACCCAATTGTAGAGCCTGCTCATATGGTAACTCTTTCTAATGTTCTCACCTTTATGCATAGTGAGAACCATACCCATGAGTTTGATACAGTCTGATTTCCGTTTCTTGGTCATCTTTTGCATTTAGCTTAATATGTTCTATATCAGGAAATTAGATGACTTTCAAGCTCTGCTTGCTGTTTGCTGATTTTTACACTTTACATCAGGAATTGGCTGAGCCATCTATAAAAGATGCATTCAGTTTGTGTGTACAACAAGGGGCGAAACGTGTAGTTGTGAGCCCGTTTTTTCTATTTCCTGGAAGACATTGGCATACGGTATGGCTTTGTTCATCTCAATTTGTTTTGTTTTCTTGAAGCTTCTAGCTTTTCTTATTTATGGGATTATTGGAGGATGTACATTAATGGCCTAGTGAGATCATGACCCTTATTTGATTCAGGACATTCCCTCGTTGACGGCTGATGCTGCAAAGGAGTTCTCTGGCATCTCATACCTCATAACTGCACCTCTCGGCCCCCATAATCTCCTCCTGGTAAGTTATAAAGCATATTTTCCCCCCAAAACGAGCGAGCACTTTAAACCTAAGGGATGTGAGAGCATCCTCATGCATTAGTGAATGCCACTTTTTTCCCTTGAACTTCCAATGAGAGCATCCTCATGCATTAGGGATCTTCTGCTGTTTAATCTTCACAAGAGATCTGTTCTTCTTTTGGCTCTTGATCTTTCAGTAATCTACTAATATTTCTTTCTGCAGGACGTTGTAAATGACAGAATCCAACATTGCTTGAGCCATGTTGAAGGTGATGCTGACGAGTGTCTTGTTTGTGCTGGAACAAATAAGTGCAAGCTCTACAATAGTTCTTAGGTGTACATGTAAGAACGTTTTTGTATATCTGCTCATCTTCTCTAACCTTCGGATGCGGGAAAAAAAGGAGGCATAGTATATTGTTCATACTCATCATTTAGTACGCGTCCTATGTTTCAACAAGGGAGTTTTGAGATTTATGTTCTTTTCTTCTTATTGCAGACCAATTTGAAAGACTACGATAATATAATAAAAGCTGTCTGTTAAATGTTGTCTCTCCCTCTTATCAACAAATTAAGAAATTGAAATTTGATGTATCGTATATCAGCAATGTTTCATGGTTATAAAAAAAATAGAAGTTTCTCTCGATGCTTTTTCTGGCCTCCTTTTTCTTTTCTTATTGGGTTTCGTGCATTGCATTTGTTGAACCACAAGGCAGAGACCATTTTTCCTTATTGTAACTTCTGCAGGTAAAGATAAGAGGGAAAACGTGTGGTTGTAGGAGATAGCAAAGACTTTTGAATGTCTCCCACCAAATTCTGATGAATGAATATGTGGATGTGGTATTTCATGGACCAGCACAAAAGAGCATTTCAAGAAGTCGTTTGGTAGCTGTACCATCTAATTATGTTCACATGATGCTGAGAGTTGAATAATTCAGAAAGGGACAAAGAGTGTTATGATTGCGTTGACTTGGAGTCATGTTTCATGAAGGTAGTGCGTAGTTGACTCTTTTCTAGTGTAGGAGGTAGAGATTTGGGAGAGTCACTAGAACACGAAATGGCAGAGGCTATTGTTTCTGTTACAGTGCAGAAGCTAGGACAGTTGCTCTTGGAAGAACCGTTGTTCTTATTTGGTATAGGTGACCAAGTGAAGCAGCTGCAAGACGAATTGAAGCGTTTGAATTGCTTTTTGAAAGATGCAGATGAGAAGCAGCATGAAAGCGAGAGAGTGCGTAACTGGGTTGCAGGCATTAGAGAAGCTTCTTATGATGCAGAGGATATCCTCGAGGCATTTTTCCTCAAAGCAGAATCAAGGAAACAAAAAGGGATGAAAAGGGTGCTTAGGAGGCTTGCTTGCATCTTGAACGAAGCGGTTTCACTTCATAGTGTTGGCTCAGAGATTAGAGAGATCACCTCCAGGCTTTCTAAGATAGCAGCAAGCATGCTAGATTTTGGTATAAAAGAATCTATGGGCAGAGAAGGTTTGAGTTTGTCTGATAGTCTAAGAGAACAGAGGCAATCGTTTCCATATGTTGTTGAGCATAATCTTGTTGGGTTAGAGCAGAGTCTAGAGAAGTTGGTGAATGATTTAGTTTCCGGAGGTGAGAAACTAAGAGTCACGTCCATCTGCGGAATGGGTGGTTTGGGGAAAACAACTTTAGCCAAACAGATTTTCCATCACCATAAAGTGAGGCGTCATTTCGATAGATTTGCTTGGGTATATGTTTCTCAAGACTGTAGACGGAGACATGTTTGGCAAGACATTTTTCTGAATCTCAGCTACAAGGATGAAAATCAGAGAATACTCAGCTTGAGGGATGAACAACTTGGAGAGGAGTTGCATCGGTTCTTGAAAAGGAATAAATGCCTCATTGTGCTTGATGATATCTGGGGCAAAGATGCTTGGGATTGTCTGAAACACGTCTTTCCACATGAAACAGGTAAACTAGTAGTGTTAAGATACAACTAATGTTCTATAATCCTTGTCATTTTTATAGGCTAGTAGTATCTACTGTAGGAAGCGAAATAATCCTCACTACTCGGAACAAGGAAGTCGCTTTATATGCTGATCCCAGGGGTGTGCTTCATGAGCCACAATTGCTAACATGTGAAGAGAGTTGGGAGCTGTTGGAGAAAATTTCATTATCTGGAAGAGAAAATATAGGTAATCATTTGGCTCTATTCTTTCTGCAGCATATATACTATCATACTTCACACACTTATTCACCTGATATGCAGAGCCAATGTTGGTCAAGAAAATGGAGGAGATTGGGAAGCAGATAGTTGTAAGGTGTGGAGGTTTACCTCTAGCTATAACAGTTCTTGGAGGACTTCTGGCAACGAAAAGTACATGGAACGAGTGGCAAAGAGTATGCGAGAACATCAAATCATATGTTTCAAATGGAGGTAGTAGCAATGGAAGTAAGAACATGCTAGTTGCAGATGTTTTGTGCTTGAGTTACGAGTACTTGCCTCCCCATGTAAAGCAATGTTTCCTCTACTTTGCTCATTATCCTGAAGACTATGAGGTTCATGTGGGAACACTAGTTAGTTATTGCATCGCAGAGGGAATGGTTATGCCTGTAAAACACACAGAGGCTGGCACGACAGTGGAAGATGTCGGGCAAGATTATCTTGAGGAATTAGTAAAGAGAAGCATGGTTATGGTTGGGAGGAGGGACATTGTAACTTCGGAAGTCATGACATGCCGTAT
>Ga0041059_1001355_pt1 | contig 19513 bp, 11 predicted proteins | sample AraColnosormetaG_FD_56232 | JGI IMG/M metagenome (GOLD analysis project Ga0041059, IMG submission 56232) | Arabidopsis roots microbial communities from North Carolina, USA - Col MF nosort | ecosystem: Host-associated > Plants > Roots > Unclassified | place: USA: North Carolina | collected...
TTGCTTCTGGTAATTCTTTTTTTTTTTTTGTTCACCTACTTCTTGCAATTCTTACTAGAGATTTTTTCTGGTTAATTTTCGAAGATTGTTTTTTATGCGAATTGTTAGTTTTTAAGCTTTAAATTTAATCATTATAAGCTGTTCATAATTTTCTAAAAGCATAAATGTTATCGAAATGTTGAAAAATAATGAAATTTAACTATCTAGATATCTTCAAATTAAGAAATATGTGTGTAAATTATTATTATATTGTTTAATTTATTAAATACTTATCTTTTACTCACCTTAAATACAGTAATGATAAGAAGAGCATAAGAAAACTAGACACTTAGCGTATTTGTAAATTTGTGTGTCATTTACTCATCTTCCCAAAATTTTCTTATGATTAACTCATTAAATCAACATTATCTTGTACTCACATTTGGTAATCAAAATTGAAAACCAATACACTAATTTTAAAATATACTTTCAAAAGTGTAATAATATATAGCTTTGATTGTTTTCTCTTTTAAGATAGATAAAGTCAATATACCTAATTTAAGAAATGATAAATCCACCTTTTTCTCAAATAGTTACTTCTTTTTCATATAAGCTTTATTCAGTTTCACACATGTAAATCTGTCTCTCTCTCTCAATTATTACCATTACCCTAAATCCCATCAAACCAAAAACATATTTATAAAACATTAATCACTTTTCACACATGTGAATCTTTTTCTTTTTCTGTCTCTCTTTAAGTTCAATTCTATTTCTCTCTCTATTTCAAACCAAACAGATTTCAAGAACACAAAAACAGAGTTAAAACTCTCATCTCTCCCAAAAAAGATGCCTTTAAGCAACAATGTAATTGGTTGCATAAACTTCATCACCGTCCTCCTCTCCATTCCGGTCATCGGCGCCGGAATCTGGCTAGCCATAGGAACAGTAAACTCATGCGTCAAGCTTCTTCAATGGCCAGTAATAATCCTCGGAGTCTTAATCCTCTTAGTGGGTCTCGCTGGTTTCATTGGAGGGTTTTGGAGAATCACATGGCTTCTTGTTGTTTACTTAATCGCCATGCTTATTCTCATTGTACTTTTGGGTTGCCTTGTCGGATTTATTTACATGGTTACCATAAGAGGCTCTGGTCATCCAGAACCAAGTAGAGCTTATCTTGAGTATAGTCTTCAAGATTTCTCTGGTTGGTTACGTAGAAGAGTTCAGAGATCTTATAAATGGGAAAGGATTCGTACTTGTTTGAGTACAACTACCATTTGCCCTGAACTAAATCAGAGATACACTTTGGCTCAAGATTTCTTCAATGCTCATCTTGATCCCATTCAAGTAAGTATCCTCTTCCCATTTTATTCAAATACATTTTCAATTTTTCTCTGTTGTTTTGTTGCTTGTAATTGTTAATTAGTTTTTGCATTAAGTTTGTTAATTAGTGGAAGAAAATTAGGGTGTAAAATGAATATGAGAAAGTATGGGGTGAAAATTTAATGGCTATGAAAAGAAAAGGGGTGGTAATGAAATGTAGATAGAATTGGTGCTTTGCTTGTTAGGTTTGTCGCTTAAAAGACTCAGAAATATATTCTTTTGATTAGAAAAAAAAGCTGAAAATTCAGTTGAAGATTATTACATCGAGTTCAAATTTAGGGTGTAAATTGAATAGATAAAAAGTACAGGGGGAAATCGAATGGCCATGAAAAGAACAGGTGGATTGGTAATGAAATTATAAATTAGAAATGATTCTTAGCTTATTATAGGCTTTGTGGGAACCAAAAACTGGAAAAGTTTAACCTTTTAATAAAATAATATAAAACGTCCCAACTTTCTAGATTCTTCCACTATGTGCACTTAATCAGTCACGCCGAACTACTTTTTTGGCCCCAATATTTTATATTATTTAAATTTAACCCCATTTCTTTACTTTCAGTCTGGTTGCTGCAAGCCCCCAACAAAATGTGGATTCACATTTGTTAATCCTACTTATTGGATAAGTCCCATAGATATGTCTGCTGATATGGATTGTCTAAATTGGAGCAATGACCAAAACACTTTGTGTTACACTTGTGATTCTTGTAAAGCCGGCTTGCTCGCAAATATTAAGGTAGATTGGTTAAAAGCGGATATCTTTCTACTCTTGGCGCTTATCGGATTGATTATCGTCTACATTATCGGGTGCTGCGCATTCCGTAATGCGGAAACTGAGGATATTTTCAGGAAGTACAAGCAGGGTTATACTTGATCAAGATGAGAAGTTTAGTGGCAAAACTGCGAGGAATTTTAATATTTACTGGATTCCTGTATTTTAGTTTCTCTACGTTTTGGCCCCTGTAGTATGTTTTTGTGTGAACTACCTGAACATTCGTTGTAACTGGAAGATTATGTTGTATATCTATCTTTGATTTGGGTTTGTGAAACTTAACTAATTATCTATTTTTGTCATATAATCTAATCAAAAACAAAATTTAGAACAAGGAAATAGTCATAAAAACACCATAAACCACTCACTGTCTAGTCTCATTGCATCACACCAAAACTTTACAAGAAGATATTGTATATATATATATACACTTACTAGTTGTTTGACTAATCCATAGCACTACGTAACACAAGCTTCTTCTTCTTTTTCTTGATCACAATCTCAACTAAATGGAGCTCGGTGAGGAATTCCCTTCCTTAGTCGCTTTCGCAGAGAACGAGGAGGAAATTGAGGTGTAGGTGGACTGAGACTCTGCAGATTTGAATTACCATTCTCTGCTCCAGAACTGTTATTCTCCACTCCAGAACTGTTGTTTGAATTATCTGAGTCATTCGTTGTATGCTTCACTCTCTTCTGGAAGACTCCAGATGTTCCTGCAACCTTTTGATTCAATCACCACAAAAACACAGATAAGAAGTTTATCAGAAGAAAGACTCTTTCCAATATTTTAGCAAGTCAAAAGCTTCAAACTTTTCTACTGTAATTAACTAGAAGTAACCACAAAACAAGGGAGGTAATGGATGCTTAACGTGTGAAGATAATTGGAGTGTAAGTAGGTAAATGTACCTTGCAGCCAATAGAGCAGAAGCGGAAGCAGTTTTCGGCAAGGCCACGATAACAGACCATGCAGGCATTAGTAAAACCTTTACCAGGCTTAGACTGAGGCCTCTCATTCAAGAACAAAACCTTTGAGCTATTGATCACATATGTCTGAATGCTTGATATGTCTAAGTATTTCTGTATCTCATCGACCTTTGTCACATTATGATAAGATGATATCCTTATCTGCAGCAAACCAACAACTTCTTAACATTCAAAACCTGAATTAAACAATACGAGAACTTTGGATTCAGAGATGAAACACACCTGAATGGTACGATGATTCTCGTGTTCAGAAAGACAGAGAGAACAAAACGAGTCATTGGTACAGTCTAAGCAATACATTTTGCATTCGGTTCTAGGTAAGTGTCCATGAAACTTGCATTGAGCAAAAAAGTGTTGGTTTAGTAAAGGTTTGAGCCATATAGGCCACTGATTCTCTCCTTCCTGCAAACACAACATAACTCATGAGCCATTGTCCCAAAAGAACTCAAAAAACAAAAAAAAAAACAGTTGGCTTTTTAACCTACCAGAGACACCATTGTCTTATACATTATCAAAAAAGTCTCCTCCTTTACATAGACTTGAGGAGACTCTAATGGTTTATTTTATAATCTTGCAACCAAAGATAATAATGAATCCACAAATTCGTCTTGCAGAATATATTCTGTTTTTTATAAATTTTTATAAAAACAGAAGCAAATTTGAAGGGCGATAAGTACGGAATCGAATATTAAGCCGTGAATCTAGTTCGATAAAGATCCTAATTTTTTATCACAAGATTCTTCTTCTTCTTCAACATTTTCCCCCAATTTAAAACCCTAATCTAACAACTACATTATTCAAGCATTGTTCTTTGTGACATTAGAAAATTAAGTATTGTTCTTTACACCAAAACAGAGCATTTTCAATAAGTACTCGAATTTGACCATCTGACAACAAAAATTAGGGAAAATCCACAAAACTCTCTTGTTTCTAGTGGAAAATCTCAATTCAATCAAAACCCATATCTTAGAATCGAAAAATAAGGAGTAGAAGATTCGTATGAACACAAAGGGCATACAATGTAAACAGAGGATATAACAATGAGAAAACAGAGTTTCAACAATGTGATAATGTAGAAAAGGGTTTATGGTTAGACTTACCATGAATCTTCTGTTCTTAGGTTTGATTTCTCGATTTGGGTTCTCGTAATCTTCAATCGCCATTTCAAAATGCAGTAAAAGACCCAACCTTTTTTGAGTCAGCACCAAAACTTTTTTACCTAAAAAGGAGGGTTTTAGAGAGATAAAGGGTTTAAGAAAGTGAAAGAGAGAGAGATTGGTTTTCTTGCAGAGAAAGAGTTTTAGAGAGAAGAAGACGAAGCGAAAAGCAATGAGAAAGAGTCCTACTTATCCTACCAATGTCGACAATGTATAATATTTCCGAACCTAATCCCGAACCAGCCCCGAGCCTAAGAAGAAGCGTTGGGTTCAAGGAACCCTCTTGGAATTTTCTAATTTTATTTGATTATTTCCTTTTTTTTGGTATTTTAAAAATATCTTTCTGTCCTTCTTTGGTCTTATCTCTCTCTCTTTCACTATTATTTTTCCACCAAAAATATTAATCAATTTCGTCAAATTTTATTCCTTTTTTGGTTTTTCTTTTCACAAAAAGTATGTATTATAAACTATTATATAGTCATCACATTAATTGGTTGTGAGAGACTTATAACTATTTCCATTTTCCATTGCTGAAAAGTTCTGATATTTTAATATATTTTTAAAAAAGTATATTTATTGTGTTTAGAAAGTTATTGCTCCATTATTGCAATTTGATATCTCATATCTACCATTTGATTTAGTGTTAAAATCAAAATTTGACAAAAGGTCTTCAATTTACAAAAACTAGATTTTAGCATTTTATTAAAAATATATATTTTTATCATTCGCCATATCAATAAATTCTCGTAAAATCAAAACACTATGTCTCATGCATAAACTTAGTCGGTTCAGTTTATTTAGATCGGTGTAATCAATTTTTTGGTTTATTCGGGTTAAAAATTTGTCACCGAAATAGAAAATAGTTGAAATTGGTTAAAAAAAAAACAAAAACTATCGGTACAGAAAATATATGAATTTGGTTTGCAGCAGAAATATGAGAAAACATAGCAAAAAAGATTTACAAGGCCAAATACTCTACAAACTGGTCTGTTTTAATTGCTACAGTCTCGGGTCAGTGGCAAGATCGAATGGAGAGTTTCATTGCTCGTTATGTTTTCCATGCTACGATGTATATGATATGGCGAAAAAGACCAAGAGTAAAAACCAAGAGTTTTTCAGTGTGGAAGAAGATATTGCTATTTATCAATTTGCTGTTTCTTACTTTGCACTACCTTGTTTCTATTTTTAGGTATTGTTCTATCGGTTGTAATGAATCTTTTGCTGGAGAAAAAAATTCTTTAGTGGGAAGAGAAACAAATCATTCTGACAATGGCGCAAAATAGTATTGACCAATATACGCTTCTTACTTCAGCTGAATTAGTATTTTTGAACCAAAAAAATATATGCTGAATTAATATCATCAACCTTCACGTTTTGATTTGATCTTTCTTTTCCGTATTTTTATTTAGTTATTTTATTTTGAAAATCAACAGCTAATTATGTAAAAGAGCGTATACTATATTACTAGATAGTTTTTCCGCACTATGTACAAGATAAAATGATTATTAAATAAATGTATTATAGTAAATTAGAACATTTATGGATTATTATTTAAAATCTGAAGTTTATTTGTGTATAATGTAATGTAATATACCTTTTTATTTTATCTGAACCAACAATTTTTTACATAGAAATAATTGTTACCATACATTGATTATTATTAATATCTTTGTTAACATATATTTTTATGTTTATATAAAAAAATGAAGGTAGTTATATATTAAGTTCTGAAATATTAGTTGCTTAATTATTAGGTTGTTTTAGTTAGAGTTTAGTTTTTAATTATTTACTAATTTTAATTAGAAATTGTTTTTTATTTTTATGTTGTTGAGATATTTATATCTAATAATAATGAAAAATTTTGTAAGTAAATTAAGAAATAATGGATAATGAATCAAGTTTGTTAAGAATTGCTCTAATTGCGATACGTCAATATGACATCTGCGTACATACCAAGATAGCTAAAAGTTAATTTCTTAAGTGCATTTCTCTATTAATATATAGGGGATATTATTATTTGATTATATCTTTTGATCAAAACGTTATTATATTTCCTCACCAAAAAAAAAACGTTATTATAATTTCTTAACAAAAAAAAAATAAGAAGCGTATTAATTCAGCAATATTATATTTTTTATTTAGTTATTACACGTTATTATATTGTTAGTTGTAACATTTTTCTCTTAATGATATCCAATCTGACTATAACAAAATTAATTATCCGGTAACCTAACCTCTCACACAAATGTGACAGTGATGCAAAGCTATCTTTGTATAAGTTAATTCCTATTACATCATTTATGCTTTTATACACAAAAATGCGTATTTAATGACTTTTGTTATATGCTTACTCATAAGTATGAGTTGGAAAGAATGTGATGCAAACAACGGACCGATGTTGTATCCTTGTATGCATAGTACGTTGAGCTAGAGCTACAAAGAGAGATAAGCTTCTTAATTGGGAGAATTTAACCTAATACATTTATGTTTTGCTCACTAATTTAATCAAATCAGGAGGAGATTACTGCACAAATCTAGGTTTAAAGATGAGTGATTACGCAATACCCTTTTGTGTTTAGTGTTTGATTTTTGTTGATGTTTCTATTTAAATTCATTAATTAGGAAAGCTAAGTTGCGAAGTCAATACTAACTATTCCTATCATGCATCACCTGAAAGGGAAGTTGTGTTTAAACTAATACCTTCATTGATGTAATACAATTTTAATAACTAATTTTGTATGTTGCAATCAAATTTTGTAGGTGGCAATTTAATATTCTTGCTAAAGAAACTAATTTTCTAGGTTGCAACCAAAACAAACCAACCTGAAAACATTGATTAGGAAAATAGCTAAAGTTATGTTCTGTTTCATTTTCATTTTTGCTAAACTAATTAAAAAAGAGAGAAATAAGGAAAAACAAAATCAAGTTTATGAAAACGTTTGGTTAATATGAATTATGGATAACAATAAATTATAAAATAAATGATATACTTAAAAACAAGAAGGTAAAAAATATGAATTTAAGATTGTATTTTAATTTTCATGGTTTTTGTATCCTATGTTAAAAGCTAACAAAACTATTATCGAGCATAATAACAAAATATAATGGATAAATGGACTGGCTTTGGCTTATAGAAAAAAATCTAGATACCGTACATAGGATATACAATATTGAAATAAAAGTGAAGCAATGAGACACGGCACGCCATATCTGACCCAGAAATATCCATCCTTTCCCACACACTTTTGTATTATTTTGTTTTATTACCTTATGGAACCAATCCAAATTATTGCCTCCGCAACTTTTAATTTTAATACTTTTTATAACCATACAATGAACCGAAGAAATGGACTTAGTGTAACATAAATTCAGCATCAAATCAATGTAATTTTCTACTTCAATCAGTTAATGAAGATTTTTTTTGCTAAATTTAGTGAAACTATAATATGTGAAGCAAACCAACCGGTCCAGTGAACCGGCATTGTGTATTGTTGTTGCTATTTCCGGCTTTCAATGTTATGACCGTTGACTTACTATTACTGTTTTTGGGGTCAGTGTTGACTTACACCATTCACATTTCTCACGTCTTGTGTACGGATCACATCTTTTTTTGCACGGCATGTTTTTTTTTCTGCGCAAAGATAATTTAAAACACACGAGAGGAGAGTGTGTAAATGGTAGGGTTTTAATTTCATGCGTTCAAAGCGGTCCAAAATTCACCTAAACGTTTCTTTGTCGTGTTTCAAAAAAGTGTGGAAATGCAACACCACTATTCTTTGGTTCGGCTAAAATGCCTCTACATTTTAAAAGATTTTTTTTGTGTGCATATGGGCATTGGGCATAGCTGGGTAAAAAAATGTAGTAAGAATTTTATGGATATTATAACGTTGAATCAACTAAATATTTTACTTTTTTATCGATTATTTATTAGTTGAAGAAAATATATATATATATATATATATACTTTTTTGGCTGAACGAAAAATTGTTGTCATTAGAAATTTTAAACATCAACAAACACATTTGTGATCCATGCGAAAATGCTACTACTGTTAAACAGATGATCAATAATATCTGTTTCTTTCTTCAACCACTATATGATTATAAAATATCTAAAACTCCAAGCAAATTTGGCCGACCTCTTCACTATTTCTGATAAACAAAAAAAGACCACAAAAGTAATCTGAACTCATTGGTGAAGTAGTGTGTCACACCATGCTTTAATTAAAGCCCCACACTTATCAAACAGATATTATTAAGTTTTACTAGAAAACAAATTACAAAAAGTGTTTAAGACAATGAGATCAGATCATTACTAATCTGAATAACTAGCATCGGGTTTTTGTTTACATATATTTTTGTTCATACTTTACTTTTGTATTTGTCTTATAGCTAATATAATAACATATCTTCCCTAAATTCTTTGACAAAAAATAATCTGTTCGATAAATTAATTGTTTCTCGTAAAGACAATTTGTTGGGGAACCCAAAAAAAAAAAGAGAAGATTATGAAACTCGCCAATATCACACTGAGTGGAGTTAGTCTGGCTCATGTGGAACAAAACTATCTGGGCCAATTCTTAGGCCCATAATAGAGAATCAAAGGAAATAATTTAGATGTAATTAGGCCTATTCTTAGGCCCATAATAGAGCATGCATAAGTTACTTGCTCAATTTCACCAAATCAACGCAGGAACTCATCGCCATGGGAGGATCAAACAAGAACCTCATATTCGTGTACGGAACGTTAAAAAGAAACCATCGAAACCATTTCCTCCTAGAAGATCTGATCTCAACAAACGACGCCGTTTACATAGGACAACGCACGACCCGGTTACAATACCCGCTCGTTACAGGTCTCTATGGGATCCCTTACTTAATCAACAAATCCGGGTCGGGTCAAAAGATCCGAGGCGAGCTTTATTCGGTTTCAAAACGTGGGCTTGTACGTCTTGATGAATTGGAAGGTATCAAAGTTAATCACTACGAGAGATTACCAATAGAAGTTATTGAGGAAGATGATGAAGAAGAAGAATCAAACGGTGTCGTCTTGGCTGAGGCTTATTTTGCTCACTTTGGATTTGGTGAGAGATTGTGGGAGAAGAAAGGTAAATGTGGGATGTGTGAATTTGGTGAAAACGATGGCGTTTTGTATGTTCGTCCTAAAGATAGGCCAATGTTTAGCTCTGTTCTTGATGAAATTGAAACTTTTGTGTCTTCTAGTAATGATTGATTACTAATTTAATTCAATGGGTATGTTCAAAATTCCATCTTTGATGATTATGGCCTATAATCTTCTTGGTCATGCTCAAGTTTAGTAGTCATTTAGTGAACATTTTGAATTCAGTTGCAGAGTTATAAGTTTTCAATAATGCTCAAAGTTATAATCATTGATTGAATTCAAATAAGATTCATACATCATGTTTCTTAGATTGTAATGACGAAAGTTGTACCAATTTTTAAGTTTTCAGGTGTTAAAAAATGTTATTTCCACTACGTTTTCATATTTTCACGTTTTAATACAACGAGAGTTTAAACTTTTTACGTGATTATATTACGAAGACTTTATTCAGGTGGTAAGTGTTTGGACTATTTACATGTTATATCTGTGTTTACAAAGAGTCACGGGCTGTTATAATTTGATGATTGATGCTGAGTGGTGCAGTAACATATTACTGTATATGAAGTGGTGGTAGGAGAAGTAGGCAAAGGAGATTCTTTTGCGGCTCTATAATGCCTAACCCTACTACGCACTTTGTTTTTTTCTTTCTTTTGATGGTGTCATGTGTGAGAGAAACCAAATTTCTACTAGTGGACTTTTTTGTTGTTGTTGTTGTCAGACTATGTGATCTCCATTGTCAGTGAGGGACCAAAAGCTTTGTCCTAGAATTATTGCAATTTCGTTAAGACTCTTATGTACAAACCTGATGCTATGTCCCAAATCCCCAATTAAAGATTTGATTTAGCAACTTCAGGAGTCGGAAATGAGCTAAAGATCGTTGTAGATATGGTCGTGTACTTACTAGTCCCCGGCCGATCTTAACAAAACTGTGATCGATGTTTTAAAAATGTTAGGGTTAAGCTCGGTTCGTTTATGTCTATGCCTATTATGGACTATACGGATTAGAGTAAACCATCAAACATATCACATTCTTGACATTTTGTAAATTAACACACGGTTCATTCACGAGTAACAAGTTTGTGACAAAACTTTAAATTTAATCCAACATTTTATGACTAGGATAATTGATATAACCGCGATGTTTGAAACTGTTGCTCTATGAAATTTAAACTATTCTCTTATGGATTGAACTTGCACATTGTACTTGATGATTCAAAGGAACACAGTTTCTTGATGATCAACTTAATAGGACATTGTGTGGGATCTATGATCCGATTGACAAAACTTAAGTGATTGAGTTTTTTTGGGGACGCGTGGAAGACAAGTGAAAGAAGGAGAGCACTATGGTACTAGTACTGGTCCTACTGCTTCTTCTTCACGCCATTCTTCAACAGCAACGGTGTGTGTGCTTTATTTCATGTGATATCCCACTTTGTGTTTTGTGTATAAAACTGTACATATAGCCATTTATATGTATGTGTTTGGACATATTGTATCATCATTACCTTCATCTATTTCTCTCACTCAATGGAACAAATTGTATTTTGCTGGAACCAATTATGGGTAAATTGGGTGCTTATCCTTTTTGACAATGCCAATAGCTTGAGCTCTTCATTTGTCAATGGGTTTACACACTTTTCTCCAATGAATTATTTGTGAAATTCATAGACATTAAACTTAAACCCCATGAGGATAGTGAAGCGAATCGAAACTTGTGTTTAGTCTAGTGACATAATATAGTACTATATATTTTCATTGGATTAACCGAAAGATTCTTATCGAACATATGAGATTTTTTTTATATGTCAACAGCTTTTAATAGATTAGCTCAAATGCCAACTTTAGGGAATATTATTAGCTCAAATGATATAATATAGTTCGGTAAGAATATTTTGTGTCAAATTATCCACTTTAACATTTGTACTACGGTGAACCAAAGATAAAAAAAAGAAGTTGAATTCTTCCTTATCGATCTGTATTTCTTTTAGGTATGTAAAAAAGATTCGGTTGAACATTTGATCATTGATTTAAAGTCAATTTCCTAAAAAATGTGGATAGCATTTTAGAATATTGTTTAGAAATATGCATAATGTATATACTTATTGACTTATTTTTGTATATATTATTTTATTTCAGTGTATTCTCTACGGCATAATAAGTAGAGAAGTGGTCGTTGGCTGGACAGCACCAATGACTTGAAATCTTGATTGGTCTTCTTAGTGGCAATGCTACGACGCAAGACACCCATTATTAAGTGTTTTTATTTGTTACTAGCTAGTAGTTTCTTACCAAAATCTTTATTATTTTCTATACAAATGTTTTTGTACCAAAGTTTCGAGCATTAAAATAATCATGACTTCTAGAAGTAAGCTCTCATTAGAAAATGGTATTACACGCAAATTAGGTTCTTCTTAATGCATGCATTTTTGTTGGATTCATATAAGGCTTCTTATATTTTTGATAAAGATTTATATATATTTCTGCAGTTTTCTATACGTGAATTACTGTATTTAGCTAATCAAAATAGTATTAGCTATATAGGGTTTTATACTTTTATTTTATTTTATTAACTAGCCTATTTGGTATTGAATCTCGACACAATAATTTATTTAAAAGCAGTTTCGCTAAATTACTGAAAGTTCCAAATAATTTTGATTAGTCATGCATATGTCATAAGCAAATTTTATTCATGTAAATCAAAATAAGAGCTTAGCTGTATAGCAATGCAAGACATAGGCTAAAATAATAAAGAACATATCATTTGGTTTTGGATACTATATAGGGTTGTTTGAAGATTTGGTGAGGAATTACTCAACACCGTAATTCAAGAGATTGTGACTTGTTATTTATAACCTTAATTTTAAAATATAGCTATATAAGCTATTTTGGATTAAAACGCTTAATTCGGTGTATTATTTGCGTAATTGATTGAGTAATTTAGTTTAAACATGTATGTTGATTTTTTTTTTTTGTGTGTCAAAATTCACTTTTCATGTAAAAGCTAGTAAGAGTTTTAGTTATATAACAATGCAAAGCATGAGTAGGTGAAAGTAAAAGAATATACAAAAGATGGTTTGGTTTGGAAATAAATGGGTTGTTAATTAGAAGCTAAGCTGAGTAAGCTAAGTCAAAAGAAATACTCAAACACTATATACTTCTCGATATTATGACTTGTTAATGATATTCTAACTACTTTTTAATCCATTTTTAATAACCCAAACAGTGAATATGTCAATGGCATTCTATCTTCATATACTTATAATGCTAAAAACCAAACTAATTGTTGTTAGTTAAAGTATATAATGGTTACCAAAAGTGTAAAAGTACTCTAGAAGTATGGTTCATACTAAAGCGTTCTAGAGGAATTGCTTCGATGTGCATTCGCTCAAGATCCGTAATAGAACTAACCAAATTTATGTCTAGTACTGTATTTCAGGGACCAAATCTATTTTTGTTAAAGATATTTAGAGTAATTTACACCAGTGGCAACAGAGAACATGTTATTAAAGGAAATAGCAATGACATTTTCTTGAACGTTTCTCTCATTCATATAGTTGTTATAGGGAATACGATTTTTTTTTCTACAACATTTGTTTTTGTGTAGACGTTTATTTTATTAGATGGAGGTTAGTTTAAGGCTTAGTTCTATTAGGACATCACTTGATAAACACAGTAGACGTCTACATAACATAAGATATCAACATCAGGACGCCCACATATCCATGAATCCATGTGTCAAGCGTATCTTCTATGAACCACGTTGCGGTCTATTACAACTTTATATGCGATATGGTCCATTCCGGAACAAACTATGTCACTCACATCATGTACGTAGATAACCTAGCCGAAAATCTAACAAAAAAAATCTAGCCAAGTCCGGATTCATTCCTCTAGTTCAAGATTGGACTCGCTTCCGAGTTCCGACCACACATCTTGAGAGAGAGTATATATGTGTAGCTCTTTGTATGTATCCTCTTTCTCATTCAATTGAATTTATATATACACAAGAGATAAACTCTTTACAATAAGTCACATTATTGTTTTTTCTTAGTTTCATCCTTAAATATTCACCCTCTACATAATTCATCCAAATATGTGCATAGAAATATATGTCTAGAGTATAAATTTTAAATATTAAACAAGGCCATAATATTTGTGAGCCGGCCTTGTTTTTGACGATTGAGATTGACGTTTGAGCTAGTCATTGGAGATTGCTATATTACAACTAAGAATTTGAGAAAAAAAGTCGAAAAACTAAGAAATTGAAACCAAATTACATTAGGAGTAATGGTAGGGACAGTAAATCTACACTTTTGGTCGGCAGCATGTGACTCTTTTATACAGTGGCCGCTGCTCAACATACCAAACCCCAATTACTATAAATACCTCACTGAGTCTTTCCATTTTTATTCATCAAGTACTTAAACACAATGGTTTCTCTCAAAGCTTTCTCAACTGTGTTTTTTCTTATACTCGGCGTTAGCATTTGCTACGCCACTAGCCGCAATCTTTTGAACTACGGCCAAGCTTCTGGCGGTGGAGGACATGGTGGTGGTGGAGGTTCTGGAGGAGTGAGTAGTGGAGGTTATGGAGGAGAGAGTGGTGGTGGTTATGGGGGCGGTAGTGGAGAAGGAGCTGGTGGAGGATATGGAGGTGCTGAAGGGTATGCTAGTGGTGGCGGTAGTGGTCACGGTGGAGGTGGTGGTGGAGCTGCTTCCTCCGGTGGTTATGCTAGTGGAGCAGGAGAAGGAGGAGGTGGTGGTTATGGTGGAGCTGCTGGTGGTCATGCTGGTGGTGGAGGTGGTGGTAGTGGAGGCGGTGGAGGATCAGCTTACGGTGCTGGAGGAGAGCATGCTAGTGGTTATGGAAACGGAGCTGGTGAAGGTGGTGGCGCCGGTGCAAGTGGGTATGGAGGGGGAGCTTATGGAGGCGGCGGTGGTCATGGAGGAGGAGGTGGTGGAGGATCAGCAGGAGGGGCTCACGGCGGTAGTGGTTATGGAGGCGGTGAAGGAGGAGGAGCTGGTGGTGGAGGGTCTCATGGTGGTGCCGGAGGCTATGGAGGTGGTGGCGGTGGAGGAAGTGGAGGAGGAGGAGCTTACGGCGGAGGAGGAGCACATGGAGGTGGCTATGGAAGTGGTGGTGGTGAAGGAGGTGGCTATGGAGGAGGTGCAGCAGGAGGATATGGTGGTGGCGGTGGAGGAGGAGAAGGAGGAGGCGGTAGTTACGGTGGTGAACATGGAGGTGGTTCAGGCGGAGGTCACGGTGGTGGTGGTGGTCACGGCGGTGGAGGCTATGCCCCATGAGGAAACCAACTTAAGATCAGCCAAAAGAAAGGCTGAAAAATAAAAGATAATCTGTGGAGGGGTATACAAATTAAAATGCCTACTATTTCAAAACATTTTGTATCCATTATTATTGAACGTTGTATTGTATTTTCCTAATAATTGAATATTTTATTGTCTTATCATTATATCATCGAAAGCATAATCTCTTGCGAGGAGGTGTTCAACTTTGTGTCTATAGATGGCTAAAGCAGGGTTTTCGAGTGTCCGAGTGTTTGATCAGTTAGTTGTGATTGGTGTATCCCTTTGTCGAAGTTCAAGGATTCTTCCTTGTGCCTTAGTCATTCCACCAGCTATTGTAATATTTCAAAGTGTATCACTTCAAATGACAAAAGAAAAATAATCATATATAACCTAAAGAATTGTTGGTTGGAGTCTCAAAACAAAATTGATCAGAGTTTGTATTCACAAGAAAACCCCAAACACAAAAACTAAAGGACAACTTTTCATTTTCTAATAGCTAACTCTTCAAAGTTTAATAGATCTTCTCATGTTAGAGCTTTTCTTTTTCTTGGTCGGAGAATCACTCAAAGCATTAGCGAGCTTTCGAGCGCGAGGTGTCTGGGCCCTGTTGAGATATGAAAGAGCATGATTTTTGTACTTAGGATCTGGAGCAGAAGCAGCAACATTGCTTCTAAACAACGGCCGCTTTGTTTTACGAGATTCTTCTTGCTTCTTAGTTTGCAAATGCGCACGTTGAATCTGAAAGGTTCCTGTTACAGAATCACACACACTCAGACTAAGGATCTTTCGTATTTTCACCACTTAAATACATAAAACTCTTCCACAGTTTTACTATAATTAAGATTAAATCTATCAAAACCCATGGTACCTTGGCGTTTCTGATGGGAATTTGGTTTTTGATACTTGAGCTTAGGTCCACCGAGCGTAGCTCTCTCACCAGCTGTACATAGAGTTACAAATACACTGTATAAGAGCTTTGTTGACAGATCAATACTATCTAGTTTGTTCTAGGTTCTAGTTCAGATTGATACTTCTTGCAACAGATGATTTACGGATTACTAAAGGACAATACTTTATCTGAATCTATCAGAATCTCATATCTTTCTTAGTATTCTCCAAGGTAAGCTATCAAAAATACTTAGTAAGAGATAGTACCTTTGCGTTTTGGAGATATGTCTTGATTCTGAACCTTGAGCAGAGGGGCATCGATGCTAGCTCTGTCAGCAAATGGCTTAGGTTCTTTCGGTTGAGAGGTCTCAGCAAATGGCTTCTCAGATTTATCGATGTAAGCTTTGTTTTCAGTTGGACATGACTCAGGCTCTGTCTGTTGGGAGGTTTCAGCAAATGGTTTCTCAGATTGAGGTGACCCGAGAGCATCAATCATGGCCGAAGAATCTTCATTGTTGCTAGACTCGGCTGAATGGAACACTTCCTCTTTTGGCTCTTGACAGCAAGAATCTGGCCATTTTACATCAGGGATCGATACTCCCACTGAGTCGTTGCAGGCTTTACTGGAATTATCAACACTCTCGTAACTGTTATCAAGCACAGATACTGGTGAAAAATGTAACGGAGTAGCTTCAAACACTGTCTTCAACTGTTCAAAAGTACTGGAAAACCAAGGAGTTCCTTCTCTTGCATAAAACAATATATAAGCAGGACGGGATAGAACTCTCTCTTCGCTGATTCTCGTGACCTGCCATAGTTTCGAAAAAAAAACATTAAGAAAGTTAAATTTATTGAAATCAGAGAGGACTAAGCCACACAAATGATATGAAAGCACTATATAATAATATTACCTTGGAGTCATCAAAATTATGCCATGTCTCAGGAGCTGATCTCACATAAGAGGAATAATGACCAAAGGTTGCTCTAATCCCAATATGCTCCACAAAGGCATAAAGATGATATCTTGTGGAAACCTGAATATACAAAATTGGGTGTTAAGACTCAAAAATCTCAAGTTTTACAAAACAAAAAAGTCTGAAATTTTGACATACCTCAGGATCATGGTTACTGCTCATGAAAGGGGACAAATCCAACTCCAAAGGGAACTCAATATGATCGAAGATCTTCTCCATAGTAACTCCATCATTAGTAAACCTCTTAAGATGGAATGTAGCAACCGGCGGCAACTTATCGAACCTAAGTTGCTTCTCCTTTGTGACTTTCTCCTTACAGTTATCACATGTTAACTGGTCCTCAAGTTTTTCGACACATGTAAAGGATTCTAGAGCTTTCCAGAGGGTATTAACATCTTCTATTTCCAGACTCCATCCAAGAGAAGGTTCAAACGTGTTGGAAACAGAATTACAATTGCAACAACAAAGCTGAAAAAGGAATAGATCAAACATATTTCCAAGAGTCATTATGCATAAATGGAAACTGCTTCAACACTAGATTAATAGTACGGTAATGAATTAACGATATCTTACCGTACTCATGAGACCGCCACCAAAGACATTGTCAACAATGTTCAAATCTTGAGATGAGACAGAGCCAAGCTGATTCTTAGGATCTAAACAACATCTCTCTAACTTATCCAGAAATGATTGTAGAAACTCGTGTGCATCTTCTTGGTGGTTTATCATAAAATCAGATGAAAAATCTGTGATTGGTTAAGGATAACCAATTCATATAAAGAAACCTCCAACACAAAATTATGCACATATATAAACAAAAAACACTTAAAAAAGGATACAAGTCAAGTTATCACGAAATCTATCAATGTTTATTCCATATCCTGAAGACCTCAGAGCAAGCTCAATATGATCTCGAAGAGCTTGCATTACACAGAACTTCTCATTTCCACCTGAAAACCCAAAGAAACTATAAGATTAAAACCATGAACGAAACAAGTCACCAAACTCAAATCAAACCAAATAAGCAAATCTTACAGTTGCAAGGGTTTCCATACATGAATGAACGAAGACTATCGATAAGAGGCACAGTATGAGTGAAGCACTGTAACACAGAAGCTATGAAACAAGTGTTGCCTGAATTATATAGCCCAGCCCCCTGAAGAAATTGTATAAAACATCCAAAATGATTCAATTTCGGATACCAAAACAAAATCAGATAAAAAGGGAAGAAGAGAAACTTACAACACCGGTGGGTTCAATCCTCGGATACCACCATGATAACTGTAGAGGTTTTGTTGGTTCCATCTTATTAAGCTCGTCGTCATCGCTTTCATACTCGATGTATCTCCTTGGTGGACGATAAAGATACGAATCTGACGTGTTCGTGATCCGGAGATGATTGTTGTTGCTAACAGGCGAAATCTGAGCTGGTGGCGCAATTAGGGTTTTATCTGACGGAGAAGAGGAAGACTCATCTGGGTTCACATCTCTGTTTTCCTCTGGATTGAAATTTAGGGTTTTGTCCGGCGGAGAAGAGGAAGACCCGTCTGGTTTTGCCGGAGAAAGGGCTTGAATCTGACGAATCGGTGAGGAAAGAGAGAGCGAGTTAGTAACAAGGTCTCGAATTGGCGCGGTTGGTGAAGACTCATCTAGGGTTTGGTTGGGTTTAGTTAATTTATGAGAAGAAGAGAGATTAGATGGTGGTGGGTCACTAAATTCCGCCATTAACAACAAAACCGAGAACGGATTTTGTGAAGAATTGAAGGAAAGGGGAAGAAGTGGAAGCTAGGGTTTAGTTTTGGGAGAATTCTGCATCTCGTAAATCGATCTGTAAGTAATTGAAGAAGATAAATTTGAGTTTCGCTCCAAAAAAGTTGGGAAATTTTCGAAATCTGAGAGCGAATCGAAACGATTTGGAGGGAAGATGAGAATTGGAGTGGAGAAGAAGGTTTGAATTGGGAGGGAAAATCAAGCCGCCATTTATTTGGGGATTTAGGGTTTCTTTTGACCTTTTCCACAGATAAAATAAGCGTAATTAAACGTTGATTAGGTTATTTGGTTAACTCAACCATGGTTCGCACTTGGTTTTGGAAGTTTGGATTCTCAGAGACTCTTTGACCAATTATATTTTTTATCTTTAAACAAGTTTAATTGACAAAACCAGAACTGTCGAAAAAAAAAAAAAATGACAAAACCAGATTTTATTTTTTTGGGTTAAATAGTTGAAGGAGGAAGGAGAACAATAGGGAAAAACGCAAGTTGATTGTTAATTTGTTTATCAATTTATTGAAATTTAATATTGCTTTTATTTGTGTTATATACTTTACAAAATAAAAATATATACAGTTACTTTTATCATTTTTTTCCTAAAATCTAGATTTATTTACTTTTTCCAAAAAAAAATATTGTAAAAATATTTCTAGTTACTGTATGCCACATCAATTTTTTTGTCAGTTTGTTTCTAAAAGCTAAATTAAATCATTTCTTTAACAAATAATGGAAATACTAACATTTCTATATTATTATCTTCTTTATATTGTTGACCAATTTAAAGTTTTCATTAGCCTAAGTTGATCTTACGTTTTCTTTATATTGTTTGCCCAAATATAGCTTTCCTATATCTTTTTCAATATAGTTTTCCAAGTTTAACGGTTTACTATATTGTTGACCAAATTTCTTTCAAGTTAAAAAAATTATATATTTTACTTTCTTGTAAAATCACCTTTTTAGTCTTATAAATTAAATTTATTCAGTAATAAATATAACTTTTAATATAAAATCCTCATAATCAAAATTTAATTATATTATAATAAAAATGGAACTATTTTAATAGAAATGCCGATATGGTCAAAGAAAATCCATCTGCTCACTTTTCTCCTTTTTCAATATTAGTTCTTTTCAACAAAAGTTTTGATTGGTAATAAGTTCTTCCTCTTATGCTGAGTTCTTTTTTTT
>Ga0041059_1001356_pt1 | contig 19513 bp, 13 predicted proteins | sample AraColnosormetaG_FD_56232 | JGI IMG/M metagenome (GOLD analysis project Ga0041059, IMG submission 56232) | Arabidopsis roots microbial communities from North Carolina, USA - Col MF nosort | ecosystem: Host-associated > Plants > Roots > Unclassified | place: USA: North Carolina | collected...
ACATTATATTTATATATATATATATATATATATATATATTTAATAAACCTACTTAAAAACTTCACTATTGGACAATAAAAAATGTAAAGATTCAACAAAAAAACTCCAAACTTTAAATTATTTAAAATTAATATTATAAAAATGTAAGGAGCTTCAATTAGGACTCCTCAATGGATTTGCTCTAAGGTGTGTGAATAAGCAGGCTACTAATCACAGTAAACATAGATGATTTGATAAAATGTTTCTTAAGTTTTAAAGCCTTAAATCAAGAAAAAAAAACTTATGAGAGAAAAGTTTTCAGCTCACTTATTAAGCTTTTCTATATATAAGATATAATAATAGGTTATTGACAATTGTTTTAAAAATCATATAAATAACTCATCCTTAAAGTCTTCAATTAAAAAAAAACAAGAAAAAAAACAAAAAATCTCCTCATAATATTTTAAAATTTGAATTTTATAAAAATATTAAATTTTGAAACTTGCATATGGACTAAGTATGAAATTATTCATAGTCCATACATCTATCTCATTAGTTATCTTTGGTAATGAACATTAATTTGTGTCTAGTTATATTTTCATTCCTGCTTCAACTCTCTAATGCAATCATTTCTTAGACGTTGTTTAGGATGTTTGATAAACTCATAGCTAACTTTCTCAATAATGGGTTCGTCAGTGGTACTGGAACATCTCACGTCATTGAGGAAATGCATTCGATAAATGTTGTTGTAAATTTACTCAGTCAATTGCTTAAATCTAGAAGTAATTTGATAAGAATGACATCTGGTAGCGAAATGAGGTTATAAAGCCGTTTAAATTAGTTGATTTGCCACTATAGTATTCAAACTGATAAAGAACATGAATCAAAGAGATATGTGAAATATTTTCTGTATTTCTCATCGTAACAGAATGTACAAGTATGAGTTTATATACTCTACACTAAACCGAATAAACCAATTACAATCTAAGTTAACCGGCTAAACCAGACTGTCTATATATACAATCTAATAGCACCCCTCAACCTTGAGCTTCATAGATGTTAAGAACTCCAGGCTTGATGTTGTTAGCTCTGAAGAGCTCCGGATAAAGAGGTTTAGTAAACATGTCTGCAAGCTGGTTATCATATCGAACGAACATGGTCTTGAGAATCCCAGCTTCAATACATTCCTTGACCTTGTGACAATCACGTTCTATATGTTTTGTTCTCTCGTGAAACACAGAATTGCTAGCAATGTGTAAAGCTGCTTCATTATCACTATATAAGTAAGCATGTGCTGTGAAAGGAACCTTAAGAGCTGTCAATATGTATCCAATCCATATGAGCTCCTTAGTAGATACAACCATAGCACGATACTCAGCTTCAGCAGTACTCATTGAAACCACATCATGTTTCTTTGATCTCCAAGATACCAAAGAAGAACCAATAAAAAGAGCAAATCCAGTCACACTCCTCCGACTATCTGGATAGGTTCCTCCATCAGCATCTGAAAACCCTCGCAAATCAAAATTTGCATTTGTACCATAAAACAGACCTTGTCCAATAGATCTGTTCAAGTAACGAAGAATTTTATGAACCACTACAAGATGAACATCTGTTGGAGCTGATGAGAATTGTGCAAGGTTAGAAACTGCAAATGTAATGTCTGGTCTAGGGATACACAAGTACTGAAGCTTGCCAATAAGACGACGATACTGTTTGGAATCAGCAAGAACAACACCAGTGTCTTGTGAAAGGGTCTGATTAGGTTCCATAGGTATAGAAGATGGCTTGCAATGAGAAAAACCAAAAGATGCTAACAAGTCTAGAACATAGTTCTGTTGATTCAGAGTAATACCTTGATCATTTCTAGCAATTTCAATGCCTAGAAAGAACTTAGGAGGACCAAGATCCCGAAAGTTGGAAAGCAGAACTCAACTGTGACTTCAATTCCACAACAGCTTCATCATGAGTACTTGCAATCAAAATATCATCAACATACACCAACACCGCCAGATAATGCCCATTAGCTTCTTTCATGAACAATGTATGATAACCATGACATTTCTCAAAACCAAAACCCACCAAAGTACTCTTAAATTTCGAGAACCATTGGCGAGAAGCCTGTTTCAAACCATAAATTGACTTATGAAGACGACATACAGAATTAGGAGAAACTTCTACTCCCATCAACTCTCCATAACCAAGAGGTAGCTTCATGTATATCTCTTCACTAAGATCACTATTAAGAAATGCATTTGAGACATCTAACTGATGTAATGACCATCTCATTTTAGGTGCCAAAGATAGAACAACCTTAACCGTAACCATCTTTACTACTGGAGAAAAGGTATCGATAAAATCAATCCCAACTTGTTGAGTGTACCCCTTTGCAACAAGTCTGGCCTTATATCTTTCTATACTGCCATCCGCATGAAATTTGATGGTGAAAACCCATTTGTATCCCACATCAGTTTTACCTTGTGGTAAGTCACAGATACTCCAAGTTTCAGTTCTTATAAAAGCTTTAATCTCCTTACCCATAGCATCAGTCCATTCCCTATCATTCTTAGCCTCTGAAAACTTTTATGGTATTTTTATTTTGGTGATGATGTTAACAAAAGCACTGAAAGGCTCAAATAAGTATGAATAAGAAATATAGTTGCCTAATGGATATGGGGAAGTTTTAGTAAATGTTTTAAAAGTATTATTATAACAATGAAAATCCTGCAAATGGGAAGGCAGTTTTCTCTGCCTAGTTAGTTTAGATTCAGAAGGAATAGAAACCATGGATGATGATTCATCTTGATTTTGAGGAGCATCAGAAGATGGTTGCACTAGAGGCAAATTTCCATCATGATTTGGTGCAGGAAGAGAAAATTGAGGAAAGAAATTCTTAACATCATCCGAGATAGTGGATGATGAAAAAGGAAAAATTTCCTCATGAAATATAACATGTCTAGAAACAGAAACTGAGTATGTCTCAATATCTAATAGCTTATACCATTTAAAACCTGATGGATATCCTAGAAAAACACAAGCTCTAGCTCTAGGATCAAATTTGGTTCTATTCTTAAGGGAAGTTGAGCTATAAAAGAAACAACCAAATGTTCTAAGAAATTGATAATCAGGTTTCTCACTAGTTAACTTTTCATAAAGAGTTTTGTTTTCCAAGACTGGGGAAGGTAATCTATTAATCAAGAAAGCTGCTGTTAAAACACAATCCCCCCCAAAACTTTAAAAGAACTCATGATTGAAACATGAGTGCCCTAGCTACATTCAACAGATGTTGATGCTTTCTCTCTACAATAGAGTTTTGTTAAGGAGTTTCAGGATAAGAATGAAAGCTTTTAATTCATTTTTCAAGATATAAAGATGTATATTTCAGTTCATTAGCATTATCTGACCTAACTGAACAAACTTAAGCATTGTATTGAGTTTCAACACGATTAAGAAAACCATGAAAAACATGTAAGACATCAGATTTCTGTTTAAGCATATAAATCCATGTAGCACGACTAAAATCATCAACAATTGTCAAAAAATATCTAAAACCATCTATAGTAGGCACATAAAACGGACCCCATGTGTCAATATGAATCAATTCAAATGGTTGATTACGCATATGTGTTGACAATTTAAAAGGCAAATGCATCTGTTTAGCAAGATGACAAACATGACAATGATGAGATGTTTTATTAATTTTCTGTTTAGACAACAATAAAACTTCAGAAAGAGTATCAATTTTATACAAAGATGGATTTTCTAATCGTTTATGCCACATATCAGGTTCAACATGAACACTAGCACAAACAGACATACCTTAAGAAGACTCACAAGCATGTCTAAGAGACTTATCAACATTCAGGACATATAGATTTGCAACTTGACTACCGTGCCCAATCATTAACTCCTGAGTAATTGCCTGAATAGAGCAAGCATCAGAAGTAAAACTGACTTTAGATTTCAAAGTTTTAGTCACAACACTCACACTTAACAAATTATACTTGAATTCAAGAATCTGTAACACATTATGTAAAGACAAAGCATCAGTAAGTTGAACATAACTAGCACCCTCAATTTTCACAGTCTGACCATTAGGTAACCAGACATAGGTTCTATCTAAGGCTTTTGTACTCTATATAGATTTCCCTTTCATGAGTAACGTGATGACTAGCCCCTGAATCTATTACCCAAGCTCTATGAGACAACTCAGTTTCATGAGGTATAGATGAAGTCAACATGTCATAGTAAGATAAGTCATAAAGAGAAAGAAATGTACCAGTTATCTGTGAGATAGATGGTACGGAAGTGGAAGACGAGGCTATAGCCTTATCAGGAGATGGAAAGATAGTATTTGACTGGAGCTTAGAGCTTAGATTTGGAGCTTAGATAAGAAATCATTTATTGAAGTTGATTTGGTGACATGTCTGCATTCTTCTCTTCAGACAAATTCTCTTTTTGAAAAACCATAGAATCATTCTGAGACAACACTGGGTCTGAGCTAGTCTTATTGGTACTGCCCACATAGTTATTCTTCTTAGCCCTTGGATGACCAGGAGGATAACCATGCATCTTGTTACATTTGTCCACAGTATGACCAACACGGAAGCAATGAGAACACTTAGGCTTCTGTGAATTGCCTTGTGCCCTCAGAATATTGTTCTGTTCAGTAAGAATGGCCTGAGCTTGAAAAGCAGAAGGAGTACACACCACCGGTCTTGAATATCCAACAATTCTTTGACTCTCATCCTGATCCAGTATGTTGTAAATCTCATTCAATCCAGGTCTTGGTTTCATATTCAATATCTGACCACGCATGTTATTGAAATTATCATTCAATCCCATCAAAAACTGAATCACACGACTTGTCTTTGCTTCCTCAAGAAGTTCTTAACCTGGTCACAGTCACATTTCTTCACAGTCCGAGTTTTTGTGTTTGACAATTGTTCCCACAATGTCTTCTTCTTAGTGAAGTATGTTAACAGATCCAGATCTCCCTGCTTGAGTGTCATGACAGCCTGTTCAAGTTGATATTTCCTTGGCAGATTATTAACCTTGAACGTAGTGAATAGATCATCCCACATTTCCATAGCATCCTAAATATACAATATGCTATCATATATCTTCTTGTTCACGACATTAAGAATCCACGATTTCACCATACGATTTCATCTACTCCACACATGGAAACTCAAATCATCTTCAGAAGGTCTAAACAACGATCCATCAACTAAGCCTAGCTTGTTCTTTGCATCTAAGCTAATTTTCATCGCAGTCGACCAACTGTTGTAATTAGTTCCATCAAGAATGTGAGATACAATCGATAAACCTGGATGATCTGATGAATGGAGAACCAATGGATTGTCAAAAAAATCAGTTTTCTTCAACATCGATCCATGGACCTCAGAAGCTTCGAATCACCGATTGAGCTGTTGTTGAGCTCTCGCAACTTCAGGATCTTCAACAATCATCGAGTTACGAGTAGATCGAGCAACAGAACCACCATCGTCAGGTGTAACATTGAGATTCATCATTTTTCCACCTTTCTTCACCATTTTCGCCAAAATCGAGAGTGCGGAAGAACAATCGATGTAAAGAGAAGCGAATAATCAAAGAATTTATGAAGAAATCGAAGATCGGAAGGTAAAATCAACTCGAAAGACGCAAAAAAAAATCTCTGATACCATGATAGAGAACATGAATCAAAGAGATATGTGAAATTTTTTCTGTATTTCTCATCGTACCATAATGTACAAATATGAGTTTATATACTCTACACTAAACCGAATAAACCAATTACAATCTAAGTTAACCGGCTAAACCGGACTGTCTATATATACAATCTAATACAAACTAACACTGATGACCTAAGTAAAAAACTGAAGATCTCAAGGTTGAAACTGACACTACAGACTTAAGTAATATTCGAGATCGTAAAGTTGTGGCGGTAGTTCCCTTCATTAAACAGAGTCTTTATGTTCCAATTTTTTTAATCAACATGTCTGCTTCTATTTCAGCTTATGCAATCTTAGCGCAACATGGTTGTTAATCCTTTAGAGATTGTTCTTCCGAATAAACAAATAGGTCAATCTTAGATAAAGAGGTTGTTCGTTCGAAAAAATTCTTTTATGTCTAGTTTTTTTTAGTTTTTTTTTCTTTCATTTTCCTCATCAGCTTGAAAGCAAAAGAATGATATTTTCCTCATTAACTTGTGACGCACTAAATAGATAGTTTTGTTTATTAGTCAACATGTTGCTTGATTTTATTTTTAAAAAATATATTTATTGGAAAATAAGAAAATAAACTAATTTGAGTGGTGTTTGGGCTTTAATCAGGTTCAGTCCAGCCTTTGCTATTCCTCCCGTTCCTAGTCTGCTCGTCTAAACCTTTGTATCACATTATTGAGTTTGTTTCCTTGCTAAGAAGAAGTTTCGTTTTGTTTGTTTAGATCGATGGACCTCTAAGTTTACAAGGCCTTCTTCTCCATGATGTTGTTTGTTGTGGTTGTTATCTATCTCGGTTCTTCGTTATTCTTGGTCTTAAGAGTGGTGATTTCGAGAGGTTAGGCCTTTCCTCTTGTCGTTGCCTTCTTGATCTGTTTTGATAGGATCATGTTTTGAAGGTTTCTAGTACGCAGTTGGACGCAGCAGTCGATCGTCGTATTCGGAAGTGTGCTCGAGGTTCGCTTAACTCATTTGTCTTGCTTACCGAGTTATGAAGTGTTGGTTCTTGGTTTCTGAGAGATCAGCTCTCATCGTGATCGGAGGAGGTAGATGTTATCTTTGGGTTGGCCGCGGGCATCCTTGGTAAATCTCAATCGCATGTGCTTTAGAAGATTTGGTTTACTTGTGTTTTTGTGGTCCTTTGTTTTTGTTAAGGTTTAAGCTTGTTGCTTCTTTCTTAGTTTTGGGTTTCGACCTCTTGCGTTTGTGGTTTGAAAGCTCTTGCTTTGTACTACTGTTTTTAGTTTCCCTTCTATAAGGCTTAGTTTCCGGGGAAATTTCGTCTTCCACCGATTTTGATTCCGGGGACTTTCATGTCGTCCGTCTGGCATTAGTTTTCCTCTTTTGGACTTTGTATTTCACCTTGGTTCCAATCTAAGATCAATAATAAAATTTTAGACCACAAAAAAAAAACTAACTTAAATAAAGAATACAAGAAGATTGACCAATTTGTTTCAGAAAAATTAAAAATCCATGTGTCATCTCGAAATCTGTATTAATTTTTATATTTTAATTATTTTTAATTTTTAGATAAAATTTCAGCTTTTTTTAAAATACAAATATGTTGAAATATATATTGGTGAAAAAAAATTATTAGAGAAATTCCTAAAAATAGCACTAAAACAAGTTTTACGGACAATAATAGCACACACTCCATAAACTTCCAAAATTAGCACTACTTGATTTAATATGAAGTTTTTTGTTCTAAAAGTATTATCACTAATTTTTTTTTCAATAATACCACAATTTTATATAAAAATTATTCAACCAAAATAAATTAGAAATAAATTTAAAATATTATATTTGGGTTCTCTATTTCCAATTTAGGGTATATATTTCAAACATTTAAAAGAAATTTTGATTTATTTTAATATTAGTTTATGGTATTATATTTGGGTTCCCAATTTCCAACTTAGGGTATATATTTTCACCATTTAAAAGTGATTTTTTATTTTAAAATTAGTTTGTGCTATTATATTTGAGTTCTCTATTTCCAATTTAGGATATATATTTCCACTATTTAAAAAAGTTTTTGATTCAATTTAATATTAAAATAGTGTTTGCTCTCATTTTTATTTGGAGGATTGACACAAATGGTAGTAACAAACTCTATTATTTAATTAATGAGAATATTACACTCTAAAACACTTTTTAAAAAACATTTTCGTGGTTAGGCACTTTCTAAAGAGAACGCACTTTGAATGGATAATTTGACTCATTTACCCTCTAACCACATATCGCTTTATCTCTCTCCTTCTCCTATCCTTTCTCTCTCTTTCTCTCTTATCCTTTCTCTCTCTTTCTCTCACTTTATCGAAAAATAAACAAAAATCAAGCCAAAAAAATAGATTTCTTACTTTTTCTTTTCGCCCTCTTCAACAAATCATCAGCTTTTATGAGAAAGAGAGATTGAGATTCAGCTTTCTAAATTTTCCGCGTCTGCTTTGATCTGACTTGAAGGAGAATTTTTCAGACCATCAATTTGAGAATCTGGCTAATTTAGTTACATGACTCGTTGAATGCTTGAATTGGATTTGTGGTTTGCTTTTCGTTTTATGTTTTTGCTGTTTGTTGTAAAATTAATTTGATTACTTGCTCTTTGATTCTTTGTCTTGCTTCTCCAATTACATATTCGAGATTTTTCTCTTGAATTGGGATTAAAGCCTTGTAGTGGACTTCGAATCGTTTGATAGCAATGGTCGAATCACTAATTGATGGAACTCGTTGCTTAGTTCCTGTTATGTGGATTTGATTCATGATTATATTTGGGTTGTATCTTTTCAGAAAATCTGGTTATCTTATGTATTCATCATAAACGGTTTATAAGTTTTTTGATGGTTGATTCACTTATTGAAGAACCTTGTTGCTAGTTCTGGTTCTCTGAAATTGATGGAGGTTTTACCTTAAATTTGAGACTAATTTTCATTCACAGATGTTAGATTGATTTCTGGACACGTTCTTCTTTACATTTTGGTGCAAAATTGAGAAAATCATCTTCACAGAATTAAATGAACAGACCTCTGTGGACAACGATTTCTGTACATGTTTTTCTTTACTTTTTTTATCTCAAAATCCAATCGAGAAGATCATCTTAACAGAGTTAAATGAACAATACTTATGTGGACAAGGACTTGTGGACACGTTCTTCCCTTGAATTTGTAATCATTTATGTTATATCTGAGATGTTTTGTATATAAAATCAAACTTGGACTTGTATTTTAAAACTTTAAAATCCAATCGGAAAGATCATCTTAACAGAGTTAAATGAACAAACCTCTATGGACAGCGATTTCTCGACACGTTCTTCTTTACCTTTTTATCTCATTTTACTTGAACTTGTCTCTAAGTTTTTTGCTGTTAAATTCTATGGCTTTTGAAAAGAAATGACATTGTTCTTTTTGTAATCGCTGCGTTAGTAATCAGTCATTTTGAAAATAATAAAGTTTTTTTAATAATATTTGTGTCAGTCCCCCAAACTATTTTAGATTTTATTTTAGTTTTATAATATTGATTCGGAAATTAATATTAACAAAATTAAAAATGATTTTGATTTGGTTTAATTCACTTTCCTTATCATCTTTCTCATCATTGCTAAGAAATTTTTTATGAAGAGACATTTTATTTCAACTAAGAAAGAGGTGTTATTTGAGAACCACAAAAAAATAACGTGAAGACCAAAACAGCTGGAAGTTATGAAGATGGCCATGTGGTTGCTTATCTAAATCGGTAAGAGAATGGTGGCTTCATTAATTACATCTATACCTAAATTTTTATATCTTCATATAGTCACATTTGTTCACTATGCTTATGAAGGAAAAAAATCATGTTCTGAAAAATGTAGTAATATTTCATATCTGTCTTATCATATTCGTATCACATGTGGTCTCTCTTTAATGCGTTCAAACGCTTTCCAACGTATCAACTGCCTACTCAATAGTCAATACACACAAAGGTCGGTAACACATGGAGATGGAAATTATATTTAGGCTTTAAAATAGATTTTGATTTACTATTTTAAAAAATTTATTTTTTCGCTTGTTAAATTTTAATTTCTAAGTTAATGAAAAATGTACAGTCAAGTTAATTTTAGTCTTTCAAATAAAATAGAAAATGTTAAAGTATTTTATACTAAAATCTATATTGGACAATGAAATATTTTTGTATAAAGTAAAATCCAAATACTCATTTAAAAATTACTATCATTCATGGTATAATCTACAAATTCAACTTTCTAAACATCAAATAAATCCACTTCGAACCAAAATCAAACAAAACCAAAAGTTCATATATGTTAAATATTTTTTCAAAAACATTTACTCTAGATATGTTTTTCTTCAGAGAGATGTTATTTTAAAATAATTTTTCTTGTTATTTATAGTTTTTGTTTTTTAATTTTTTGTTCTACTTTAGCAACAACACCATTTTGCTCACATATATAATCATCATATGATTTATTCCCTTGCATGTACGGTTTGTTGTTCGTTACTTTAATTTGATGTAAACATAACTATTTTAAGAGATGGTACAGATTGTGAATTCTGATGGTTTTCATAATACTATCACAAAAATCTTATAATTTTCCAACATATAATTTCTTACTCAGCCAAAGGAAAACATAACACATTATCTATTCGACTGATTTGATCTCGCCACCACAGTTCATTTCATATACCGCAACAAATTAATAAGCATTTTATGTATTTTACAACTTTTTTATTAGCTTTTGTTTTATAATAAGAAACTTTTAAATACAGGAAAATAAAATAAGAGGGTAGGTGGAAGTTATTAACACGCATTAATGGCAACTAACTAAAATCCTTTAATATAGCTTTGTTTCCGCTCACGAGATTATTTATCTTCACAATTTTTTTTCGTCTCTCAAACCAACGCAAAAGAACAATGTCTAACGTTGTAGTAATCGCCGTTGTTCTCATCGTAGCATCGCTAACAGGACATGTGTCAGCACAAATGGATATGTCTCCGTCGTCAGGACCATCGGGTGCACCAGACTGCATGGCGAACCTAATGAACATGACAGGCTGTCTCTCGTACGTTACGGTCGGAGAAGGTGGTGGTGCGGCCAAGCCGGACAAGACGTGTTGTCCGGCGCTAGCGGGGCTAGTGGAGAGCTCGCCGCAATGCTTATGTTACCTCCTCTCCGGTGACATGGCGGCACAACTTGGAATCAAGATTGATAAGGCAAAGGCTCTCAAACTTCCCGGAGTTTGCGGCGTGATCACTCCCGATCCTTCACTTTGTTCTCGTATATTTCTTGACCTTCTTTCTAGTTCTTGGTTTGCATATTCATGAGAGTTGTTAAGAAATAATCTTGCATGCAAATATAGTTATACGACCACTAATGACTATTCATGACCAATAATAACTCAAATGTATAAACTTATATTATTCAAATTTGTGATAATAAGAAGCTGAGTATATTAGGAGATAGATATTTTGAAACTGAAATCTAGGAGATAGAAATTGAAGGAAAATATAGACAAATCTTTAGTGATTTTTTCAAAAACATGAAATAATGTGTACTATATATAATTTTTATGTTATACCATTTACCGATTGATATTCGAAAAGTATGAAAATAAAAGTTGCATTTGATAGGTGATTTTTTATTCATATAAATAGTTAAATTTTCTTTGTGGAATTCTAGAAAATGAACTAATGTGGATATAGATTTATATATTGAGAAATGTTTTAAGAATGAATAAAATTATTCCTGTATGTGTCTTACTAATGTTTTGAATTTTGTTAAAATTAAGAATCGATAGAAAATGTGAATTCATTTATTGATTAGGCGAGCCATCCAACTTTACTACTCAACCACTTTTGTCGGTCGTCGAAAAGTATTTCTTTGTGTCTTATTTTATTGCCCTTTCTTGATGTTAAAGTTACTGAAATATAGATTTACCCCACAACTTTACAATTCATCTACTTTAAGCTCAGATTCATGCAAATCAAAAGAACAAAGTTCTTACTAATTGATGAGTGACTCAAAATATCTTCTCAACAAGAGTTCTAATTAAATTTCTGTTATTACCAGTTTTTGGAATTCCTGTTGGAGCACCTGTAGCTATGGGAGACGAGGGAGCCTCCCCAGCCTATGCTCCAGGTTCGATGTCAGGTAAACGATCCACTTCATTTCTCTTTTTAGATTCTTGAACCGGTTAAAGAGAAAATTCACCACAGTAAAAAAATCAAATTATTTTTGTACTTTGAATAAAAGAATTGTATTTTGGTTTGGTTTGGTTCGGTACTTTGTCAACCGATTAATTAACCATAGTGATTGAAATTTGGATAGGTGCAGAATCACCAGGAGGATTTGGGTCGGGTCCTTCGGCTAGTAGAGGGAGCGATGCACCAAGCAGTGCACCTTATTCTCTTTTTCTCAATCTTATAATTTTCCCATTAGCTTTTGCATTTTACATCTTTTGCTGATTTCATTCTCTTCCAACCATTAACAACACCATTATTTGTTATGTATTTTCTTAAAAGAGTATTATTGCTTTTGTAGGCTATGTTCTTGAATTTATTACTTTGTGTATCCACGGATTATTTCTTCATTCATCTTATTGAATAAAGATTGTTTTTTTTTCAATAACCGGGAAATACCGAACCAAAACTCAAAATTATTTACTACAATTTGCAACCATTAATCGCTATATGTGAAATTTCAAAAGCACATTTCCATAATCATGGAATATGTGATGCGCAGTGGTATATAACTAGATGATGAATGTTTGAGATGGTCATATAAGGATCCGTAAGCAACAACCATGTTTATCTCTAACTATGGTGGAACCTTGCGTTTGATTGGTGACTAAAATGAAAGTTGTATAAAACTTTTGTTACCGATCAAAAAAGTGTTACTAAAGCTGTACAAACAAAATCAATAAAAAAAAACTGTGTAATATTAAAATAACTGTATGCATTATCTTCGGTCTTCAGTATCTTCAAGAAACTCTATCTCTCCTCAATTTAAAAAAATTATTCATGTAAAACCAAAAAGAAAATAATCATTCACGTTAAGAGATAACACGTGAATCATACATACGTAATGCTATTGGCTGATTAAAATTTCTTTTATCTGAATTATTTTTTATTAATAAAATAAATATTATAAAGTATAACATTCTTCTCCTAAAGAAGAACAAAGCAAATTTTATAAACAAATTGTTCCTTCTCAGAAACGAGTGATTTCATTTCTCAGCATAATCTTGAAAAAGAGTAGAATACACTACTTCATTTTCAGTTATATAAGATCAAGGTAATAATTATTGTTTAAGATTTATTTACGTTGCTAATTTATAATTAAAATAAAAAATATTATGTAAATATAACTTTAATATTTATAATATAGTTGTCTTATAGAACACATTCATTTTTTAATACATTCATATTATAATTTTTTTAATGATTACATTTTTGTTGAAATGTAAAAATAATTTTATAAGATCGTATTTGTACTATTTTTATAATTAGAATTATTAATTATTGTAAAATATAAATTATTACTAAAATTTTAGTAAATTGATTTGTCATAATTAATATTTTGCCTACATTGAAGGTCCTACCTCTTCACGTTGACGAAAGAATGTAAGTTATATAATTTTTTTTATATCCCATTTATACGATTCATNNATATATATATATATATATATATACATTTAAATATTTTCATATTTTTTAGAAAGAATATTGGTCGCCTTCTGAAGAGAATATTGTGCTTGAACTATATGAAGCCGAGCTTGTTAAAGTAGACTATAATACATATGGTCTAAATATACCATATCGAAATCGTATTATGAGCGAACTATTAAAGAGGACAAAAAAACATGTTAATAGTTGGATAAAGGCTAAAAACAAGATAGATACATTGAAGGAAAATTACAAAGAATAGGTAGATTTAATGGATAAAACAAGTGTAAGTTCGGATCGCAGAACTGGAGTTATCGGTATGGATGACGATTGGTGGCAAGAATATGAGGCGGTATGTAACACCTCCTCCCAAACTACTGAAAAGGCGTGCCACTTTTCCTAGAAAACATTATTCGGTACTTATTATCTATCCTTAACACTTTCACATTCACCTTATCCAAGAAGCATTCTTATTAAATTTATAAAAATAACTTGTCTTAAGTAACATATTCATACTGAAAAGGCGTACCACTTTTCCTAGAAAACATTATTCCATACTTATTATTTCTCCTTAACACTTTCACATTCACCTTGTTCAAGAAGCATTCTTAGTAAATTCATAAAAGTAACACCGAAAACTCGTAAAAATAATTAAAGAAATTTAAAGAAAAACTATGTCTTTGTATTATTGAAAAATAAACCCAAATCCCAAAGAACACCATGAAGAGAGACAAGCTTGAACAGCTATTCAACATCATCTTCACCTCGTAAAGAAGGGGAAAAAGGGGGTTACTCAGTGAACGAAACATAGAACAATTTCTTAAGCTATACAACAATCATCATAACACACAACCTTAGAGCATCTCCATCAATAAGAAACTCAACAAGGTTTTCAAAAAAACTTTTTTTTAGTATTTTATTGTAATTTAGCTATATGATTAAATTTTAATTTTTTTTATAAAAATGAACCAATGTTATAGAAAGAAATGTTATCATTAGATAGAGAGAGTATCTAAGAGTTTCTCATATGAGAAACTTTCTACACTCTCTCTTTTTCTTTTTTATTATTTACACTTTTATTATTATGAGAAACTCTATTGAGATACTCCCAATGAAGATGGTCTTAGATACAAGCAATCTACCTAACATGCTTTAACTTCTAACAATATATTCATAACAACCATCTTATTATGGGTTAAGATAATTTTAGTAACCGATAAATTGATGAGAGTAAAGAACACAAAAGTGTTTAGGAAGAATTATATTAGACTATTATCATAATAAAGATGCAAGATTTATTGTCTTATATAAAGATAAAATAAATCTAAGTTTCATCAAAATGATAAACTCTAATGTAAATAATATAATTAGACATAATATCAAATTTACTAAACTCAGATATTGACAATCCACAATGTAAATAATATAATTGGACATAATATCAAATTTACTAAACTCGGATATTGACAATCCACAATATTTCCATAATCATATCTTGATTTTGGTTTGTAATCTCTATCGGTTTCGACTCGGTTTAGGTCGATCTCATCGATCTCCCAATAGAAATGTCATACAAAATCAACTATTGCTAGATTCAGAAAGCTTGGCAAGTTTCAGTATGTGTTGTCAATCTTGGGCTCACATGGTGTTAAACGTATGCATGATACATATTCTGGTGCATCAATAATGTGGGCACGAGGTTTGCCTTTTGTGAAATGATGTGGATTATGCACTAGGTATGAGGCCAGACAAAAAGAGCATATGTTATCTGCTTTTAAAATTTTAGTAGAGAGAGGTGGTATTGTTTACGAACTCCTATGTTTTAATTCATGATAATGGCTTCTGAAGCTTTTTTAACAAGGCAAGGAAGTTCAACCTATCTTTTTATATACAATTAAATAAGAAATATCGTCAGAATATTTTTAGCGGAAAAAGTATCTTCGGAATATTCTTGGCAGAAAAAATCACTATTTCATTATGTTAACCTAAAACATTTTCAAATAGGTGTAAAATTTTCATTAAAAATTAAAAAGTGTATAAATGAAAATAAATTACCAGAAGGGGTGGAATTTAAAAGGGGTAGCCTTGGATGGGCATTCCTAACAATTTCTTAAATTCTTATTATATTTTATGTTCATTAATATACAAAAACTCATAAAATTTTGATAGTTAATCTCATGAAATTACTAGTCATTTTTTTTTTTATTAAACTAAAAATCAACCAAAGAACAATCAAAATTTGTTTTTCTTATTCCCTCCTCTTAACTAGCCAATCAAAATATAGATGGACATTTTTAGTACAATCAAGATACAAAATGTTGTAGTGTTAATTTCTCGTAATGCAAATGTCAAAGCGAGCAATTTAGCATGAAAAGTTTGTACCGAACCGCATCATATCACGTATATAAACAACATTCCTCAGAAATGACTCTTTTGATTCAACTAGCTAAGTTCTTTCTCTCTTTTTCTCTCTTTCTTTCTTCCTTTCTTTTCTTGTGTGAAACTAAACCCATTATTCTACAGTATATATAGAGAAACACTAAACACTAAGTGACATGTTCAATACCCAAATTTTCATAAATATTTTTGTTATATATGTAATATATTTTCATATATATATTTTTTTTTCTTAAAACAATAACTATAAAAAATGGTCTACTTAAGCCATGTGTCTTTTACCTCTTTTGTTTACTACCCAAATTTTCATTATGACAATGTATCAGTTCTTAAAGCTAATGTGTTTTTTTCTTAAGGTCTTATGTAGTTATATATTGATAGTGACCTTCTTAGCTCATTTTATACAACCATTTTAAATAGGGAAAAAATATTCAGCTATACCAAGTATAACAGATTACATGCCAACACATGCCAAGTTCAAAAATGTACAACCAACTACACGAAGTAGATTTATTGTATGCCCACATATACCAACTATATGATGACATGTGGCCAACCTCACGAACATATTTTTCTGGTATACCAATTGTCGAAATCCGGTGTTGATCATCGTTGACCAACATTGACCAACAAAAATATTTAAAAATATGAATTTTTATAATATTACTTAAAACATTTATTCTATTGAATAGTTTACTGTTTTGTAGAATAAATAAAAAAATTCTATATTTTTTCAAAAAAAATTGTATGATTCTTATTATTTTTTTTTTTTCAATTTCAAAACTAACTTAAAAGGGAAATGAAAATAAATTTTATTAATTTCATTAGGGAAAAATTAAGTAGATGACTCTTTAGTCTAAAGTTTGCATGGCAAAAGAAAAAGTATAAAGTTTTTTGCCAAAATAAAAATCATAATACATAGTTAAAAATAGGAAAAAAGATGTTCAGCTACACCGAGTATAACAGAATACATGACCACACATACCAAGTTTAGAAATGTACAACCAACTACACGAACTAGATGTATTGCATGCCCACATATACCAACTATATGACGACATGTGGTGAACATCACGAACATCTTTTTCCGGCATACGAATTGTCAAAATCAATCATTGACCGGCATTGACCAACAAAAATATTCAAAAGATATAAATTTTTATTATTTTTGATATTACTTAGAAAGTTACTCTATTGAATAGTTTATGGTATTTTAGAATAAATAAACACATTGTATATCTAACTAAAATATATTTTGTATGATTCTTATTATTATTTAGTTTTTTTCAATTTCAAAACTAAATTAAAAGGGAAATGAAAATATATTTAATTAATTTCATTAGGAACAAATTAAGTAGATGACTCTTTAGTCTAAATTTTACATGGTAAAAAGAAATATAATTTTTTTGCCAAAATTAAAATCAAAATACATAGTTAAAAAATATAGAAAATTTACATATTCTTTAGTCTAAATAAAATAGGTCGCAAAGTTTTTTTTTAATATATAGATAATTAACGATAACAATTTTAGCAAAAACATTTGTACTATAAGACGTTAATTTTTTATTGACAATGTAAAAACAATAAATTCGCTTAATTATTTTTATTTCACTTTTATTTTACTTTTGAAATTGAAAAACTATCTAATTATAATAGTCAATGTATTAAATAGATACACAAAATATATTTATGTTTAATATATAATATGTTTCCTTTTAAATTATATAACAGTAGAAACGATTCAATTGAATATCTTTTTATTTTAAATTTTTTTTTTTTTGAATATTTTGGTTGGTCAATGCCGGTCAAGGATGGTCAACACCAAATTTTGACGATTGATATACCGGAAAAAGATGTTCGTGATATTGACCACATGTCGTCATATAGTTGGTATATGTGGACATGCAATACATGTAGTTCGTATAATTGGTTGTACATTTCTAAACTTGGCATGTGTGGCCATGTATTTCATCATACTTGGTGTAGCTTAGTATTTTTTTCCGTCCTTAATCTAAACCAACTACGATATGTTAATTATTTTATTTAACGAATTCAGTTTTTTTATAAACATGATTCTTTCATTATTAGTTTTTGTAGCGGAATTTGTTAATTTTCAAAATAATAAAAAGAAGAGAGATGTTTTAAAATATATATATATAGTATCATCGATAGCATACCTAAGCTAATAATTTTAGAACCCCTACATTAAGTTGTGTAGTTTGTTTCATTGGAGTCATTTATTAAATTCTAAGTAACGAAACTTAGGGGGTGTTATTGGTTTCGGATTTACAAAGAATTTTAATGATTTCAATCAAATCCTAAAAACTATTGTTAGAGATTTTTTATAAGCTTGTTAATTTTTTTTTATAATCTTGTAAAGTCTCTCAAACAATCTCTCTATTTTGATAATACCTTTCATGACTTTTCATGACTTTATTTTGTGAAGAAAAATGTAGAAAGTCATGAACTGATAACATAATAATTGAAATCATTAACAATCAGAGATTCTTTTGTTTTAATTGAATAACACAAAACTTTTACTCATTTTATAAGAGTATGAATCCAATAACCCAAAATTTATAAAAATTTTAGATTACTTTTTACAAATCTTAAATGAATAACACAAAACTTTAACATACTTTTAAAAAGTCTTGATTGAATAACAACAGATTTTACGTGACATTTTAACGTGCCCCATATTAAAGTATCGTTCAAATTGTCATCTTGTCTTGCAAGAGATCTCCTCCAACTTCACCAAGTTTCAACTTTTAACCCGTATTTGAAGATGGAACACATGAAATTGGATTCTTGAAGTTTCATAAGGGTCTGGTTTGGGTATTTATAATTTGTTTTGTTATTACAGACATGACCGCACAAAAAGAAATATTATATCAAGAAAAAAGGACAAAAGACAATTTTGAATTGTAGGAAAATGTTAAAGAAGATCAAGACGCATATATAGCATATATAGTTGATTATCTCATATTAGTTATGTACTGGTCGTTAAATTTTCCTAAATATTCTCACAAGATAGCATATTTTACTATTTTGCACCAATATTTTGGAAAGAAATAACGTGTTAAAAAATATATGTTCAGATATTAAAGTGTCACTGTCTCTGAATCGGGCCACCCAGTATTAAAATTATTTACATTTCTGCCATATAATATATATATTTGGTGGTTACTCCAGTGAGTGAAACGAAATTATCCTTTAGAAAACGATTGTCAAGAAAACAGTCGTCAGCCGAAGAGATTTCGATGAAACGACGTGTCAGATTCGATAGACATGATTTCTTTCCAGTTTCAACTTCTCAAGAAACCGGAAAATAACACAGTAATTAACATTATTCTATCCTTTAATCTTTATAGACGGTGGTTACTTTTTTTTACCCAAATCGCAAAAGTTATTTTTATCTTCATATTTAATTTTTATTGGTCAGATTTTTCTGTTTGCTCGTCGGCTTCATATTAATTATAACGAATATGATTGGCTATCCTCTCAAGTTTCAAGTGATGTATGCAAATATTCTATCCTTCTTTTTTAAATCCAAAAATTTACCTCAATCAAAGTCGCAAAAAAATAAAAGATTAGCAAAATTAATATAGAAGTTTAATGTATTCACATTTTTTTCAGAAATTTAGATTTTTTATTTATATATATTTTTATTCATATGTTGTTTTTCAAAAGCTTACATTTCTATTCTATACATATATAATTCTTTTTTTTTTTCTTTTTCATAAATATCTTAATATATATATAAT
>Ga0041059_1001357_pt1 | contig 19507 bp, 22 predicted proteins | sample AraColnosormetaG_FD_56232 | JGI IMG/M metagenome (GOLD analysis project Ga0041059, IMG submission 56232) | Arabidopsis roots microbial communities from North Carolina, USA - Col MF nosort | ecosystem: Host-associated > Plants > Roots > Unclassified | place: USA: North Carolina | collected...
AGTTTGTGTCTTGTGTCAAACACTTCCGGTTTGATCTCTTCGCACCCTTTAAACACGTAAATCATTTCATGCATCAATTAATCTCACAACTATGAAATAGCGAGCCACTCGCAAACTTGGACCTTGACGCAACTTTTCACACAGGGTATCAAGGATCCACATGTTCCTTGAAACATAATTGTAATTACCCAAGGGAAGTAAAATCTCATGAATCATGACCAACCATTAGAGCAGCAGAACATAGCTCAGCCTGAGTTAACCAAGTATTTATTAGTTCAGAGGATAGTCAACCGAAACCTAATCTTTAGGCAAAAAAGTCAACAAAAAATATACTCCAATAAATATATAGCAGAGACTTCGACGTTGGCGGGAAATTTATCGACGTCTCTTCGTCTTCTCGCCGCCGTTAGGGTTTCTTTCTTATTTTTATAATCTCTTCGTTTCACCTTTTTCCTTTCCGTCTCTCAGATGATTTTTTTCTAAAATCATCATGAGAAACTCGGTGAAATGGGAAACGGAATTAACCGGAGATCGCAGCAGGAGAAGAGAAGCCGATGAGTCCTCGGAGACACCAAAGATCGTAAAGAAGGAGAAGCGTAGTAAGACCGTAATTGCTTCATTACGGCCTCAACAACCGCCGATTCAGGAAGAAGAAGAACAAGGAATTGCTGATCGGAGAGCTATAAGATCTCAGTATCTTGCTCTTACCCACAAGATCAAAGGTTACATTCTATTTCTTCTACTTTAGGGTTTTTTTTAGGGTTTTTTTTCTGACCTAACTTTTTTTTGGTACAGATGCTAAAGATGACTTGACAAAAATTGATTCTAACAAGTTCAACAGTATCATTAATGAGGTTGAGAATTTGCACCAGAAAGGTAAATGTAAACTTGTCCCAATTCGTTTATATATATATTCCTAAGTCTTAAACTAGTAGATGTTTCTTATTTTGGATGAACCTAAAAACTGTTCTTAGTTCTTATGTTGTGTATTTTAGTTGTAGCAAGGATAATTTTATTCACTGATGATATCTTTTTTTGGTGCTTTTACATTTTTATTGCAGTTCGGAAGCCTAGAGAGCAGATTGCTGATGCGGAGGCGCTTTTGGATTTAACGAATAGTGTGGTTTCATCGGTGAAATCGCAATCAGCTCATGGTGGTGTTTCTCCAGCTGAGTTTGTTAATGCCTTGATCAATGGGTTTGGCAAAACTTCTTTAAGAATTGATGCTGATGAAAATACACAAGTGTCAATGAAGTGGAAGGATCTTGGGTTTACGGTCTGTTCCACGGTTTTGGTATCATGTGGTTGTACAACAATGTGAGTTTTCTTTCTCTCATTTACTAGTGCTTAATGTTAGGATATGGAATTGGTATACCTTATTCGACAATATCGATAATATTTTAACTTATTGTTCTGTTTTTGTATCTGTTTTTCTAGGATGGGTCCTATGTATAGTGAAATGAAACAAAGGAAAAGTAGAGTGGGCAACAGAAAACGTACAAAGCCTGGTGCTGGTGTTAAGCCAGAGGAGGTTGATGATACAGAAGCTGAAAAGAAAAGTGATACAGACAATAACATGGCAGTAATGTTTAACATCTTGCGGAAAAACAAACGTGTCAAGATTGAGAATTTGGTGCTCAATAGGAAATCATTTGCTCAGACAGCAGAGAATATGTTCGCACTTTCATTCCTGGTGAAAGATGGACGTGTTGAGATAACTGTTGATAACAATGGTTCTCATTTTGTTGGTAAGATTTACCTTTCCTTCCTTGTGTCTGATTTTGGTAGTTGATTTCACCCTCTAACCCCAAAAAACTGGTTTCTTTGTCTTCAGAGCCAAGGAATGCTCCTGCAGCAAACCTGGTGCTGTCAGGGGAGGTCGCTTATAACCATTTTGTTCTTAGATTTGATTACAAAGATTGGGAGGTATAGATTAGTGTTTCATTTTATTTTAGTAAGTGTCTAGATGGTATATGTTAGCTAATGATTTTGGGGTTTTGGTGATTATTGCATAGCCAATGAGCAAAATGGTGGCAGTGGGAGAGGAGCTGATGCCACTCAGGGAAACCAAAGTTGCTCAAGATTCAATAGAACTGTCGAGGAAACAAGGTTCGGTGATTCAAGAGGAAACGGTCGTCGAAGATTCTTCTAACATGGAAGGCGATAATGAAGATAGTAAAAATGGTGGCTTGTGAAGATGGTTAGGGAATTGACAAGTCTTTTTTCTTCCTTTTTTCTTAACTAATCATTTTGGGGGTACATAGTAACGTTTTTATATAACCTAGCTATGGTTTCGATTTGGAAGGAAGCATGTTTTATGAGGTAAACAGATATTTAAATGTGGTTAGGATTAGTATTTTGGTTGATGGTAGGTTTTGGAAGTTACAGAGAGGCTTTGAAATTTGCTCTTTTCCGACATGCAACAAGTCGAACACAAGCTGTGAGTAAAACCATTTATTTACTTTGGTTGTCGAATGTAGAATACAAATTCTTATTCTGGTAAATATATGATTTTATAACTATACTTTTGATTGCTAAAAAAAACGAGACTTTTGAATTTAAAAATGACAAGAAGATAAAATATATGGCAACATTTCTGGAATAGCATAGATATGGAGAAATTAAAATTTAACTATATTTTGGAATTTCTTTTATGTCAAGATACCAATTTTATGACCAAAATGTACTATTTATATTATTTATTGAAAAACTGAAATCTGATAAAAGTATGAACCCAATGATATCTGAATTATGTGTAACTGTGTATGAATAAGTATTACTATCGATATGTATAATGTTTCCAAGTAACATTTGTTTTAGTTATTGTATTAAATTCGAATAAAAAGACAAAATTATGAATATTGTTACATCATTTGTTAAAATTATCTATCAAATCACATTTATCAGCATGTAACTTTTACATAGAGAAATTTTTCATTTTACATTAGTATTCAAGTCATGAAAGTAAAGCTCTATAGATCCAATATATTTTTTTGATTTTTTTGGTGAATAGATCCAATAATTTGTTTGTAAAGGGGTAACTGAAATACGATTTTCATTATTAAAAAAAAGCCACAAATTCATGAATTTTATAAGACTTGCAAATGAGCGACCTTAACATTACAATTGCTTAAGTGATAACTCTCAAAACTTTAGCTCTTCTCTCATAACGCTTAACCAGGGACATTGATAATATACAATGCCTAATAACTAACGATCAACTTCTCTTATTTTCTTTATATTAGTCATCTAATACAATCACTACATTTCTTTTGGCTTTCCTCTCTTCCTCCTTCCTGAACTTGATCCCACAAGCATTGCATAAACTCTGAAACACATTTACCAATTTAAAAATTAATAATAATTATTAAGCAGCATAATTAATATTTAAACATGATTTATTAGTTGAAAATTCGGAGACTAATTACCTTAGGACCAAGAGGACCTCTTCGCCACATAGGAGTGTTAAGTGCGTTACAATTCATGTTCGTACACTTCTTCATCCCTTCAATCCTCCCCCCGCAGAATCCACCACAACCGCGAATCCGCTTCGGGGTTGCGTTTTCCTTCCAAGAGTTTGTCATCACCGTAGAGTTGTTACGACGAGCTCTCCTAGCAGGAACATCAATCAGAACATACTCATCACTCACTGGAGGAGTCTCAGGTGCCGGTGCCGGAGACGGAGGCATCGGATAAGGAGCAAAGTTCAAGGTGTTGGGGGCACCAACAAACTGTTGAAAGACGTAATTGTAGATTCTGATGTTGAACTCCACGTTGTTTCTTGTAGGTTCGTTGTGGATCACTTCATCATCTCCCAAAAGACCCCGACGGTGGTTTATAACTTCTCCGCCGTCCACGACGTTGGTTCCCTATATTTGTTTGTTACACTAGTAATTAATGCATATTTTATGTAATATTTGTCCGTATGTAGGAATTAATTGTAAAAAGAAGATGATGATAAGGTTCCAATGTTTTTTTCCTCCAATTAGTGTTTTTACCTTTAAAAAGACAGTGGGATTAGCGTTTTTTAAGAGAGATTTTTAATAATTTAATAATAGTCCAAAGAATTTAAAAAACTTTGATAAGCATGAAATTAATTAGTCCAATTATTTCAAAAGCAAAATAAATGAAAGAAGAGATGGTGGTATCAATAGATCTCTCTAGGATTGATTCATCAGATGAAGATTTTTCATATTTATTCATGCTCATATCAATAAATTATAGTGAAAAAATAATAATAATAAGGAATAAATAAATGAAATAAGACCTGATCAGTGGTGGTGGTGGGAGGGCTTAAGGTCAGATGTGTCTCAACAGTCGAATTTGGCAAACCCAACTTCAGTGTTAAGTCCAGTTCCGGCTCCATTTTTCACTATAGAAAAGTTCAAGAAAATCAATTAAAACAACTTGATATAAAAGTTTAGACAGTAGTTTTATGAATACAATTTACAAAAACATTTTTCGAGAATCACATATAGAAAAACAAGGTTCCTATAAACAACAAACAAAAAATATGAGTAGGGCATGACTATTTGAGTTTCTAAAAAAAAAAAACACTTACAGAGATTAAGCAAATCGATCAACAAAAGTTTTAGTTTTTATTTTTTCAGATCTGAAGCAGCTAATCGATCCACTAATCTTGTGGAGATCGTGTGTTGCTTTGGTGCATATATATACAAATAGACAAATACATATGCGTTTACATATATATGTAAGCACGTATTTAGAGAGCAACAATAAGGCATGAGAAATGTGATTATCGTCAAATCATGATTGCTACATGACAAATCGATCTTAATTTTGAAAAAGAGACATTTAAATATTCAAAAAACGGTAAAAATTTCTTTAAGACCAACCATGGAAATAACATGAGAAGACTGAGAGGGAGATTAGAACTTACAACAAGAGAATCTTTTTCCTTCAATATTTTTTTTAAACACTTTTCTTTTGTAGGGAATTTGATAATATGAAATGGATAGATTTTACTGCTTAATTTTTAATCATTTTTTATCAGAAACTTTTTCGTTTTAAATCTACGGCTAGAATTTTCGGTCGGTTTTATACTTTATATAGATGCTAGATTTTTTTCTTCTAGTCATCGTTTATTAGTACAATTTTGTTTTTATATATTGATTACTTGAATTTATAATAGGATTGGTACAAAGGTGGTAATTATAAAGTGCATTTTTTTGGATATTGTTCAATTCAAATATTTTTACTTAGATTCTCAAACTATTGAAAAATATCCAAAATATCCGGAAAATTTCAATTTAATCGAATAAAAAAATTAGAATGGAAAGAATAAAAAATTATCGGGTACAATTAGAAGAGTAATGTGTTTAGTTTGGTTTTTACTCGGATACCAGTTCAGTTTTCACGTATTATTCGATCCTATAGGAGCAATTGTGAATTAGTTGTGAGATTTTGGGAGCATTCGCTTCCAGAACTTAGTGCTAGGAGAAATGCTATTTTCCTATAAGAGTTGTACGAGGAAGCGAGCAAGTACACAACAACCACAAAAGCTTTCAATACTTGTTTACTCCTAGGGTTTAAAACTAGAGGTTCTATAGATCTCTAAATTTTTTTGAACAAATGTGTTTTCCACACGTGATATTCTACAATACCACTCGAAAATTATCCATAATTGCTTTAAACTATTTTTTTGTTTAAATTATATAATTTGTACCGTTGTAAACTGATTATTTCAAATTATAATTAAAGCACTATAATTTCATATATTACATTCAACATATATTAAAATAAACTATAACCATGTATTTTTTTGTCTTCCTTTCCTATAAACATTGATTGGACTCTATCGTAAATTTTGTCGTTATCGCAAATTTTGTCGTTATCGATGAGTTTCTCAAAGTTTGGACCTTGATTATCTTGTTTGGAGATGTTCAAATCGTTATATCCAAATAGTGAACTTCTAATTTTCTTTTTTGATAATGTGACTTATTTGGAAAAGTATTCCAAAGTATTCAAATAAACCCTTTAAAAATCCATTAAATACATTTTAAATAAGTAAAATGCTCTCAACGAAGAGATATCATGGTAAATAACAACAGTGAGAGGATAAAATGTTAAATCAATTTATTTACAACTTCAAATAGGCGGACATCAAACCTACTTAGCACACTTTCTATTTTCAAATTGGTTATGGTTTGTCTATTAGTTGTTGCATCTATGTTTTTTAATTCTTATATCGGTGATCTTGATTTTGTTTTGGTGTATCTAAAATCTATTTTAGTTAAAGTGCAAGAAAATAAAATAAAAACTTAAGGTAAGAGATGAAAGTAAGCTTTAAATAAAACAGAGCACTTCTATGGTCGATTATAGAGCCAAGTTCGTTCCTCCATTTTGGCTTAATGCAATATTACAAGTAAATCTTATAAAACTTTCCATAAGTATCGTATTACCCATGGATACTATGATATATAAACTCTCGGAGGTGTAGTCCAGAAGAAATGATCCATATTTGCATACAGTAAACTTGATGGAAAAAATATGTGGTACTGTTGGAATTGTAGCTATTGAGTATCAAATTTGAGAAAAAGGTAAAAAAATATGTAAAATTTGGGTGGAAGAAAAGAATTACATAAAATTGAGAAATGTATGTAATTGACAAAATAATGTTTTCAAAACATAAAAACGTGATACCATTTAAATCCAAACCTTATATCATTTAACCATTTTTAGTAAAACTAATAGTAATGAATGGTCAATAATATAAGATTACATATTAAATAATTACTACTTTCAGAAAATTTCAATCAAATCTATAATATTCCTTTGAAAAAAAAGAAAGACAAATAGGTAAACTTCGATCGTATCAATCAAAGAATATATTTATTTTTCATCGTAACGTTTAATTCTAAGTCCTATTAAAAAACGTTAAATTTGATTTTTCTTACCATTTTTTTCTAAAAGGTGAGTTGTGTGTTGTGTCAGGTCCAAAATAAAAGTTTGTCGTGAGGTCAAAATCTACGGTTACAGTAATTTTAATAACCTGTGAATCTGTGTCTAATCGAAAATTACAAAACACCAGTTGTTGTTGCATGAGAGACTTGTGAGCTTAGATTAGTGTGCGAGAGTCAGACAGAGAGAGAGATTTCGAATATCGAATGTCGAAGATAACCTTAGGGAACGAGTCAATAGTTGGGTCTTTGACTCCATCGAATAAGAAATCGTACAAAGTGACGAATAGGATTCAGGAAGGGAAGAAACCTTTGTATGCTGTTGTTTTCAACTTCCTTGATGCTCGTTTCTTCGATGTCTTCGTTACCGCTGGTGGAAATCGGGTAAAAGATCTCGACTTTCAATTCGAAATCACTGTTTTCAATTCTGGGTCTGTTTAGGTTTTGATTCAGATTGATTGTAACATTAAGGCCTTTCCTTTTGTGTTTGATTTTGGATTCTGATTTCTAGCCTTTAGTGAGATTAAAAGATTGAAACTTTGCTTGATGCTATAGTCTAAGATTATGTAACATTTAGTTCAAACTTTCTGGTTTTGGAGATTTTGTGGAAGATATGGTTTTTGTTTTCTAATTTAAAGTGAACTCATTACCTTATACACTTGATTTGCATTCTGTTCTAAAAAAAATTGAAACTTTGGTTGATGTTGTTAGTCTGCTTATCTAAGGAGGTTCCTTTTGAAACGGTCATCAAGTGAGTTATGAAGCGTTTAGTTTAAGCTTTCCTGTATTGGAGATTTTGTGGAAGTTATTTTTTTTTCTAATTTTGAAACTAGATAGAGTGAAGTCATTACCTTATACATTAGACTGCTCTATTTTGTTTTCAATGTGGGTTCCGAATGTACCTGATAGTGGCTCTTTAGGCTCATTTGTATTCGTCGAAACATCGATCGGATACCCGTTTGGGCTTAGTAGGCTCTGATACCGCGTAAAGTTCTCGGGTTCCATGAAAAACCAATCGGTAATGAGTGGAGTTAATTTGTAATCGTCTTCGGTCGAGCATTTGGGATTAGTGGGCTTTGATACCATGTGAAAGTCCTTGGGGTCCAATCGGCAATGAGTAGAGTTAACTTGTAATCTTACACACTTGGTTAGGTCTCATTCTCTTTATAATGTTGTGTGCCTAACAGTTTCCGCACTAAGGTTGTTTGGTTGCTCAGTCTCAATATACTTATCTTAACTAGTTGTAGTTTTTTTCATCTTTCCTAGTTTCCGTTGGATTTTAAATTGAATGATTTACTAGTTAGAAATATTTGAGTTTCTCATAGAAGCTTTAACCAAGGGGTTCTTTCATTTAACCTTTACTTAGCTAGTTCATGAATCTCATTACTGCCATTGGTGTATCTCTTATTATGTAGATTACTCTGTACAATTGTCTCGGAGATGGTGCCATATCAGCATTGCAATCCTATGCTGATGAAGATGTAAGGAAGCATACATATTAGCTTTTCCATCAAATTAAAGTAAGTGATGTTTCACTGAGGCCATTTGGTTATATTTTGTCTATGTCCTCTGGAGAGCAGAAGGAAGAGTCGTTTTACACGGTAAGTTGGGCGTGTGGCGTTAATGGGAACCCATATGTTGCGGCTGGAGGAGTAAAAGGTATAATCCGAGTCATTGACGTCAACAGTGAAACGATTCATAAGGTATTATTGCATTTTTATGGATGTTCTATGTATCCTAGCAAATGATTCTATATCTTTCTTGTATAATCTGTGCTCGCAAATGTGCAGAGTCTTGTGGGTCATGGAGATTCAGTGAACGAAATCAGGACACAACCTTTAAAACCTCAACTTGTGATTACTGCTAGCAAGGTATATCTCTTGGCTTTCTTTTCTTCCTAAAGTATCCTGACTTCTTTTTTATTTGTTGGTGATTAAGAGCTGTTACGTTTTAATTGAATAAGGATGAATCTGTTCGTTTGTGGAATGTTGAAACTGGGATATGTATTTTGATATTTGCTGGAGCTGGAGGTCATCGCTATGAAGTTCTAAGTGTGGTGAGCCAATATTGTTTTATCTAATTCAGTTAGTTTTCTACAATAATATATAGAGACAATGTTAAGGGGAACCATCTTATTTTGAAAATTGTAGGATTTTCATCCGTCTGATATTTACCGCTTTGCTAGTTGTGGTATGGACACCACTATTAAAATATGGTCAATGAAAGGTACGATCGAGCACATATTGTAATAAACTTCCATTTTAAAAAACCTTTTGAGAAAAATGGCTTGTGGTTCGTTTGTATGATCTTCTTATTCTTTGGCTGTCTATAGAGTTTTGGACGTACGTCGAGAAGTCATTCACATGGACTGATGATCCATCAAAATTCCCCACAAAATTTGTCCAATTCCCTGTAAGTATTTTGTTTTAGCCTTGTCTTGTAACAACAAGTGACATACAAATATTGGTGATGGCCTTTGTAAATAACATTACTTCTATATGTAGGTATTTACAGCTTCCATTCATACAAATTATGTAGATTGTAACCGTTGGTTTGGTGATTTTATCCTCTCAAAGGTTAGTAAGTCAATGATGGTTAAGATTAATTCATTTGGTGTACTGTTAAAACACTTTACTCTTGTGTTGTTCTATCGGATTTTAGAGTGTGGACAACGAGATCCTGTTGTGGGAACCACAACTGAAAGAGAATTCTCCTGGCGAGGTTAGGATCTCATTGTTGCTCCAAACACAACATAATCATTCATTTCATCACATATATTTACAGTTGAACTTTTTGTGGTTTGCAGGGAGCTTCAGATGTTCTATTAAGATACCCGGTTCCAATGTGTGATATTTGGTTTATCAAGTTTTCTTGTGACCTCCATTTAAGTTCTGTTGCGATAGGTAATCAGAGAGCTCGTTAGATACAAATTTGCATTCTATAGATAGATTACTTCAACTTTTCTTATTCATTTTGTGACAAATTACTCGCTGGTTTGTTATCAGGTAATCAGGAAGGAAAGGTTTATGTCTGGGATTTGAAAAGTTGCCCTCCTGTTTTGATTACAAAGTAAGTTAGTTTCGGATTCAGATACAATGTTTGATCTTTAAGAAATGTTTTAGTCTTGACATGATTTTCTGTTGCCATATAGGTTATCACACAATCAATCAAAGTCTGTAATCAGGCAAACAGCCATGTCTGTCGATGGAAGGTATAAATCCATCTTCTCTCTCACCAATGCAGTGAAAATTTCTTAATGTTATTTATGACTCAATAGTTACTGTAAATCAAACCAAACTTTGGATTCTGACACACTGTTTCTTCCATGGGATTGTAGCACGATTCTTGCTTGCTGCGAGGACGGGACTATATGGCGCTGGGACGTGATTACCAAGTAGCGGTCTGAGTCTTGTAGGAATTGATGAATTAGGAGTGCGAAGAAATGAGATATCCATTCTTTTATTGTAATTCTGATCATGTTGCTACTCCCTGAGACCTTGAGATGCTCTTTGTAGCCTTGTTAACGTCCACCCTTGTACCACAGTGTATACCCTTTCTGGAGATTTTGTCTTATTCTCTTAGTTCAATACACAAGGCTGTATCCTGGAGCTTTATTGCAGGAACCACTCTCTTTCATAAGCTTTCTAGTATTCAAAGCATTGTCCCATGCTCCATTAGCTGCATACACACTGGCCAAATTGATGTAATTGACTGGTTTCCTCGGTTCCATACTCAGAAGCTGCGTGGCTGCTACTTTACTGAGCTGCACATTCCCATGGCGCCTGCATGCATCAAGAAAAGCTCCCCATGTTGATGAGCTAAGACTTACAATACCCTCTTTACTTCTTATCAGTGCATAAGCTTCTTCCAAGTAGCCACTGCGCGCAAGCATATCTATGATGCAAGATAAGTGCTCTTCTCGAGCTTCGATTCCGTGCTTGTTGATCATTGTGTCGTAAATCTTCCAGCCTAGTTCGGTTTGTCCTGTATGACTACAAGCAGAGAGGAGAGAAAGAAATGTAACGTCATTCGGTTTGATCCTTTCATGCTCCATTCTGTTATAAAGATCAATTGCTTTCTCAAAATTCCCATGTCTTCCATATCCTGCAATCAAAGAGGTCCATGATCTCACATCTTTCTCTTTCATCTCTTCGAAAGCCAGGACTGCATCCTCGATTTCCCCAGACTTTGCATACATATCTATCAGCGAATTCCCCAAAGCAACATCGAATCTGATTTGGGAAGATTTTAAGGCAAAACCATGGATCTGTCTTCCAATGGTTACAGATGCAATGGTGGTGCATATTTTAAGCATCGAGGATACTACAACTTCGTCCATCTTTGTTTTCATCCGTATCATATCTTTGAAGATATCAAAGGCATCACTTGTGCAGTTGTTCTGCTGTGAAAAACCTGTAATTAGAGCAGTGCAAGATAGTAAGTCTCTTTTCTTTGTGCCCTCGTGCAGTTTCCAAGCATTGGCAAGGCTACCACACTTCACATATGCATTAACCAGAGACCTAATTAGTGCACTTGATCTCCCAAAACCCAGCTTGATCGCTAATCCATGTAATTCACTGACTATTTCAAGACACTTAACGACAATAGAAGCTCTCAAGAGGCTTCCAAAGGTGAAGCAGTCTGGCTTCTTCCCTAACACATAACAACACAAGAAGCTATATAACCAAACTGAGTCACATAAGTTTTGAAATATGTACGAAGAATTGAATTAAGTAGTTCACCTTCCGTGAGCATCAACTGAAACAGACTAAACGAAGTATCTGCACAAGCATTGGCGGTGTATCCATCGATCATAGCATTCCAAGAAACCAAATCCCTTTCTTTCATTGAATCAAACTGAAGACGAGCTTCCTCCATCTTTCCACACCTGGCATAAAGAGAAAGCAATGCACTTCTCACAATTAAGTTCCCTGCACAATTCCCTTTCTCCACACTACCATGTATCTGCATCCCTTCTTTCAGACACCCCAAATCTTTACACGACTTCAAAACACTCCCATAAGTGAACTGATTAGCCTTAACATCTTCCCGGTGCATCTCTTTAAACAACAACAACGCGTCCGGGTGATATCCACATCGAGAAAACCTCGAGATCATAGCTGTCCAAGAAACCACATCTCTCTTAGAAATTCTATCGAACAGTTTACGTGCATGTTTCACATCTCCCTGTTTTAAGTACAAATCTATCAACATGTCCTTCAACTGGAGATTGGAGCAGAACCCATTTGTAATCGAATTCCCATGGATCAACAATAGTTGTTTCTTGACGTTTTGGTAGCTGCATAATTTAAGAGCTTTAAGGTACAAAGAAGGGCTTAATAAGTAGTTTTCCGAAACAACCAGCATCATCCAATATCCACCAACTGAAAATTGGATTCAGATTTGATGAGACCTGAGCTACAAAAAGCGATCTCTTTTAATCGAAATCAACCATGAAGAACGTAAAAAAAACATAGCTTTTTGCAAAAATTTCTCGAAACTTATGAATCCAAAAAGACAGTTCCTTTTTGGGTGATAGCAAGTACAAGCATTGCTCATAACTCATGAGACATACACAAAAATTCGTTTCCACATTATATATAAAGGATACAAAAAAATTCCCCGCCGCTTCTCACATTTCTCTATATATGCTATTTACATCAAAGAATTAGCTGCCCTGCTTCACTTCTTATTGGGAGTATAAATTTTAGATTTGGGTTCGTAATTTAGCCATTAAGCTCTGCAAGCTCTCGAGTTTCTGCTTGAGCTCGTTGGCGTGTTTTGCTGAAGATTCTGAATCGTTGAGATCAGACACTAGAGCTGAACACTTGGCCTCTAACTCCATTGAGGCTTCTTCGATGGACGAAATGGTAGATTCGAGGTTTGCACGTAAAGAAATTTCTCTCATTGAATCTAATGATGCAGCAAAAGGTGAGCTTTTTGGACTTCCTGCTCTGCTTGCTTTTGGAGAGAACATCTTGTCAAAACCTTCACTTCCTGCAACATACAGACATAAGAGTTATAAGCCGAAAAGGAAAATCCAAGAACCTGGGAAAGTTGAAACTATAAGCTTAAATAGAAGCAGCGGAGTTTGAGATAAGTATACCAAGGTTGCTTAATTGATTAAGAGTCGCCTGGCCAATAGATTCTTCAAGCTTCAGTACACGTAAAACCCCTGCGACTATCCTTCCCATTGCGTCAATTTCAGATTTGCACAAGAAAGTCAAATGTTGCAGCTCATCCTTTGTTACAACTGCCTCAACCTGCAGCACAAAGAACAAAAGACCTTTATTACAAAAACTACTTTACTAAAAAGGAAGAAGCAAAGAGCAATGAGCTCTGCTTGACTTACAGGTTGCTTAACAGAGAATTTCAGACTTTCTGCCACCCAGTTCAATAAGTCATCATGAACAGATTTGTCTTCAGATGCCACAATATTAGCTTCAATGTTCACCCCTCCATGCATTTGACCGTTTTCGTGAACTCCATTTGTAGACAAACCATTACAAGAATCGGTCCCTTTCTGCATTTGAGGCTTCACTGTCTGTAGACCTTCGACACTGACCTATATTTCCCGGATAAAATTTTAAAGGCTTAGTACCACAAAATGGTCCACGATCCTTATGGCATTCGTAAGACACCAGAAAGATAAAGGCTGCTTGAAGAATTACATAGGGTTTTTCTAAGATCACCACCAAACTCTCCTTAAAGTGAAGTGGTTATCATTAACCTCAGAAAGTTCAGGGAAAGAAATTGAGCAGTGGAAAGGAGTACAGATACTTACAATAATTGAGTCCACAGGATACTTGTGAGCATCACACTGGTTTTCTGTCCCATTTGAATCCACGTTCTTTGGTGTACTCTTGGCTATTACTCGGAAAGTACGGAAATTTGTGTGCCAACACCTCTCTTCTCTTCCAATATCTTCATTATTCAAAATTCTTGTGCCAACACCTTCTCTGCCCTCCAAAGCAAACAACCAATCTCTTAACTCAACAGAGACATCAATGTCATCTGGCCTTCCCAAATGTGGGAAACCATCGCCATTCCAGTTTCCTGGAGTTCCATCTGGATGCATATATTAGCAACGGTGGTTAGCAAAAATTGAAGCTGTAACCAAGAACAATCTGCATAGAGGATACTTTCACATGAACTATATGAAACGGAAACAATCAAGATGGGTTTTCTTATTACCCTTTTTCCTGTCATCAACTATAGATGCTTTGAAAAGTTTTGACATAGGTCCAGAAGATAAATGATCTAATCCTCTAGACAGACCCTCTCCTGGACCACCATCATGATTCAGAATTCCGAATCGGTGTAAGAGAGCTTCAGCATAGCTCATTCCTCCTCCTAGGCGTACACCTGAAATACAAGCCACGATGCTTACACTGTGGCACTCCATATCCTTTTCACTGAGGGGAATCACATGTGTTATGCTTATGTCCAGAAAAGGTGTAAGAGTGCTGCCACTATGCTCATCATGTCTTCCGTTGACAACCCAAAAGACACGCCTCAGTGGGGTAGACCCATTACAGCTAACTAAGTGACCGTTCCAGCTATTCTCATGTTCATGTTCTACGTCGGTATCTACACAATCTACCTCAATATTTTCCCAGTATATGTTGGATGATACTGCAATAGCGCCGCCAAGGGTTCTATGTGTTACCTTCACAGAAAGATCTTTGCCAAGAAACTGAACGAGTGGCATGTCCTGGGTACTAGTAAACGAGGACTCAAGAAACTTAAGCTGCAGATCCTTCAAAGCCAATTTTACAGCAGTATCACTAGGAACCTTCTCCAACAACCCTCCAGTCAAAGAAACAGTATTCTGGCGTTTGCTTTCTTTAACAATTGAAATCTTTTCACTCACCTTACCAAAGTAAGAATAGAGGTCCAGAACAAAAAATAACTGCTCCACTGAAGCACGTGAAATATATTGCTCACAAGCAACTCCTATGCGAACAATACCACCAGGAGGGGGAATTGTTATCAGAGGTTTTCCATCCGCAGATACCATAGCAACTTCTATAGACACGTCTTTTCCTTCAACACAATTCCACAAACCCATTTCCGGACCACGAGGACTCTGAAGTTGAGTTGAGTTGGGAGATGTTTCTAAAGCCAAACTAAAATGTGAGGCTCCGGCTGTCCATTTCTTTTGGCTGGCGTCAATAGGCTGTCCTGGCCAAAGACAGAAGCAAGCAGGATCCTTCTCCAGGTTTAGTAGCCGAACTTTTAGGGTAGGTGACTCCGCAAAAGACAAGTTTTCAATATGAAGCCTCGCTCCAACGAAGGACTTTTTTACGGATAGGTCTTCTTCAATTGCTGAATCTTGCAAATTACTCATGTCTAATGGAACAGAGACATCTAACTCTTTGAGGGTGAAAAGAAGAGAGTTAACAGAGTTATCAGGTAAAACATCACCAGGATTTACAACAATGCCATCAGCCAGAAAAGAAGAAATTCTTAAACAAGCTTCTTCCTGAAGATGAACCTGAGAAAGGATAGAAAAAGAAAATGGTCAAGAATATGTGAAAAAGAGAAAATTTTGACTTTTACGTGATATATACATACCATGAGGGGTTGGCACTGGATAACTGTCTTTGAGAAAAAGTGTGGGGGTTTTGGGGATGGCTTGACCTGAAGAGAGTGTAGGGAGATCAAGGGTACATCCTGAACTATTTGCCACGGGCCGCTGTCCAATGGATATATGAGAGGGCAAAAGTTCTTGGCTGCCACAAATTTATGGAAGAAAAATTAATCAGCATGAAAAATGCTTAACAACTGACAGGATCACAATAGAAGAATTTTGTAAAATAGTCCGGAAATATTAATACCAAAGTCGGGAATTGCAAGGTCTTCGGCAGCAGCTTTCATGGATGGTTGGATTAGAGCACAAGGAGAGCGCGAAAAAGCATCCCTGAATTGAAACCATGAATGATTATGCAAGAAGTTTAAAATTAAAGCAGCGAACCACACTTGCACAAGAAAATATATCAATATTATAAGTAATAGCTTCAGGAGTATTACTATATAATCTCGACATAAGCATACTCACCTTAAAAATAGCCCACCAATCAAAATCTTAGTTAAATAGTTAGCTGATTCTCCGTCTGAAACACAGGCCTGCAAGTATAATATGCCTAGTCACGTCAGATTTCAGCACCATACAACTAGATTTTATTCAAGATGCTTGGCGTACTGAAGTGCATTAAATCATCTGAGGGCAAACAACTTTCTAGTGAACATAACATGACTGGGAAGAGATATATAGAGCTTGAGACAACCAAGTGAGTGGTCAAACCCATTATATGCATTCATTATATTAGAGTGGTTTATTAACCATTTTCACGAGGGAGAAAATCTGGTCCAAATCCCTAATTTCTTTATGAATTCCTCACATTGCCCGAGATCCGATTTTATTATAGATAATGTGTGCGTCTTGTTCCAACTCGTACTAAACTTATACACACTTAGAACTAAATCATACGAACTAGAGTTCCTGAAATTTGGTTTACGATTTCCCAGAACTAAGAAAGTTCCATGGTGCAGATGTGAATGCAAGAATTGTTTCTATATCGAAATTTAAGAATCAGTGAGAACATACCCGAGAAAAAAGGAGTGATTGCATCAGCAGTTCCAGTTGGAATTCTGAAACGTAGAAAGGCCGTAAATGTTAAACCCAGGATACAAGAGTAATGGTTCCATGCAAGACTGCACTCTTTAGCTAACATGTGGTGAGTCAAATTAACTAACCAGCATCTTTAATGCAAAGAAATACATGATCCACAAGAACGGAGACAAGAGAACGTCCAGCTGCTTCAGCAGACTGGTATAGGCATACCATGAAAGAGTGAGAACAAAAATTCATGTAAACCGTTCCTTTAACAAGATCAACTGTGAGTGAGAAATATAAGACCTGCTGAGATTTTGGATCCACATCTCCTCGGTTTAGGCATAAGTACATTCCAGTTAGAAAGCGGAGAAGAGCACGCAACCCTATTCCAAAGAATAACGAGTAGTCTTAGTTATCCATCTGCATCAACCTGCTATCTGAAAACTAAGAGAATATATCTGAAAAACCTGGTTCACTTAAGGCTGGACAAACAGCTTCTGGAATGTGCAACTGGACTTCAAGCCCAAGTGGACTGTTTAGTGCTGTTCTCTGAACCGTGATCTGAACAAGAGGCCACCATCAAGGCTAATGAATTAGGTACCAAAACATCTAATGCATTACATCCCGCTTTAATATCATATGTACAAGTAAAAGAGAAACGAAAACAAATGTTTACATATGCTTGGCCAGAAATTCCTTCTAAAAAGCGTTCTCCGCCAAAGAATACTCGTTTTGCACCATCCTCATCTCTGAGATTTGCTTCTTCAGACCGGGCTAAATTAGCTTCAGTGAACATATCAGGATGTGGTAGAAGATCAATTGATAAAGCTTCCCATTCAAGTTTCTGATAACGAAAGGATATGCATCACATGTAGAAAAAAATCACATCAAGAATATTATCTTCAAAGAAGATTATCAGGTAGGAATAAAGAACTTTTAAAAGCAAGCGCCATGGAAATAGATAGATATATGGCACTGTTTTCGCTAAGATGGAATGCTTAATCCATCAAGAATATGTATCAAGGAAAACTAGCTAAAGAGTGGCATCAATACCTTAAACAAATAAATAAATCCTGTGTTAGTAGAGAAGTCCCTTGCTTCTTTCAGATTTACAACCTGTAAATGAAAATTCATTCAGAGTACTAATTCTTCCAGAAAACAATTTTCTTACATCATGCTCGCAAATCTCACCTTCCAACTCTCATTAGTGGTGTACAGAACAAGGTTACGAATTGTAATAGATGCCAGCGGAGCAGCCCTAGATACAAAGTATAAAAGCTTAGATATACTATATACATAAGTAACAATCCAAGGCATTTAGATTTAATCCCCGAGTAGAGGACAACGAAAATGAAATTACAGTCAGGTAGGAGTGTGAAAGACATAAATTATAATCTAATCAGTAATATGTATCAAAGAACCCTACGTAACGAGATTCCAACACCCCATAGAGATGAAGCTAAATCCCATATATCTAGACAATGTATGCAGTAAAAGTAACTTACCAGGCTGCCCCTCCTTCACGGTTGGCACCACCTCCAGTTTCAAGAAGAAGATTGACCACCTTAACTTGTAAAGTCATTCCATCTGCAATCTGATCAACGTGATAAAATATAATTCAACAAGTACCTCAATACCAGAATGAATATAACTATATGAATCAAAAGAAAGGTGGCAAATTCACATCATTGCTTCGACAAAAGAAAAGGATTATATACTTAGCTAGTCTTCAACCACATGTGTAAGAAAGACCAATAATGAACCAAGCTCAAAACAACCTACCTAACTAGAGTAGGCTAGACCATTTGAACCACTAAGTAGAAACCTACTGATGCCTCAGTGCTTTATGGAATAATTTTTTGAAATATTGACGAAGTAGCTGAGATATCTCACCTTGTCGGCGAATCCATAACCATTACTTTTTGCAGAGGCGGTTGGAGACTGACTACTGAAGGGGAAAAAAATGAAAGACTCAATAAATAATCTGGGAAGTTAAGCAAGACTGGGTAGAAGCAAAAGAGATGGAAGTAAGGTCTCAGTACCTGCTTGGACCCTTTGTCACATCGGCATCAGGATTTTCTTCAAGAACAAGATCAAGTTTATCGATTTGCACAACTATGGGTTCTGTTTGTACATTACTGACATACGGAAGCTATATGAGGAGGAAAATGAGAAGGAAACAAAAAAGAAATTATTGCTTGTGGAGAACAAGATAGATCACACACGTTATAAGAAACAGAAAGACTTTTCAGTTCCATCATATTCAAAAGAACTCGTACTACTTATCCAAACTATCCACTTAAACTGTCACAATTCCGTATTCTCTTGACATGCTTTAACAAATCAAAGCTATGTTCTTACTTCTTCAGAATTTTGTTAGACATTCCCATTTGAAACAATTCCATAAAAGTTCCTAAGCAACAAAATCAGAAAATCAGAAAACCAGAGTAAAGTAACACAAACCATGATTTCCAATTTCCCAACTTTGGCAGTGGTAACACTAAGAGCTGGTGGCAAACCCATACTGGCATGTATAGCCTCACCATTGATGTCTGCACACAGAAAAATCTGAATCAGAAGAAACAGAAAACACAAACTTTTTTTCCTCCCAATGAGGGAAGATAAAGACGAACCTAAATTAGAAAGCTGAGCGGTACGGCCTTGAAGCTTAAATTGATCTCTGGTAAACGATTTGAGCCAATACTTGAGTGTATACTCCAAGGCTCGAGCAAGTATCGACTCCATTGGCGATCCTGTGTGATTCGTATCACAAAAGATGGATCAACAACACCAGCTCATACGAAGATCCCAGATCCGAGAAATTGGGTTTCTGTGGAAAAGCAAAAAGACGTGGAATCGAGAATGTTTGCGTCTTCAGGACATTAGAAGAGATTTTGTTTGTGTGATAATAAATTCAGAGAAAGACTGTAACTTGAAAATGAGTGAGAACAAAAAAAAAAAAAAAAAA
>Ga0041059_1001358_pt1 | contig 19506 bp, 16 predicted proteins | sample AraColnosormetaG_FD_56232 | JGI IMG/M metagenome (GOLD analysis project Ga0041059, IMG submission 56232) | Arabidopsis roots microbial communities from North Carolina, USA - Col MF nosort | ecosystem: Host-associated > Plants > Roots > Unclassified | place: USA: North Carolina | collected...
TTTTTTTTTTTTTTTGGTTCCTTTGTCTGTGACGATGACGATTGTTACGTGGTGAGAGGATCAGGATATAGAAAGGGTTTAGATCTTTTTTGTAAGGAAAGTCAAATTTGGGTAAGGGGCTAATGACTTCACACTTTCTCTCTATATACATACAGTACGTCTTTTTCGTTCTTGAAGTTGGCTTTACTTCTTCCCTAATCTATGGACCATGACGAATGTCTGTTTAAGCGCCACGCCATATATATATATCATAGTGTTTCTTCGCGTATGGTGAAAAGGGTATTTCTTACTTTTATTATTGAAAGAAAAATTACAACCTTTATATGATTATGAGGATTGAGGAGACAGTTACTATTAGTTAACAATAAAATGATCTCACTCAAATATGCATAAATGGAATCTGATATCTACATCAAATGGTATGAATAAATAAGCAAAAAAAAGAAGAAGCTTATCCTAATAAGAGACAATCTGATATAAATAATAATGATATCATAATCCACAGTGGAGAGTGATTTGGTCACACTCAAACAAGCACACAAAACAAGAAAGATATTTGGAAGCTCTAAAAAGATAAATCTTGTTTTTCCCTCCTAATTGTAAAGAAGAGGGCTTTAGACTTTTAGAACAACACTCGAGGGAAGTACGACGACGAAGAAGAGCTAACAACGATAATGAATCGGGTTACTACTGAAAGCATTGCGTCTACGGCGATACTGGTGGTGATGGTGTTTCTCTTCTCGTGGAGATCTATCGAGGCGGCGAATGTATCCTACGACCACCGTTCTCTCACCATCGGCAATCGCCGTCAGCTCATTATCTCCGCCGCCATTCACTATCCCAGAAGCGTCCCTGCTGTTAGTGACTTCTTCTTTTTCTTTGATTTTATCACTTGGTGAATGCTAAAGTTGAAAGCTTTTTGGATTTGTGCTTTATGCTCACATTGAATCGAACAAAGTTTCGAGCTTGTGAGGGTTTAGTTGAGGGAGATTCTAGAATCAGTCTCTAAGAGACATTTAAAATCATGGGTTTGATGGGAAATTTCTAAATTTCTTGCATTTTCCATCCTCTTCTCAAAATGATTAAGAAAATGCAATTTCAGTTCTTTAGTTATGAGTTTGGATGATTTAGGCCTCTGTTCTTAAATTGTGCTTTATTCTCAATTTCATCCTCAATTGATTTTTTGTTGTAGATGTGGCCATCTCTTGTTCAAACAGCAAAAGAAGGAGGCTGCAACGCAATCGAGTCTTATGTCTTCTGGAATGGCCATGAGCCATCTCCTGGAAAGGTTCTAATTTCAACGAGCTTGCAATTATTACTCTTGGAAGATATCTTCTAGATGATGTTTGTTGAAACATTGCTGAATAATCATGTTGCTGTCTTCTAGTATTATTTTGGTGGCCGGTATAATATAGTGAAGTTTATCAAGATTGTTCAACAAGCTGGAATGCATATGATTCTACGAATTGGTCCTTTTGTTGCCGCCGAGTGGAATTACGGGTAATGAGCTTTCTATACAATCCTTCCTTTCTCAAATATTGTTGCCCCCTTTGTAGTTTTTCTAATTGAATCTTGTGGTTATAGGGGAGTCCCGGTTTGGCTGCATTACGTGCCAGGAACAGTCTTCAGAGCGGATAATGAGCCATGGAAGGTTAGACAGGAAAATATTGCGGAATTTGTTTTTTCTTCTCTGTTACTGAAAATTCATTTGCTGTGTGAATTTTCTTGTTTCAGCATTACATGGAGAGTTTCACGACGTATATAGTAAACCTGTTGAAACAAGAGAAGCTTTTTGCACCTCAGGGCGGTCCAATAATCTTGTCTCAGGCAAGACAAGACAAACGACAACATATAATATTTCAGCATCGTTTTGTTTCCTTTAGAATGTTTTTTTCTTGATATTGTGATTCATTAGGTGGAAAACGAGTACGGGTATTATGAAAAGGATTACGGAGAAGGAGGGAAAAGGTATGCTCAATGGTCTGCTTCTATGGCTGTTTCACAGAATATTGGTGTTCCATGGATGATGTGCCAGCAATGGGATGCTCCTCCCACTGTGGTAAGTCTATATCGAATCCGAAACACAAGATCTATACACACCTTCATCTTTTTGATTCATTGCATGCTTTCTTGTATCGAGATGTTAGCAGATGCTTTCTGATATAAACAAGTGAAAAATCTTTCAACTAGTTCCAGTTTATGATGGATTTCTCTTATTTCCTTTTGCAGATTAGTACCTGCAATGGCTTTTACTGTGACCAATTCACACCTAATACACCAGATAAACCCAAGATTTGGACTGAGAACTGGCCTGGATGGTAAGTAGATTGGTTCCGCTAACATTTCCTGTTACAAGTTTCATACAAAGTTGGAGTCTTTTGGAGCTTCTTGTTCATTAGCAAGTGAATCTGACTTTCGCGGACTAAAAAGAGTTTTTCTTTTCTTCCAGGTTTAAAACTTTTGGAGGCAGAGACCCTCACAGACCAGCAGAGGATGTAGCCTACTCTGTTGCTCGGTTTTTCGGGAAAGGTGGAAGTGTTCACAACTACTACATGGTAATATTTGTTAGTTTCTTCAAGACGAGGAAGTTAGTTAGCTCTGTATCAGTTTGTAATCTAAATGGATTTTGGTTGTATGTTTTGTCTGAAATTTGGTGTAGTATCACGGAGGAACTAATTTTGGACGTACTTCAGGAGGACCTTTTATCACTACAAGCTATGACTATGAAGCTCCCATCGATGAGTATGGTGAGTTTGTAACAAAGAAGATCACTGTGTAGTGAGATAACTCTTCAACGGTTATATAACTAATTTTTGTGTGCTATTATTCCTTTATCAGGATTGCCTAGATTACCAAAATGGGGACACCTTAAGGATCTCCACAAAGCTATAATGCTCTCTGAAAACTTGCTGATAAGTGGCGAGCATCAAAATTTTACATTAGGCCATTCACTCGAGGTACACTTTCTGTATTTAAACCCGTCGGGAAAGACTTCTGTTTCTGTCAGAATGTTCTTTCTGATGGTTTGTTTTCGATTTTCAGGCTGATGTGTACACAGACTCTTCGGGAACTTGTGCTGCGTTTCTGTCAAACTTGGATGATAAAAATGACAAGGCGGTGATGTTTCGAAACACATCATACCACTTGCCTGCTTGGTCAGTTAGCATTCTACCTGACTGCAAGACCGAGGTTTTCAACACAGCAAAGGTAACAATAACTGGTTTGGACAATGACATAACAGAAACACAAGTTAGCAAAAGGCTGATTTGACATTTTGCAACAGGTAACTTCGAAGTCCTCCAAGGTTGAAATGCTACCTGAAGATTTGAAATCTTCATCAGGTCTTAAATGGGAAGTATTCTCGGAGAAACCGGGTATTTGGGGCGCAGCAGATTTTGTGAAAAATGAACTTGTTGACCACATCAACACCACAAAGGACACAACTGACTATCTTTGGTACACAACAAGGTCAGTACCTGAATACTGTTATTGTTAGATTAATTGAATTCGTCGAGAAAGAATCTGAAGCAAATGTACTCAATCTGCTGCAGTATAACAGTCAGTGAAAATGAAGCGTTCTTGAAGAAAGGAAGCTCCCCGGTTCTGTTTATTGAATCAAAAGGGCATACTCTTCATGTTTTCATCAACAAAGAGTACTTAGGTACCTTCAACACTCTCTACAATTCGTTTGTTATTTCACTCAATTTTCTAATTGATTGGTCGTAAATGTGACAACTGGTTTCTAGGAACTGCGACAGGGAATGGGACTCATGTGCCTTTCAAACTCAAGAAACCAGTTGCTCTCAAAGCGGGCGAAAACAATATTGATTTGCTTAGCATGACTGTTGGTCTAGCGGTAATTCTATAAACAAAAATCCAAATATCATTGCAGTTTTGCTACATCATCCGCACTCATACATTCGGTTACTTTTTTTCTGCCACAGAATGCAGGATCCTTTTACGAATGGGTTGGAGCTGGACTTACAAGCGTCTCAATCAAAGGTTTCAACAAGGGCACATTGAATTTGACAAACAGCAAATGGTCCTACAAGGTAATATAGTTCTCGTGCCTAGAAACCTCTCATGTGCTCCTGAGTGATTCTGTTTCTAACAACATTCCCATGAATCTTGCAGCTCGGCGTGGAAGGAGAGCATCTAGAACTGTTCAAGCCAGGTAACTCCGGGGCTGTGAAATGGACGGTGACTACGAAACCTCCCAAGAAACAGCCTCTGACTTGGTATAAGGTAATGTAGTAGCAACTCTTGGACAAGAAGCAAGATTGTAGAAGATAAAGTTGTGTCTCTAAAATATCTGATCTTTTGGTAGGTTGTGATAGAGCCACCTTCTGGGAGTGAGCCGGTTGGGCTTGATATGATCAGTATGGGGAAAGGAATGGCATGGTTAAATGGTGAAGAGATAGGAAGATATTGGCCCAGGATTGCTAGAAAGAACAGCCCGAACGACGAGTGCGTAAAAGAATGCGATTACAGAGGCAAATTCATGCCGGATAAATGCCTAACTGGATGTGGAGAGCCATCTCAGAGATGGTAAAACTAGTAGAAAGCCATTAATCAGAGTTCCTTTGTTCAAATTTGGTTATTGTTTTTTTTTTGTTTTTTGGATGATTAGGTATCATGTTCCAAGATCATGGTTTAAGTCTTCCGGGAATGAGCTGGTGATCTTCGAGGAGAAAGGCGGCAATCCCATGAAGATAAAGTTGTCCAAAAGGAAAGTATCGGTGGTGTAAGCAAGTAGAACAAGTTAAAGATGATGATGCAAAACGTGAGATTGCAATCAAGAAAGACGAGATTTTGTTTGTGTTGTATTTGTTTGTTACAACAAGTCGGAACTCGAAAAACGATGAAACAAAATCCCCAATTTTATGAACTTAACACAGTTTTTCATCATCACAAGCTGTAACTGGGCCACCGACCACTGATATTTGTTACAGTTTATGGGCTTTTGATTCAACTGTTTTTATATAAGACAAAGGAATGCGAGAGATTTATGGCTTGGCTAATTATGGAAGAGGAGGAGGTTGACGGCATACCGGTAAATGAATTCGGGAGGCTTGAAATTGTAAGAACATCAACGGCAAAGCAAAAAAAGAAAAAGTGAAGGGCTTGTTTGCGTAAGAGAAAATCCCAGCAGGCCTATGTATGTAAAATCCGATTTTTATTTTGATCTCTTATTAGGTTTCCTTGTCGTCTCAGGGATGTTTTTTTTATTGAATTTGATTTTGATTTTCCAGGGTTTTGATTATGGATTTGACTTTACTGGCATAGTTACGCCTCCTGTGAGCACTGATTATGATGTCACCCTTTATGCTAAGCTTGGACTTTACTGCTACAATTTTCAAAAGGTAACCCTGAACTGAATAATATATATTGTCTCTTTATTCATCATGTATTATAATCAATCTCCTAACCTTGATTCCTCTCTTCATATATTGCTTGCTTGTCAGGGGACAAACTTAAAGTTTGTGCGCTGGGAAAAGTATAATACGTCTACGGGCACTGCTTACATTGATAACTACATCACTTTGGAGGCAATGGATCCGTCCTGCAACTCTGTCTTCTCTTTTCAGACTGTGTTCAGTGCTGCTGGATGTTATAACCAAGATACTTATCATGTACAAGACTGGAGGGTCTTGGCCTGCAGACCAACATGTACGTATGCTTTTCTTCTTTACCACTGTCTTTTCTTTCGAGATCAATCACCAGAGAGGACTAACTGTTTATAGAGATCAGGTGGCAAGTCTGTGAATGAATATTTTGACCGGCATGAGGCAATGGATCCCTTCTACACAGGTAAAATGCCCAAATGGTTGTCTGATGACGCCTTGGCCTTTGACAACAAAAAGTATTACGTGGTAAGATGTCCAGAACTGGAGTTTAATCTTCTTTTTTAGTTTGAGAAGCAGTTAGAGGTGAATGCATTTTTGTCACAGGTGCAAGAATCAGACTTGCATGAGAATGACTGGCTGCTTGTATTCATGGAAATGGTATTCTTACAAGAAAAATCCTGTAAGTCCTTGAATTTCTTCTTCTTCTTTTTCTTCATGTTTCTTTTCTCTTACGCTTGCTTGCCAGTGTGACTTTAGGAATTGAAGGTTTCCCCACCCTTGGAGATCAACAAGGTAGTTGTAGAAACTAAAGAAGATTACATAACTGAGGCGCGTGAGAAGCTCCACGCAGAGAATGCAATCTTCTACATAAGTTACAAGTATACAGGTGTTTCTTCAAGTGATCACAAAGCTATCATAAGGAAAACCATGGATGGGGTACCAGAACACATGAGTCTTGAAATTGCTTTGGTAAAGTAAGTCGAGAACAAGAAGAAGAAGAAGAAGAAGAAGGAGAATAGACAGACACCTCTTGTATGCATCTGGTCTGTTGCAATCAATTATTAAGCGCTATTCAACTTTTATCTTGTTATATGACTATGCACGATGTGTAAAGATAATGCTGGGATCTATATGACTATAGCGAGTTGGGATCTATATGTATTTTAACCTTCGCTAACTGCTGGATATCTGTTTGCAATGCATAATAGTACTTTGTATGATAAGTTGATAACCAATAACACAAGCTGTACCAAACCGTGGAGGTTATTGATATGATCAGTATGTGGAAAGGCAAGGCATAGTTAAATGGTAAAGAGATTGGCCCAGGAGTTCTCCAAATGACGAATATGTTAAAAAATCCGATTAGAGGCAAGCAAATTCGTGCCACTGGTCACTGGATGTGGAGAGCCATCTCTGAGATGGTAAACTAGAAAGCCATTAGAGTTCTCAGATTTTTCATTGTTTTTTTGGCTAAGGTATCGTCAAGTTCCAGGTACGATCATGAAGATTTGGGATTCATATGCTACCAAGGGAAACCAAGCAAGATATATATATATATATATCGTTTGCCTAGTTAACACACCTTACATTTTTTAATTAGGAACACCACAAGATATTCATTTGTTAACATACCTTACATCATCAAGCTATGTAACTACGACATCAGAACTCATTCTATCTCCTCAATCACCACGCCACCACCTTTTCGAAATTGATCTTTCTTCTTCATTTCTGGAAACCCTCTGTAATCGTTGAGCTCAACCACCGAGTTCTTCTCTGCCCTTACAGATGGTTCCAGAGCTTCCCATACTTCAGAATTCTGCTCATTGACCCAACACATCATGTAGAACACTTTCCTCTCTGCAAGCTTTAGTTTCTTCTTCAGATCACGCCCTGATGATGATTTTACTTCCTTTATTGCACCAAGAATCAACCTTTGGAGATCACCGAGCAGACATACCATAGCTCCAGAGCCAAGAGAAAGAAAACAAATCACATCATCCACCAGATTCAATCCGAACTTCAGACCACCACCAAGGTTTTTATAAGCTGAAGAGCATGTCTGTTCCAAGCAAAAGGACAACACTTCCTTTATGGTCTCTGGTTGTCCATTGTGACCCAAAACTGATGAAACAGTCAACACCATTGTTGCTGCACCAAGCGAATCAGATTGCCACTCTCCATTATAGATACGGAGCGTAAAGCAATAACTATATGCAATGTCAATCAAATGGATTGGTAAGAGAGGAGATGGATTCGTGGAGGTAAGCTTGCTTAGTGAGATCAAAGGTGTATCAGGCCCTCGTGGGATTTCACTCACAACTGTGGTCTCTTCTTCGTCTTCAACGCATTGAACAAGTTGTGTACCTCCGAGTCCAAGATTGATCGTTCGAGCTGAAGCAAGTAACCACCAAGGATCCCATGGTTGGATCATTTTGCTTAATTCTCCAGAAGCTAAGGCTCTTTGGAATCCTTTTCTCTCTTCTAAGCTCAAATCATCAAGACTCACTTCATCTCCGTTCATTATCTTCTGAATAATCTCCTCCGGTAAGCTCAAACCTTCATCATCCGTGATGCTATCAATTCCCCCATCATCTTCCTCTTCTTCTTCGTGAAACCTTTTCAAAATTTCGAGCATCTTCCTTTTCGTTTGATCATCAGATCGAACTTGCTTCAATTCATCGTTTACATTATCTCTCATGAATGATTCAGTACATTGGACACTGTGAGATTTGTAACAAGGAAGGGAACAGTACCGGAAGTTGCAGCGAGGACAAGTGTACTGCGAGAACTGCTTATTACATACATGGCAGATAATCCGCGTAGAAGAAGGGTTTAACGGAGACGAATTTGAACTCTCCGACGAAATAATCGTCTTCTCCGGCATCATCTTCAGAAAGCTATTCCAAATTAGGGTTTTGACTTTTGATTGAAGAAGACAGGTCTAGAAACTTACATACACCAATTTTAAAATCGAGTTTGGGCCGAATTATGGACCGTACTTTGGGCTATGGGCCTTCATTTTAATAAACAGGTCGGATATATCCACCGGACCCGGAATGATCGTCTTCCTCAGTGTTGTATTTTGGCTTTCCTCATTGCTTCCTCAATCTAAGGATTTCCATGAACAAGGAACTAAAATGAGATCTCTTCTCTTTGTACTATCACTCATTTGCTTTTGCTCTCAAACAGCACTTTCATGGAAGAAGGAAGAGTTTCGCAGCTGTGACCAAACTCCATTTTGTAAACGCGCTCGATCTCGTACTCCCGGCGCGTGTTCTCTAATTGTCGGCGATGTTTCCATCACTGATGGAGATCTCGTAGCGAAGCTTCTACCGAAAGCGCCTAATCAAGGCGATGGGGATCAGATCAAGCCGTTGATTCTTTCTCTCTCAGTTTACAAGGATGGGATCGTGCGGCTTAAAATCGATGAGGACCATTCGTTGAACCCGCCGAAGAAGAGGTTCCAAGTTCCTGATGTGGTAGTGTCTGAGTTTGAGGAGAAGAAGATCTGGCTGCAGAAAGTAGCGACGGAGACGATCTCTGGAGACACTAGTCCGTCTTCAGTAGTTTATGTATCCGATGGTTACGAGGCGGTGGTGCGACACGATCCGTTTGAGGTGTATGTGCGTGAGAAATCAGGTGATCGCCGTCGCGTTGTGTCATTGAATTCTCATGGATTATTTGATTTTGAGCAGTTGGGGAGGAAAACTGAAGGAGATAACTGGGAAGAGAAATTTAGGACTCATACAGATTCTAGACCATCTGGTCCTCAATCTATTAGTTTCGATGTTTCGTTTTATGATTCCAGTTTCGTTTATGGAATTCCTGAACACGCCACTAGCTTCGCGTTGAAGCCTACCAAGGGTCCTGGAGTTGAGGAATCTGAACCCTACAGGCTTTTTAATCTAGATGTGTTTGAATACGATCATGAATCACCGTTTGGGCTTTACGGGTCGATTCCGTTCATGGTTTCGCATGGGAAGTCTGGTAAAACTTCAGGATTTTTCTGGTTGAATGCTGCGGAAATGCAGATTGATGTGTTGGCTAATGGTTGGGATGCAGAGAGTGGTATTTCTTTGCCTTCTAGTCACAGTAGGATCGACACATTCTGGATGAGCGAGGCAGGGATTGTGGATACATTCTTTTTCGTTGGGCCTGAGCCAAAGGATGTTGTAAAGCAGTATGCAAGTGTGACAGGTACTTCAGCCATGCCTCAGTTGTTTGCCACTGGTTATCATCAATGTAGGTGGAACTACAAAGATGAGGAGGATGTGGCACAGGTGGACTCGAAATTCGATGAACACGATATTCCTTATGATGTTCTCTGGCTTGACATTGAGCATACAGATGGGAAGAGATACTTTACATGGGATAGTGTGTTGTTTCCTCATCCAGAGGAGATGCAAAAGAAATTGGCTGCAAAGGGTAGGAAGATGGTGACCATTGTGGATCCTCATATCAAGAGGGATGACTCATACTTCTTACACAAAGAGGCTACTCAGATGGGATACTATGTTAAGGATTCATCTGGAAAAGACTTTGATGGTTGGTGCTGGCCTGGTTCATCATCTTACATTGATATGTTGAGCCCAGAGATTAGAAAATGGTGGGGTGGGAGGTTCTCGTATAAGAACTATGTTGGTTCAACTCCATCATTGTACACCTGGAATGACATGAATGAGCCTTCTGTATTCAATGGTCCCGAGGTATAACTTTCTGTCTGAATGGTCTTTTTTTCTTGTTCCGTTATTGTTTTTCTGTAATCTGTATAGCTCATTTCTCATATTCATTTTGGGATTGCAGTTGAATATAGCAATCCATTGTTTTTCTATTGCACAATTATGGATATGTTTGAACTCTGATAGATTATACATCCCTTATCTTGCATACTATGACACCTTTTATTAATTATTGCACTACTAAAGCAAGTATTTTAAGATCCATTTTATGTTTATGTGGTTTTACATTGGATATTTGTTTCTGTGACTTCTTTAAGAGTGGAGTGTAAGCTATGGTTGCATATCTCCACCTCTGATTTGCTTATATCGTAGAAAGTTTATCATATATGTAAAGGTCTATTACTGAGATGAAGACTGGCACTTTTTTCTTTCTTTTTTGTTGGAGTAGGTTACTATGCCAAGAGATGCATTACATGTTGGGGGTGTTGAACACAGAGAAGTTCATAACGCATATGGATATTACTTCCACATGGCGACTTCCGATGGACTTGTTATGCGTGAAGAAGGAAAGGATAGGCCTTTTGTATTGTCAAGAGCAATCTTTCCCGGCACTCAAAGATACGGAGCAATTTGGACTGGAGATAACACAGCCGAATGGGAACACCTTAGAGTCTCCATTCCAATGATATTGACACTTGGTCTTACTGGAATTACATTCTCTGGTACAAACAAATTTAGCTGTTCAAATTCTGCTGGCGTTTTTTTTTTCTTTCTCAAATTTAATGGAAGTTTTCTTTTCTTTTGCAGGAGCTGATATTGGTGGGTTTTTTGGAAATCCTGAACCAGAACTTCTAGTTAGGTGGTACCAAGTGGGTGCTTACTATCCATTTTTCAGGGGTCATGCTCATCACGATACCAAAAGACGAGAGCCTTGGTTGTTTGGGTAAGATGTGATTTAGTACTTAATTTTTTCTTGTCAAGAGGTATTATTTTAGTATGCGGTCCAGGTCTAGTCTATGGATATTTGCTTGATGGATGATCAAGCAGATTGAAATGTAGTGATACTGGTTATTGAGAAAAGAATACAATTGCGGAAACTAAAACCTGGTGTTGCACTCTAGTCAGTTGATTGTCTAAATAGTTAGGCCATTAGTTTCATCAAGTAGGCATTGCAACGGTTGTCCAGAAGTCTCTCTGCCTTTGTTTTGCTGGCTCATAAATGTTGCACTTTCTCATTCGAATCAAATCAATGTTCTCTTGTTTCAGTGAACGGAACACAGAACTCATGAGAGATGCCATACACACTCGTTACACACTGCTCCCATACTTCTACACGTTGTTCAGAGAAGCAAACGTTACGGGTGTTCCTGTTGTACGCCCATTATGGATGGAATTCCCGCAAGATGAAGCTACTTTTAGCAACGATGAAGCCTTCATGGTCGGTAGTGGTCTACTGGTTCAAGGAGTTTACACCAAGGTACTTGAGCGCTAAGTACAACTTCCTACTTATTTATATTTTGGCCTTTGTATCTCTTTACTTAATCATATACTCCAGATAAATGATCAAACCCTGCCACATACCCTCTTCTCGTCTTTCTGCAAAATTAGGGAACAACGCAAGCTTCCGTGTATTTGCCTGGCAAAGAATCATGGTATGACTTGAGAAACGGTAAGACTTACGTTGGAGGCAAGACTCACAAGATGGATGCTCCAGAGGAGAGTATTCCTGCGTTTCAAAAGGCAGGAACCATCATCCCAAGGAAGGACCGGTTTAGGCGAAGTTCCTCTCAAATGGACAATGATCCTTATACTTTGGTACGTACAACACTTGCATCACACTGTTTTATCATCTGCTATCAGCACCATGAACAAAGTAAAACCGGTTGGTAAAAAGATTATCTCTGAAAGTGAAATCCCAATGATAAACTATGTGATCTAACATCTAAAACCCTTCAGGTGGTAGCTTTGAACAGTTCTCAAGAAGCAGAAGGTGAACTCTACATCGATGACGGCAAAAGCTTTGAATTCAGACGAGGCTCTTACATCCATCGTCGCTTCGTCTTCTCAAAGGGTGTTCTTACATCAACGAACTTAGCTCCTCCAGAAGCTCGTCTCTCTTCCCAATGCTTGATCGACAGAATTATCCTCTTGGGACACAGCTCAGGTCCAAAATCTGCGTTGGTGGAACCGTTGAATCAAAAGGCAGAGATTGAGATGGGACCTCTGCGAATGGGTGGGCTTGTAGCTTCCTCGGGTACAAAGGTGTTGACTATCCGCAAACCGGGTGTTCGAGTGGACCAAGACTGGACCGTAAAGATTCTGTGATTGAACGGTTTGAACCAGTTTCACTCATGGCCGTTAGAGTGGCCGAAATCTGCTTTTCCGGCGACGGAATATCACACTTTTTAATATATGTTTGGAGATTTAGACTTAAATAGTTGTAAGAGCTAACAGTTTGAAAGTCACTTTGCATTGTTGTTTATCTTCATATAAATGAGTTTAGATTTTGATAATTTCAGAATTCGTGGAATCATAATTAACAATTTTGATAGGGAAAAATAATTTGTTTTTTTTAGTCAGAGGGTCAAATAATCTTACCTTCCATCGTTGCCTAATTATTGTCAAATCCTTTTACTTTTTACCTAATCAACCCATGAAAAATCTTGAATTACACGTTTTAAGAGTCATGAAGAAAAATCAATCTGATTCTGTTGGCTAGATTTGTTTTTTTTATACTGCTTAGTGTTTACTGTTATAGAAAGGGTTCTAAGTATGCAAAGTTTGCCCTAATTAGATAATGTTAGATCCGTGTAGGTGAAACAAGAAGCCAAAATTCTGTGTAAAAAGAGTCACGTAACTACCTAACTCTTGTAGGTCTAAAGACCATCTTCACTTTAAATTAGAACCTCATGTTTCCCAAACAATATATTCCGTTCATGAATCTCGTTTCGAATTAAAACTAAAATATTACACATTTTAGAATGTAAGAAAAACACACTCAAAATTAAGAATCTTGGAATTGAAAACGAGATTTTGAATGTGTTCAAAGATACTCTTTAGAAATTATAATGGTAGATAATAGCACTTGCATGACAAATTCGATTCTCTCTTCTCATCATGCATTTTTGCTTTACATTTTGTTCCTTTAAACCAAGAATATTTTGACTCACCTAAAAGATAAACCAAACATATCTGAAATCTACAATTGACAATTAACTTCTCTTTTTCTTTTCTCTTATTCTTACTGAAATAAAAATAGTATGCAACTGGTCTTTATAAATTTCAGTTTTATATATTTAAAAAAAATCTTCTATACCAAGTTTACCAACTCATGGTAGTCCAATGATTAAAAAATAAATCATTATGGGGTTAGGACTTAGGAGATCGAATTCGAATCATTTCAAATTTTCAATGCGATTTCAATCATTGTTTTTCACTGTTAACACTTTGAAATATCTAAGTGTATCTAAAAATTTCAAGCCTTAGAGATTAATTTGGACTTCGATCCGGAATTCTGCGACGACTATCAAACAAATTTTGTTTTAACCGAAATATAGATTATTTGCATCTCTGATTATCAAACCATTCATTCTTTTTATTATTATTCAGTTTACTATAAAGTATATGTCCCTCCCTTTATGAACCGTATCAAATACTATACATAGTATGCATGTTCGAAGAAATTTCCAACATACTAATTTGAAATCAACGAACATATCAAATTATAATGCGTTGATGCAGAATATATGCTTTCTATATATATAACTTAAATACAAAAACCTAAATTTTCCATATGCCTTCGTAATTTAGTATATAAATATTCATTCATTCTTAATACAGCCTAGGACTCGGTAGCATTTTGAAGTAGGAACGAATTTTGTTAATTAAGATACATGAGTGATTAGATCGAATCCAAAAGGTATGGAGGCGTAGAACAAGAATTTGGTTCTCTTTCATTTTACGTATCTTTCACTAAAGAATAGAGAGAAAACAAAACCATGCAAAAACCTCTCAAAAATTATATATTGAACGCTTAGACAAAGAGCCAAATTTATTCGCTTTTTGATGTTTACATCAGTATTTGTTTCTAGCTAGTTCATATTATTTAAACTCCATAATCATTTGAAAGACATAAAATACAGATGTTTAAGATCTGTGGATGTTTATATAGGATCTTCGAATTCGGATAATGAAATCATTTATACACTATTAAGTATTAACTTTGTAGAGGACTTAAGTATTCGAAATCTTGATTCAGGTTGTCAATCAAGAACCGTAATGTTTGATCTATAGAGCCATGGGATTAATGGATGCTAAAAGAATAAAACACTCGAGAAGAAGAGTACACGTAAAATCACTCACACACAAAGAATGAGAGATGGGAGAAGAATACTACAAAGTGTTTGTTTTTTTTAAATCGGCTCATATATAAATTTGGGCGATACTCTACTACCCACATTATTCTTTTAAACAATGATATAAATGTGTATGGCCTATGTAGCCGAACTTTTTACATATCTGACCTGTATATATATAATAATTATTTATCAAAGAAATTAGAGAAAGATTCTTCCACTTTTGATGGCTTATAAAAGATGATGACCCAAAACACTCAAAATGCAGCAGCAACTGCTCTCTCACCACCCATCTCCTCATTTCTCTTTTGCATTTCTTTCTTTTTTTCTGCATTGCATTCTTTTGAGGGGTTTAATTTTCTGCATAGCTTTGTCTAATCTCTTAGAGCTCAATAAGAGAAGGTACTATAACTGATCTCTCCCTCTTTCAAGTTTTTTTTTTGTTTGGTTTATAGAAAACTATAACCGCCATTATCCGTTAGTTTTAACCGTTTTTTGAAACTAGTGAATCCTCATAACTTTGGTTTCTCACTAAAAACAGATGGATGTTCCACGGCCAGCTTTCAAATGTTTTGATGACGATGGCCGGCTTAAACGTTCAGGTAAAAAATTTAAATCCCCTTGTTGGTTACTTGACAGTTTACACCTTTGAAATGAATGATCCAAAGAGAAAAACTGCGATTGTTTCAGGGACGGTTTGGACCGCGAGTGCGCATATCATAACCGCCGTGATTGGATCTGGTGTTCTATCGCTTGCGTGGGCTATAGGTCAACTCGGTTGGATCGCAGGTCCTACAGTGATGTTGTTGTTCTCTTTTGTCACTTACTACTCTTCCACGCTTCTTAGCGACTGCTACAGAACCGGAGATCCTGTCTCTGGGAAGAGAAACTATACTTACATGGACGCTGTCCGATCAATCCTAGGTATCAACTATCGTCTCTCTGTTTTCCTCCGCATATGCTTTGATTGCTCTGTTTTTGGGTTGTTTCTCTCTGTTTTGTTCTGTTTTACTCTGTTTTGTGTTCTGAAATGCTCTGTTTCTGGCAGGTGGCTTTAGGTTCAAGATTTGTGGGCTGATTCAGTATTTGAATCTGTTTGGTATCACGGTCGGGTACACAATCGCAGCATCTATAAGTATGATGTGAGTCTTTCTTTCTCACAAACTAGTTTATTTTGGAACACCATATAATGAGATAAAAGGCCTTAAAAATTTGGTTGTATCGGATCGAGTTTCAGGGCGATCAAGAGGTCCAACTGTTTCCACGAGAGCGGAGGGAAAAACCCGTGTCACATGTCGAGCAATCCATACATGATCATGTTTGGTGTGACCGAGATCTTGCTCTCTCAGATCAAAGATTTTGACCAGATTTGGTGGCTCTCCATTGTCGCTGCTATCATGTCCTTCACATACTCTGCAATCGGTTTAGCTCTCGGAATCATTCAAGTCGCGGGTAAAAGAAAATTACTTTGTAAGACTCTTCGCAGTAATCAACAAAGCAGAGGGTTTAACTAACTCTAATGTGTTTCAGCAAATGGAGTTGTCAAGGGAAGTCTCACCGGAATTAGCATCGGCGCAGTGACTCAGACCCAAAAAATATGGAGAACCTTTCAAGCACTTGGAGACATTGCCTTTGCTTATTCATACTCTGTTGTTCTTATTGAAATTCAGGTAAGATAAAGAACCTAACCAATATGGAATCTGTTTTCTATACGAGTTTACAAAATCTCTGACCTTTTTTTGGGGTGCATGTGGGTTTTCATTAGGACACTGTAAGATCTCCACCAGCAGAATCAAAAACGATGAAGATCGCCACAAGAATCAGCATCGCTGTTACAACGACATTTTACATGCTATGTGGTTGTATGGGCTATGCCGCCTTCGGAGATAAAGCACCGGGAAACCTCTTAACCGGTTTTGGTTTCTACAATCCGTTTTGGCTCCTTGACGTGGCTAACGCTGCCATAGTTATCCACCTTGTAGGAGCTTATCAAGTCTTTGCTCAGCCCATCTTCGCCTTTATTGAGAAACAAGCTGCCGCTAGGTTTCCCGACAGTGACTTGGTGACCAAGGAATACGAAATCCGAATCCCTGGTTTTAGGTCACCGTACAAAGTCAACGTTTTCAGAGCAGTTTACCGAAGCGGGTTTGTGGTTTTGACCACTGTGATATCCATGCTTATGCCGTTTTTCAACGACGTCGTAGGGATTTTAGGTGCGTTAGGGTTTTGGCCTTTGACGGTTTACTTTCCGGTGGAGATGTATATAAGACAGAGGAAGGTTGAGAGATGGAGTATGAAGTGGGTTTGTCTGCAGATGTTGAGCTGTGGTTGTTTGATGATCACGTTGGTCGCCGGAGTTGGCTCCATCGCCGGAGTAATGCTAGACCTTAAGGTTTACAAGCCGTTCAAGACTACTTACTAAACAAACCATGATGATGATGAAGAAGAAGAAGGTGGTGGAGAAAAAAACAAAAGATATAAATTTTAATATATTTCATTTGGGGAAATGTGAATAATGTAAAAGTTCTTCGTTTCGTATAATTTTTATCTTGCGTAATTTATATACATAATGTGTTCTCAATCTATAATTGATGTGGTGTTTATTGAAAGTTTGTTAACCAGATATGGATTTAAAGACAATAAACATACTAATAGATTTATGTAGAAAATGAATTATAGATTAACATAGATTTATGAAAAAAGGTTTTTTAAGAAAAAACAACTTGAACATAAGGTATAGTCCATTGCCGGAGTAATGCCATGAGATAATCGTAATGTATGAATAAGTGTATGTGAATATAAGAAGATTGGCGAAATGATATATGGAGTAATATTTACCCGAAATTAAAAAAGCAAGAAAGTGGTGGGAATGAAAGACTCGTGGATGAAACATCAAGAATCATTAGAAAGTTTGAAAGATGGCGACTTGGAACTGAAAAAGGTAATAACATGGAATCGAATCTAAGTGACATCGATTTGGAATAATTTAAGGGAAAGAAACCCGACACATAAAGAGAAACACTAAAAGAGCAATATGGATGGTTTTGCTTTAAAGAGAATCACCCACATAAGTTTTACCCAATAGAAAATTTTCACTAAACGCCAAATATATTAGGCAGCATAACTAGGTTGGCGGATGATGAAGGATCAATTTTTTTTCTTTTTGACATATCCATCACTTAGTCCATTAGAAATTCTTCGTATTCTAGACTCTTCGTATTGAGACTAGAATATATAGAAATACGAAACATGCATTGTGTGTTGGGCCTAAAGGCTAACCTACCCAAAAGTTGTAAACTAAAATACCCATACTACTCTCGTTCTCATCTGCGCTTCACACTTTGATAAAAAAGGAGAAGTTCAACTTGTTAATCTGTGATCACTGTTCTTCTTAAGTTTTGATCTTGATTGATAAAATTGTTTTTTTTTCCAAAATTCAAATACTCTAAAACTCAGCGGGTCACTATCAATCATATCATATTTGAATTCAAACATAGGCGGTAAAAAAATAAGACAAAAAGAAAATTCTCTTAAAACATAAGTTGTATAATGGTTGAAGGAAAAAACAGAAAACTTTTTAAGAAATGAAAGATATAGAACCAGAAGGTATTATTATGGTGAGGAAAAAAAAAGTACATACCCTAGAGACTAGTAGTAGTAGTACACACAGTTTACAACGCCCATGTAATAAGAGAGCTAGGGGGAGGGAAGCATCACAAGTTACAAACTAACAACAACAACAAAAAGTACAATCCCAAACTAGACAGACGTACTCTTAGTACAAACCTCAACCCAAAAGAGATCACTGAAAAACCTTCGAATCCAACGGAAGAACCGGAAGTAAAAAAAAAACGGAATTGACTCAGGCTCAAATTCGTACACGCTTGACATCAGTTTGTGGAACACTGATATCACCTCCATTACCTTTGCTTGAACCATCCGTTAGGCCCTAACACACAACCAAATTCAAAATCACACACATAGATTTCATCCTTGAAAACAATCCACGATCTTGACAGAGCAAGGTATAATTGTGCAGCAATGATTAATCAGTAAAATCTGGTTCTAAGCCGATATAATTGTGCCATTTGCTTTCATTGTAGTTTACGTATTGGATATAAAGTTTAGTAGAATTAACAAAATTAAGGCTTACCGTTTCATCAGGAACAACTGCATATCTCTCTGCAGGCGACACCCAGCTTTTCCCTGGTAACAAAGCAATGCAAAAGTTGAATCATTTAATCACTTGTTGAGTCGTTTACAGAAATCGTTTTAACTAGTGGTATTGTTTAAATACCTGAAGATGGATCGATATTAGAAGATTCTATATGTTGTCCACTTGCTCCATCGACGCTGAGTGCCTCTATAATCTTGGGAAAGTTCCTATAAACACCAAACCAAATATCCATTTCACATTATCAAGATAGGTAGTGAGTGGGATTGAAAAGCAATGATTTTGGTGGAAACAACGATCTTACTGGCCAATTTTCATATTCTGTTCGTAACACCAAGATATGTTAAGTGGAAAACATTGATTCATGAGCGATTAGATGATCACACTTTTACCTGTCAACCGACTCTCCAATGCCGAGCTGTCCATTTGTACCTCTACCCCAAGCAAACACGTTATTTCTTTCAGTGACAGCCAAGGTATGTCTCCATCCACATGAGACTTGAACTACTTTCTGTGAAATTCCACAATATGTGTGCATTGGAAAAGAAAACAGCGAATTGAGACATGAACTTATTAATATGATTATATAGCCGGTAAAACATTGGGACGAGCTTTCTCGTTAAACTTTTTTAGGGATAACATGCCTGATCATCGGGAAATCGCACTTGCACAGGAGAACACTGATCTAAATTATTGCCGACTCCTACTTGTCCAAACTGCAGGCTAAAAGAGAGACAATTAGAAGTTTGTTTTATTCAAGATGAGTTACTAAAGTTACCCAATATATGCATTGTTGTTTTCTTAAAATAACATCTAAGTGAATGCATATCACTCCTTAACAGCATAAAGCAACTAAATGCAAATATCAGTGAATGTGTAGATGAAAATAGGTGTTCTATACATTTCTACGAAATATAGGCCAGAAAAAAAAAAAAAAAAAAAAAAAA
>Ga0041059_1001359_pt1 | contig 19505 bp, 19 predicted proteins | sample AraColnosormetaG_FD_56232 | JGI IMG/M metagenome (GOLD analysis project Ga0041059, IMG submission 56232) | Arabidopsis roots microbial communities from North Carolina, USA - Col MF nosort | ecosystem: Host-associated > Plants > Roots > Unclassified | place: USA: North Carolina | collected...
TTTTTTCTTACAAAACCTAATCTACTTTTACTCTCTAAATCGGTGGACTATATATATATATATATATATATATTCTCTTCTTCTATGACAAATATTTGTCTCATTTATATTTACTTTGACTAATAGCATAATTACACATAATATAATAGCACAAAAGATAACAATTCACTTGTGAATAAAAAAAGGAACGACCGCATCGCATGCATTAGTTAATACCGTTGCTGGAATTGCGGTTCACAGGGCTCTATAAGTCCCGTATCCATAGGATCCGACACGAAAATATATTATTTTCCTATATATAAAATAGAAAATAAAGTTGAGAGATAACAGAAGAATTAAAGTTGAGAAAATTCGAAATAAAATGATAAAAAAAACATTAAATTACTACAACAACTCGTGGGTGAAAAATGACTTTAAAACATATTTTAAAACTTAACAATATCCTATTTTAAAATTTCAACAAAAAAAATAATATAGATATGAAAATCCGAGCATTACAGACAATTAGCTTAGGAAAGAGAAACATAGTCCTAATCACCAAATGTTAAACACAGTGTAAGAGATTTTGTCTTCTTTCTTTTGTCTAAGATTTTAAAACAAAATAAAAATAACAAGAGAGAGAGAGAGAGAAAGATTAGTTTAAGAATTAAACTGCTAATTAAATACGAAACAGTAATCTTCTCTTCAAATGCTTATAAAAAGGCCCTTCACAATCTCTCATTCAATTCACACTTCACATTTGGATATCTCTCTAAGTCTCTCTATACTTTCATTTCTCGTTTCATAATATTAGGTAAGTCTAATTAAATATCTCATCTCCTTAATTTTTTTATTCGCTCACTAATCTCTCTACACCTTTCAGCTAAACACAAAACAACCAAAAGCTCAGGTTCTTGTGTTTTGGTCCTCTGTTTATTTCTTGCTCAAAAAACAACCAAGAGCTCACTTGCTCTTAATCACAAACTGAGACTTTTCTCAGTCTTCCTCTGCTTTAACTAGTTTACTTGGGACAGATTCTGTATAACATAAACTTAAATCAGGACATGTAACTGAAACATGTCAAGTTTCTAAATTTAACTTGAGTTCTAAAACCGTTAACACAAACACAAAGCTGTATGCTTTCCTCTCTGTTTCTATGCTCTGTTTTCCATTTTTTGCTCTCTGTCCTCTCTTGCTTAGTAAGGTCTGTTTTTTTTTTTGCAGGAAACTTGTTAGTGTTTAAGGAAACAAAAGGAAGAAGATGAAGTATGTGGTTGTTTCAGGAGGAGTAGTGAGTGGACTCGGCAAAGGAGTCACGGCAAGTAGCATCGGACTCATCCTCAAATCCTGTGGCTTCCGAGTCACCGCCATTAAAATCGGTCTTATTTTCTTCCTCTCTCTAACAACCATACTTGTCAATTCTTTCATGTAAAACGAACTTGTCACCAAAATTTTTTCTTCTCACGCAAAGTTCGTTCCTTTTTTTGCTCACTTTTGCTTTTGAATTTTTTCTCACAACTTGGAGAACAAAAGAGAAAAGTTTCAGATTTGATTTTTTTTTTCCTTGGCCCCAGTGGTTACAATAAACATGAAAAAGGACTTCTTTTTATTTCCTCTACCTTCTCACGCGTGTGAAAAAGGGTACAACAAACAAAAAGTTCAAAAAAGATCTAAGAATTTCCAAAGATTTAATCTTTTTTTCTATTTCCCCTGTTAAACCCTGTTTAAAGTTTCATGATTTTTTCTAAGAAAAGTTGAACACTTTTTTGGATAGTTACTGTACTAATCGCTGATTTTAAGGTTGGATTATGTGCAGATCCTTACTTAAACATTGATGCTGGGACCATGTCACCTATTGAACATGGTGAAGTTTACGTCTTGGATGATGGTGGCGAGGTATATACACACTTTTCACCAAATTGCTCTGTTTCTTTTGAGAGGAAATGTTACTAATTAGGCCAACAAGCAAAATAAAAAATGTTTTTTTTTTTGGTTGGGTGTGTTGATAAAAAGGTTGATCTGGATCTTGGGAACTATGAGAGGTTCATGGATATTAAGCTGACTAGTGAAAACAACATAACTACTGGAAAAGTTTATAAGGTTTGTGTCTTTGTCAAAGTCATGAAAAAAGTTTGGAATGTTTTATTTTTGGTTTTTTTAACTTACACGTCTGTGAACAGCATGTGCTTGAGAAAGAGAGGAGAGGAGATTATCTTGGGAAGACTGTTCAGGTACTTAAAGCTTGATAAACGTAGACCATGTGTTTGTTGATATTCATGAGAAATAGAGAGAGATGGAAGATTTATTGAAAGCCCTTTGTGGGCTTTTTTTGTAGGTTGTTCCTCATATTACTGATGCTATTCAAAAATGGATTGAGCGTGCAGCTAGGATTCCAGTGGATGGACAGTCAGGTCCAGCTGATGTTTGTGTCATAGAACTTGGAGGAACTATAGGTATTAATCTAGTTCTCTTCATAGAGAATTTAAGTCAGTGTCAAGTTTTACACAGTTTGTTAAAAACATGGAGCTACTCTTTGGATTTTGTAGGAGATATAGAGTCCATGCCTTTTATTGAAGCTCTTGGGCAGTTCTCATATCGCGTGGGTAAGTAATGTTTTGTGTATTCATTGAGGTATATCAGTGAAGGTTTACTTAAGATGTCAAGATTGACTGATGTGTTTTTATATCTTTTTTCAGGCACTGACAATTTTTGCTTGATCCATGTCAGTCTTGTGCCTGTATTGAATGTTGTTGGTGAACAGGCAAGTTTCTTGACTTTTGAAAATTTGTTTCATCTGTTTGGAATTGTCGTCCTAATAATGTCTAATTCTTACAGAAGACTAAACCAACTCAACATAGCGTTAGAGACTTAAGAGGCCTTGGCTTGAGCCCTAATATCTTGGCTTGCCGGAGCACAAAGGTTTCATCCTTGTGAAATGTTTGATTTTGGTAACGCTTATTCTTCAATCTGGGCTCTAAGTTCTTATATTGAACTTGATTTTGTAGCCACTTGAAGATAATGTGAAGGCCAAACTCTCTCAGTTTTGCCATGTCCCGGTATGTAATATTTGCAAGACAAGACTTAATCTTTCTCTTTGTACATATAAACATTGTAATCACATATACCTCATTTGCAGATGGAAAACGTTGTCACTCTCTACGATTGTCCCAACATTTGGCACATACCATTGCTTCTCAAAGTGAGTAACTTTCTCATCCACCATAGTTTCAAAGTTTCAGTAAACAGTTCTTATCACCAGTGTCTTTACATTTCACTTTCTTTGAGCAGGAACAAAAGGCACACGAGGCTATTTTCCGTGTCTTGAACCTTGAAGGGTAAGTCTCTCTTACTCATATTCTCAAATAGATTGGTTCATTTCATTTAAATTCTGATTCTTGTGGGATTCATTGTGTGATAATTTCATATACAGAGTTGCAAAGGAGCCTGCATTAGAGGAATGGTCTTTGATGGCTAAAATGACCGACAAATTGCATGTTCCGGTGTGTTCCTGGTCCTACCGTGACATTTCAGGTTTAGTTTATATCACTGGTTTTCAGCTGGTGACTGACTTCATTATGTTTTGAGTTTATAGGTAAGAATTGCTGTGGTTGGGAAATACACTGAGCTCTTGGATTCGTATCTTTCCATTCACAAGGTAAACCTTTGCAGGATACATCAATCCCAACAACTTTAACCACAAATCTAAGGCCTTTCTATGATCGAACTCCACACAAGCCATAGTCTATAATATCTCACTATATCAACTGTGGTATTTAATAAAAGGAATTCTTGTGTTTGATGATCAGGCTCTCTTGCACGCTTCTGTGGCTAGGCGCAAGAAACTTATCATAGATTGGATTTCAGCTAGTGATCTTGAGCAAGGTGCAAAAAAGGAGGTATGTTTACACTTTACACTAAAGCTCTATTACTTAGACAACATATGAAACGTAAGAAACTGAAGCAAAATGATTTCTCTCTGCAGAATCCGGATGCATATAAGGCCGCCTGGAAGTTACTCAAGGTCTGAACATTCTTTCATTCCCATCAAATGAATCCTGATTTCTTGTGTCGAGATAGGCTTTCCGTTGATAGGTTTTATGTAATTATTCTTCAGGGTGCTGATGGCGTTCTTGTGCCGGGAGGTTTTGGCAGTAGAGGTGTAGAAGGAAAGATGCTGGCAGCGAAATACGCCAGAGAAAACAGAATTCCATACCTTGGTATCTGTCTAGGTATGCAACTCGCTGTGATCGAGTATGCAAGAACCATACTCGGTTTGGCAGATGCAAATAGCACTGAACTTGATCCCAACACCAAAAACCCCTGTGTTATTTTCATGCCTGAGGTTTGTTGCCTTCCACATTTTCTGTTTGAGTTTCAGTTACTTCACTCTATATAAGTCGCGATTATATTCCGTGTAATTTTTGTTTGAAGCAGGGGTCGAAAACGCATATGGGAGGCACTATGAGGTTAGGCTCAAGAAGAACTTATTTTCATTCTAAGGACTCCAAATCAGCAAGACTGTAAGCACGAAGTTCTTTCTCCACCCAAAAGAGTTTCATCTTTATGCATCTTTGAGCTTAACCTATATATTATGATGCGTTTGAATGTTTCAGATATGGGAACAAAAGTTTTGTAGATGAAAGACACCGACACAGATATGAGGTATTTAAGCATCCGACACAGTTTTGTGGCAGCTCTCAGAGTATACAAAAAAAACGCATCTCTTTGACATTTTAAGCTAAAACAAGATGCTTTCTTACAGGTGAATCCAGCCATGGTTCCACGTTTTGAGAGCTCTGGACTCACATTCACAGGAAAAGACGAGACAGGGCAGCGAATGGAGGTAAAAACGGATCTTTTACACCACAAAAAATTTCATCTTCTTGATTATAATTCTTGACATTTGAAAATACAGATCATTGAACTGCCTAACCATCCGTTTTACGTCGGAGCTCAGTTCCATCCCGAGTACAAATCAAGACCCGGAAAACCATCTCCTCTGTTTCTAGGTGAAGAGAAACATAAAAATAATGCAAAAGCCCTCGGTTTCTTTCTTCGTGTAAGCACATACCTTAACTAAAACCTTTTTTTGAATTAAAAATTGCAGGACTAATTGGAGCAGCTAGTGGAGAACTAGACACTGTTCTGCTACAAAGCTACCAAGAAACCGTCGTTCCACGTTCTCTACCCAACGGAAAACTAGAGAGAGTTTACTGGAAAGGTGCAGCGAAGAAGCCAGTCAGTGTTGTGTACAGTTTATGTGATCGTGTCTACTCGTGAACACCGTATCTGCATCAACAATGACTTCTCTCTAAAAAAGCTATTTATCCGGAATTTTTAACATGGATTTCTTCACCTGTGGAGGGAGAGAGAAGGCAATGAGTTTGTACAGTTTGAAGATTGGCTTTTTATGAGATGCTTTTCTTAAGATTATGAAGTAGAAGATGAACACTAAGCACAAGCAGCATTAAAACATATATTACCTTTGTCTTTTGTAATGGGTAGTATTTAAAGAGAGTCTTGGGATTGACTCTCTGTCTCCGTTGCTGTGTTTCTTAGATTCTTATGTAGTAGTATTAATCAGTAGCTTTTTCCTTTTGCTCTTTTTTTTTTTTGGGTTGTTATGGTTTAAACATTTCCAGAGAAGTACCGATGTTTTTCCGGTACATAGTTTGATTTCTCTGTATGTTAATGTAGCCTTTTCTCTGTTATTTGAATGGTTATAAAACTAGTTCTCTTTTTACTTGTGTTTTGATTTCACAAAATGGTGCATCTCTAGAAGGTCTTGTTGTATGTCCTTTCTTGAAGTTGGTGAAAATGCAAGTTTCTCGACGGTTTTGTTTAATCCGTTGGACTTGTCGTGCTAAAAATGTCTAGTTTCTTAGCGAAGAGACTAAACCAACTCAAACAAAGCGTTTGAGACTTAAGCGGGCGTTTCTTTTTAAGTTGTTATGGGCCTAGTCTTTTTTGGTGATAGCGCAGGCCCATATTTAAATGCGCGCGCTACTTCGGTTATGGCGCCAATCTGGTGAATATAATCGTCGCTTCTCTGTTTGATCCAAATCTTTTGGGGTTGAATATTGTACACCAACTGTTCGATGAAATGTCTTACAGAGATTTCGTCCTGATTCATTTACCTCACTAATTGCGAGCCTTCTTGCCGTCGTCACGGTATGCTACCTAATTGGTGTTAAGGGTTGTCGTAATCTTCAATCTTTTCTCGCCTAGCTCTCGTTTTAGGCTTTTGTAAAGTTTACTTCAGTTTTAGGAAAGAGTATCGTCTTCTATGAGTTTGATATAGCTTGTACTTGGCTCGGCTGAATTATGGCTCTTTAACCCTTCCTTGGGACTTTTGTCTTATTGGTGTCAGAATTCGTAGAAATTTAGGTTTGCTAAAGCTTGAAGATGAGTTCTACTGTTTGGTGGGAAGGAGCTGAGAAGACACGAGTTCTCATAGCCCCAGGTTCTCTCTTTAACTATACATTCTGTTCTGAGACGGATTTGCAAATTAGATGCTGCAATGGTGTATGAATGTCTATGAAAAATGTTGGTCAATGTTTATATATCAATGATTGGCGAAGTTAGATTTGAATAAGAAATGAGCTTTAGTTATATCCGGTAAGCTTATGTAGACTGTTTAGTTCGTTAAATAGATATACTCATCATAATTGAAAGGATGTGCTGATGACTATTTAAAGTTGAATCTTTCCTTGGCTATGATAGTTGGAAGTCTTAGATGCTTTAAAGAAGAACTTGACCATTTTTTTGCTTCATATGTAAAGATTCAGGTTGTGGCGGAAACAAACCCGGAGAACTGTTAACACTCCGCCATCCAAAATCAGGTAATGGGATGTTGATGATTGTCAGGCTTGCTATGTTGTGTTTTGGGGAAAACTTCAGCTAGTAACATCTTTTGTGGTTTGGTATCTTTGCTTCTATGCCAGAAAATGGAACATGCTTCCTTTTTAATAATGAGATGCTTCAAGAACTTCAGTGGTTTAAGCAATCTTATGGTTCTTGGTTCTTGGGAGATTACATATCTGAAGGTAAATGCTAAATTTCGAATCATAATAATATGTGAGCCAGCATCAATGTTTATACAAATATTATATTCCTTATGTTCATGACGGTTTACTATTTACAGATGGAAGCTTATATATGGCCACTCCAGTTGATCCTGTTTTCATATTGTTGCCTATTTTCGACGAAGCAAGAATGAAGGTCACTCTATGATCCTTTGCTCTTCTCAATTCATTATGTCCTGTCTGATTTCCATTTCTCAGAAATGTTGATAGTGTTCTTAAATTGTCGATCTGTAGAAAGGTGAAAATTCTGGAAAGTTCAGGCAACTAGATGAGATTTTATTTGTGGAAGGATATCCTGGATATCAACATTTGTTGTCACTTGCAGAGAAGTGTATGGAAATCGTTTGTCAAACTCAAGGTACATTCCCACTGTTTAGTTATGGAAGTCATAGTTGCACACACTTATCGAAACCATAATTTTCAGATTTCCTGGTCTTTCTTCTTGTAGAATTTTTTAATCCTTCTTATATGCATATTATCTGTATGTTTCTCATCACTCTTGAAGAGCTTGGTGATCTCTAGTTGTTCAATTTCCTCATTCTCTTGTTCTCTTCTTGCAGAGGTTGGATCGATGAAGTTCTATCGGCTTGATAACTCGAAAGTCTTAGCTTGGTTAAGTTGTAAGGTATGCTCTTGTCAGAAGATTATTTATTACAGTCTTCTCTACAATCCAGTTGAAATTTTCATGATATATTCGCCATTTGAAAGTGATACATGGGTCTGAATCACTATGTTTTGTGCATCACATATGTTTCAGGGATGAGGCATGTCTAATGCTTATATATCTTTTTGGGTATTGCCTAACGAAAATTATTTATTTGCAGAGAAGCTGATTTAATGCTGCCTGCACTCTAATTGTTTTTTGTTTGGCATTCTATAATTCTTGTCTTTCTGCATGGATTTGAAGAAAAGAGAATGCAAGTAAGCTCGTATCTGTTTTATTTAGATCCTTAACGTGCCTGCACTTTTATGAACGCAGATCTACTGTTTAAAGAATTCTCTACCGGAATTGGACAAAAACTATGCAGCTCAAGATGAGAAACAAACATGTAAGTCCTAGAACAGAGATCATTTTACTTGCTTGAAGTTGACCCTTAAAGAGGTGATATGACATGTCTTTTCACTGATATCACCTTTAATCTGTACAGTGGTAGATTCCGTCTCAATTGTAGGAGAGTACCTGAAGACCGAGCCTTGGTTGAAGCTTCTATATGATCATCTTGGGTACTTTTTCAAAATTAAAATATGAAATCTTCAACCAATCAGCTAAAGCGAATCATATAGCTCCTGACAGAAGCATTCATTTTGTCTGGTTTATTTTACAGACTCAAATTTGTTGACCCGACGATGAAAGAAACCAATATGGAGAATCTTCCAACTGCAAATGAGAATAACATGGCATCATCAAATTCAATACAGGTGTGTGTATGCAAAAACTGTAGGCAAGAGTTCTAAGTTCCATATATTTGTGTTCCTTGTTCTTGGTTACTAACTGTCCTTGTTTACATTTGTTAGGAGAAAGCGAATAAGAAGCCAGGAAAACAGACAAAGCAAGCAAAGGTAGAGACTGGATCAAAGAACATAAGGGATATGTTTTCAAGGGCTTGTAAGAAAAAATGCTGAATGTTCAAAATCGGTTAAAACTAGCCAACTATTTATGATTATTCTATTATGCTATCGGATGATCTTCGCTTAGCTATAACATCTTGAACAAAGACCCAACTCCCAAATGTGTTTATTCTATATTTCTAGCAAATGTCGTGAGAATACATGAGAATCATTGTAATTTGTAAACTAAAGATTGTAACAATTATTACAATTACAAGAAAATTCAGGCTCAATATGAATTTAGAACCGCATGATCATCCATTTATGAGGTTCAGTTCCGGGAACTGCTGCCGTTAAGGTTCTGGAAAAGCTCGGGAAGATGGGCATTGGTGAGTTTGGTTCTCTTGCTGATCTCTTGTTTCTTCTTCTTCTTATCCTTTGGTTTATTCGATATGCCATGCGTCTGTGCAGCAGCTCTCCTCTCTGCAGTGTTTGTCGCCGGCTTCAAACCGATTTTCAGCAGCTCCTTCTCCACGTCCAGCATGTCGTTCGGGATGTTTATGTCACGGAATAGAGCTTTAAATTCGTCATCAACCTTAATCTCACACTTGAAATCATTTGGGTATGCAATGTCCTCTTGTGAATTTGATAGCAAGTAGATGTCCCCTGAAGCACTCAGAGCCTGCAAAATACAAGACAGTCTTGAAACTTTCAATACCTTCCTGGTTTGGTTTCAAAGAGTAACATATATTTTCCCCATCTGCTTAGCAAAATACAGCAGTTCCTACAACTTTTGACGCCGCAGAAAACACAATATAAGACAGGATCCCGGTATGGTTTTCAGTCATACTCCACCTAGAAATAAGCTGTCTAATTGATTGTCCAACCAAAAACCAATGCTTAGAGAACTTTCATTTCTCATGCCACCATTCATATCAGAATTGCTACCAAGAATCTACGGGATACATTTCTGTCATCTTTGTGTCTTGCCAATTATAACAATGCATACCTTCAAATCCTCCATTACATTAGGGTAAGCGTCTTTGAGATCAACCACCGCAATCCCATCAAGGTATTTTCTCACCAATGAAAGAAGCTGGTTCTTATCATTAACATCGTGCGTAGCCTGTGACGGCAAAGCAAAATTGTAACCACATGAACCTTTTTTCAAAGAGAAAATGAGGAACAAATCCACCTTGAATGAAACGTTTAGGTTACCTTATAAGAGAACCTTCTTCCATCATAATGTGCTTTCGGATTCTTCCTTAAACTATCAAAAACAGCCTTATTAGCATGCATATCTACATGACACCATTCATTTATTTGCTCTGGCGTCAAGGCTAGCCTTCTCTGTAAGAAATAAGAGACAAATCAGCTTCATTATATAAACAATGATTTATATGGCTCTCATATAAACAAACACAAACCTCATAGAGAAGATCAATGACACGCTTGATTTGAGCTCCAACAGGAGCTTTTCTAATGTTGTTAATGTTCTGAAGTCGCTCGGTATCGCTTGAAAACTTGACAGGAGCTGCATCAGGCTTCTTCTGCGTGATTGCCGCAGGCAAAGGCACATTCTGCCTCGAAGAACTCGTTCTTTCTCTGGAAGAAGCAATGCTCGAAAGAGTAGATTGGCATTTCACTTGCTGTTTGTTGAATTTATCTAGCTGTTCCTTTAGAGCCATCTGAAGAATAAACGTAACTCTAACCATCAATATCTACTGTTTTCAAAAGATGATCATGACCACCAAATAACTTAGACAACGCCGATTCCTCAAAATTAGGGTTTATAGACTGTGCAATTTTTCCAATAACTAGATTCTGCAACCTTAAACACCACAATAAAATTTCATTTCTCGAATCAACAAAAAGTAGAGTTCGAGCTTGATTTAATAGAAACAGCCTATATCTGGAGAATCCTCATAATTACGGTGAGCGATTTCAATATCTGTGATCCCGCAAGCTAAACACCACAATTACTTTCCATTTCTCGAATTATAGAACGAAAGCGATTATGAATCGAATCGAATCGATACGAACCTTCCTTGGAGAAAGAATACAACGCGATTAGAACGAACCACACGAAACCTGACGAGAGGAAGAAGATCGAAGAAGAAGATCGAAGAAGAAGCTTGATTTGATTTTTTGCTTTATCGACGATAGAGGAAATAGAAGTTTCTCTGTCGATTGAAGGGAGACGAAATTGAGAACGGTGTTAGGCCCATCAATATTCGGCCCAATAACCCCAAATTTGGAATTTGTTCTATTTACCTTCAATAGTTTATACATTATATGCATTAGTACCAAAACCAAAAACTCCGTTTCTTCTTCCGGGGCTCTGGCTCGCTCCCTCTCGAGCTCTCCGGTTAGCATTGGCGATTTTCCTCTTCCGATCGATTCTCTAGATATCTTAGGTAGTTGGTTAACCTCTCCGTTATCGTAGAAACTTGACCTAGAGTTATCGGCATTCTAATTGTTGCTTTGAGTTCTGAGATACTCGCTCTGAACGTAGAAAACCCTAATTTCGTGCTCCGTTTGTCAATCAATCTCCATTGCCTCTGTTATCTTTCAATCAATCAATCATCATTGTATTTTGCAGAGTTTGTATCCAACACAAATTCGACTGGTTATATTGTAAAGTGTCTGGTTATATTCCATGGACAAATCAATCACGGTGGTGCGGAAAACCGTTGTGCTCGAGCCGTTTGTCAAGTACTTTTCTCTATACCATTTCTATCCAAAAATCACAGACATCCAATATATATGTTCTAACTTCGCGTTTTTATCAATTATTTCTGCATCTCCTAAGTTGATTTGCATTAATTTTCAGGCTGGTGAGGCTTTTAGTAAGGATTTTCTATGACAATTATACTCCGGAAAGCGATAATCAGCAGAAATCTGTGAAAAATGTTAAAGGTAGTGCTGTTATCGTGCTGGACGCGCTTACGAGGTTTGTATGCATCTCTTCAGTGGATTAGACTATTTTTTGAGGTTATTAGGTTTGTTGAATAAATGGCTATGTTTTCACTAACTTTCATTTCTTGTATTTATTCTGTTCTATGTCTGCTAGGCGGCAATGGGTTAGAGAAGAAGACTTGGCAAAAGAGGTGAAGCGGAATGCCAAGGAGCTTCGAAAATTAATAAGACATTTTGAAGAACAAAAATTTGTCATGCGTTACCACAGGAAAGAGGTCTGTGCAGAAACTATCTTCTTTCAGATTGATATATATCACAATATTGTTTTTTTGCTAAGCCTATAACTCAACAAACTTGTGGTTGTATATTTCTGTTTGATTGTTTTCTTGTCTATAAGCCGGTAACACTTCTTTCCTTACTCTGGTGTTTGATTTATTCTCAATCTTGTCAATAGACTGCAAAGCGTGCGAAGATGTATAGTTATGCAGTGGGTGGTACAACTGATGGCCGAGCAGAGGACAATGTTAAGTTCCACACGCACTCGTATTGCTGTCTTGATTATGCACAGGTATGCTTCATGTCCCCTAATATTTATTTTTTTCTTTCAGTTTGCTGTTATGCTTTTTGTTTTTTCTTTCTGGTTTCTTTTTTGTTTAATCAAACTACCCTTTATCACTTCTTCTCTCTTACAGATATATGATATTGTTCGTTATAAACTGCACCGGCTCAAGAAAAAGTTCAAAGATGAACTAGAAGACAGAAATACTGTTCAGGAGTATGGCTGTCCTAACTGCAAAAGAAAGTAAAGTCCACTATTCTTTATGTTTTTAAATCTTTACATGGTGAGTTGTATTATTTTCACTAAACCTGTATAGATTCTCATTTCTGGTATAGATATAATGCACTGGATGCCCTGAGATTAATTTCTATGGAAGACGATTCTTTTCATTGTGAAAATTGCAATGGTGAACTTGTTATGGAATGTAACAAGCTAATTTCCGAAGAAGTAGTAGATAGAGGTGACAATGCAAGGAGACGGCAGCGGGAGAAAGTAAAAGTTTGGCTTCAGGATTTGGAGGTCTGTGTTTACTGTTTTAGCGGCTATTTCAATGAAAGTATGAGAAAAACACAAATTGATTTGCCTTCACTGAAGCTTGTGCATCGTTCCAAATTCATGATGAAATCAGAACGATATATGATTAAGTTTCCTAGGAGATTCATTCTTAAATATCCAATGCTTGAGATTTGCAAAACAAAACAAGACTGTGGCTGTAGTGTGTGCGTTGACACAATTGGAAATAAAATGTAGGGTGAACTGAAACCCCTGATGGAACTAATAAATAGAGTAAAAGACCTACCGTTCCCTGCCTTTGAACCTTTTCCGGCATGGGAAGCTCGTGCAGCTAAGGCTGCTCGTGAAAATGGTGATTTTAACCCTGATGATCCTTCAAGGTCTTTGGGCGGATATGGTTCAACACCAATGCCATTTCTGGGAGAGACAAAGGTGATCTTTCGTTACAGTTCTCAATGTATATAATATTACAATGTTATTATGGAAGATAAGTTTTCCATGCATTTTTCCCTTAGTTGATTTCTTTGATCTTTACATGGTTAGGTTGAGGTTAACCTTGGTGAAGGAAATGAAGATGTCACATCTACAGGTGGAGATTCTAGCCTGAAAATGTTGCCTCCATGGATGATCAAGCAAGGCATGAAGCTGACCGAGGAACAAAGAGGAGAGATGAGACAGGAAGCAAATGTTGATGGAGAAGCAGCAAAACTTTCAGATGACAAGAAATCAGTCATGGAAAATGGCGATGATAATAAAGATTTGAAGGCATGGTTTTGGAGGAAAATTATTTGAGTTTAGTTAGATTCCCACAACAGCATCTTGTGGATTGTGTTTCCAGAATCTTGATACATTTTATATCCATTTTGCTTCAGGATGAGTATCTCAAAGCTTACTACGCCGCTATAATGGAGCAGCAAAAGCTTGCTGCAAAGCTGAATGAGCAAGAATCCGCAGGCGAATCAACAACCACTGACATTGAATCGGCTACTACATACTCAGATCGTCAAGTTGGTATGAAGTCCAAACGCGAAGAGGAAGAAGAAGATGTTGAATGGGAAGAAGGAGCTTCTGTTGCAGGTCAGTTTTAGTTTATTACTACTTCATTTCCAGTTTGTTAACAAGTTGATCATATGAAACAAGACATTAGTTAGTTAGAGGGAAACTTGTTTAGGTTTTTTCTAAGTAGAAAACCGGAATAGATACTTGTTAAGACAGCTGGTAGTTAAACTATAATAGTGGGCCAGTTTAGGTCTCATGATAATGTGATGCTCATCTTGGTTACTTTCCATGTGACTTAATTTGCAGCAAATGGAAACTACAAGGTGGATTTGAATGTGGAAGCAGAAGAGGCAGAAGAAAAAGAAGATGGAGACGAAGATGACGACATCGACTGGGAAGAAGGCTGATTGTCATGTGCACTAATAGTCACTTAGGAACCTTATTGAGAATCTTATTATCTACACCAATTTTTTGAAAGTGTTACATTGAAAATTTTACTTGACAGAAGATTGAAACAAAGATAGTACCATTTCTAAGTGTTAGACAGTTTGTTACAACTTACAAGGGAGTAGGGACAATTGAGGCGAGTAGGCAAATATGATTCTGTAAAATTACCAAATACATGATTTGAAGGCCCAATAGAGAAGATTTTTGGGTCTTATAAAAGCCCATTAGAGAGATGTAACCTTTTTAATTAAGCGGGAGAAACCTGGTTTTTATTCCTCCTTCTCCATCGGCCATTGATCTGAGTATTTTCAGATTCTTCCTCTCAAGTGAAAGCAACGATCCTGTCTCTTCTCTTTTAGAGTTTATCGATAGCTTTGTTTCCTAATTGAATTTCTGGTTAGATTCATTTATCCTTTTTGCCATTATTTTGAATTTTTTCTCTTTTCAACAATTTGAGATAGTAAAACGGGTTAAGTAGAAGACAGACGAATCGTTGCTAGTAATTAGCTTAATTGGCTACGATTGTAGTTATGATTCAATTAGAAGTGTTCTAATTTGTTTTAAAAAAAAAATCGAAACCCAACTTCGATTTTTTGACAGTCATGGAGTTAGAGAGATTCAGGGTAGGTCTTACTCCAACTGTATTCTACATTCCCGGTTTCATAACTGACGAAGAGCAAACTCAGCTCCTAAATCATGTAAAACTCTCCTCTCCAATTGTTTAAGCATTTGACATCTTGAGATTATATGTACTACCCTTTTGCTGTCTTGTAAGATATATGGAGCATCTGGTTCCAAGTGGAAGACATTAAAGAACAGAAGATTACAGAACTGGGGTACACTTGCTTTTACTTTTGTTTTCATTAGATTGTTTTTTTGGTTGTTGAAGAGACATAATAAAGTCTTGAGCTTTTGGTTTGTTTCTTCAGGTGGTATGGTCCATGAAAAGGGTCTTGTTCCACAAGAGTGTAAGTAAGAATGAAAAAAAGTCCAATCCAATCATTCTTGATTATCAAAGGTTCTAGATACTAGTGTATGTATATATGTATCTTTTCTCTTTGTTTCAGTGCCTCCCTGGCTGACAAAGATAACAGCGGAAATTCATGAAAGCTCGGGTCTGTTCCCTTCTGCTATAAATCATGTCCTCATCAATGAATACCATCCTGACCAAGGGATTATGGTCCGTTATCCGTCCTCTGATTATTTTGTTGGTTATGTTTTTGCTGTAAACGCAGCTTCTTACTCCAGTGGTTTTAGTTTCTGTGTAAAGTTCATGAGCAAGTTTTAGTTACTTTCCATGGTTGTTGTTTCCACAGCCGCATCAAGATGGACCCGCTTACTTTCCTGTTGTAGCTATCTTGTCTCTTGGCTCACCTGTTGTTATGGACTTCACTCCGCATTTGAGATTAAGATCAGGCGATGGTTACATTTCCAAAGACCAAAGTCCCTGTGCAGAGAGTTGTGCCCCTGAGAGAGACTCATTCTCTGTCTTGTTGATGCCTCAAAGCTTACTCATCTTCAAAGATGACGCATATTCAGGTAAATTGCTCATCTCCTTAATTGAACTACATAGAGTGAAAGAAGAGTAATCAGGAACATTTTAAAAACATCCAGTTGAAATTCATATTATCCTGTCTTGTTTTCAGATTTCCTCCACGGCATTAGCGATAGTCCAACACAATGTTACAACCAGGTACATACAACAATATAAAGCTCTTTATCATATTCGCATATATGTAAAATGGTAGTGAAATTAGTGTAAAAGGACAGTGATTTTACTGTGGTTCATGTTCTTCAGGTCGTTAATGAAGCTGAAGCTTTGGCTTACTCTAACGAAGAAGATTCAAGAAAAGATGGTGACAAGATTTTTCACAGAGACCAAACTCGAGTTTCACTTACTTGCCGTCTAGTTCCCAAAGTCCGTAAAAATCTCTTCAGATTCTAGCTTGCTTCCCTAATAACACTGGTTTTATCTTGTCGTTTATGACTGTAAAAAACGTTACGATTTGTGACGTGTGGAATATAAAACGCCACGATTTGTAGTTGCCGAAACATGAGGACAAAAAACTTGCAACGGATAGGATTAAATATGAGCCCTTCATTTTATTTTATTTTTTCTTATTTTTCTTCTAAAGAGATAACATCACTATACAATCTCACTCTATCCCCAAATCTTCTCCTTCTCCAAAAAAATTTCAAACCCTAGCTTCTCGATTTCTCTCCTCTGCTCTCCAATTCCATCTTCCCATGGCGATTTCGGCTCCAGCCGCTTGTTCTTCCTCCTCTAGAATTCTCTGTTCCTACTCCTCTCCTTCTCCTTCTCTCTGTCCCGCCATTTCCACCTCTGGTAAACTCAAAACCCTAACTCTCTCTTCCTCCTTCCTCCCTTCTTACTCATTAACCACCACCTCCGCTTCTCAATCCACTCGTCGCTCCTTCACCGTCCGCGCCGCTCGTGGAAAGTTCGAGAGGAAGAAGCCTCATGTCAACATCGGAACCATCGGTCATGTTGACCATGGGAAAACTACTTTAACCGCAGCTCTAACCATGGCTCTCGCTTCCATTGGTTCCAGCGTCGCTAAAAAGTACGACGAGATTGACGCTGCGCCGGAGGAGAGAGCTCGTGGTATCACAATCAACACTGCTACTGTTGAGTACGAGACTGAGAATCGTCACTACGCTCACGTTGATTGTCCTGGTCACGCTGATTACGTTAAGAATATGATTACCGGAGCTGCACAGATGGACGGAGCTATCCTCGTTGTTTCCGGCGCCGATGGTCCTATGCCTCAGACTAAAGAGCATATCCTTTTGGCTAAGCAGGTTGGTGTTCCTGATATGGTTGTGTTTCTTAACAAAGAGGATCAAGTAGATGATGCAGAGTTGCTAGAGCTCGTTGAGCTTGAGGTTCGTGAGCTTCTCTCGTCTTATGAATTTAACGGTGATGATATTCCGATTATCTCTGGTTCTGCTCTTTTAGCCGTTGAGACTCTTACTGAGAATCCTAAGGTTAAGAGAGGTGATAACAAATGGGTAGATAAGATTTATGAACTTATGGATGCTGTTGATGATTACATCCCTATCCCTCAGAGACAAACTGAATTGCCATTCTTGTTAGCTGTTGAGGATGTGTTCTCTATCACTGGACGTGGTACGGTGGCTACAGGGCGTGTCGAGAGAGGTACGGTTAAGGTAGGAGAGACTGTAGATTTAGTGGGTTTGAGGGAGACTAGGAGTTACACTGTCACTGGGGTTGAAATGTTTCAGAAGATTCTTGATGAGGCTTTAGCTGGTGACAATGTAGGGTTGTTGCTTAGGGGTATTCAAAAGGCTGATATTCAGAGAGGTATGGTTTTAGCTAAGCCGGGATCGATTACTCCACATACCAAGTTTGAAGCAATTATCTATGTGTTGAAGAAAGAGGAAGGTGGAAGGCATTCTCCATTCTTTGCAGGGTACAGGCCTCAGTTCTACATGAGGACGACTGATGTTACGGGTAAAGTGACGAAGATCATGAACGACAAAGATGAAGAGTCGAAGATGGTTATGCCCGGTGATCGAGTGAAGATTGTTGTTGAGCTTATTGTGCCGGTGGCTTGTGAACAAGGGATGAGGTTTGCTATCAGAGAAGGAGGAAAGACTGTTGGTGCTGGAGTTATTGGGACGATCCTCGAATGATTATAAGGTTTTAGAGAGTTTCATATAGTGAGCATCTCTACTTGCTTTCTTTTTGTTTCACTCTTGATTCTCAAACTCTTTGAGTTTTTACCTTTTTTTATTTATTTTTGTGCCATTTTCCATAAGAACTTGAAATCAAAATGTCATATATTTCTTGATTTTCTGATCCTTGTTATTCATCTTTGTCTCGCTCCATATGATTCTGATGTGGATTTGGTACTCAACGACCAATCACTTAATTTGAAACCACTGTGGGCAGATTACATCAACAATTCAAGGAGATTGCAGAATATAACATAAAGAACTTAAAGAGGAAAGTTGAAATGTGAAGAGATAATGAAGAAGAGGAAAGAGAGAGCTTATGGAATGCGACCACCACCTCTGCCACTGAAAGATGGGCCTGCATCGATCTCACCATTTGTTTGATAACTCCTCATTCTTCTCCCTAACAAATAACAATCATTATTATTGTTAGTTTTCATGGAAGACAATAATTTACTAAGTCATACGACTTGACATATGTGTAGTGTAGAGTGTAAAATATATATACTATGAGAGTCTATGGAACACTAACCAGCTCTTGGGAGTGATTCTTGTTTAGAAGCAAGAACAAGACTGTTGCAACGAAGAAGAAGCAGAAGCACCATAAAGAACACAAAACCCAACTGTGAAAAAACCTGCTTTACCATTTTGCTCAATATCTATGATTCTATATTGGTTTTTCGTATTTTTTAAAGTGTTGTGTATATATAGAGAGATAGTAGACGCTGATTAGAGATATGGTTTATTTTAATAGGATTTGTTTAATGAAAGATTCGCAATACAGAGTGACATGATAAGTAATGAGATGGACACAAGGAATCTCACGTGTCCTCATCTTCCAACTTGTTCTTCCAATGGTGAGCTCTTATCTTCTATAAATCTATAAAAATATATATAATCTCTTTCTTAATTTTGATCTTCGAGGCTTTTGATGTAGACCCGTGAGGATAGAGAAAAAATAGTTCTAAGACAGAGCCAAAAGGACACCCCTTTTAAGTCAGTGGCACAAGATTTTAAGATTATTTGCAAGGTTGACCATATACTTCATTAAACTTGAGAGATCAAGTTTGTGACATCAGTAGAGTTTATACAAGAATATGAAGAAGCTGCTTTCTTTTCATGCAAGAAATATTAAGTTTCATGTCTTAGATCCCGAGCTGCAAAAAAAGAGTTAAAGATGTTTGAAATTAATGCAATGAAGTATCCACGAGAATCTTTATAGTCTCATGCAAATGATGTGAACTCAAATCTATGTTCAAACTCACTCTTGTTGTTGGCGGTAGTACAGAGCGAACACTCTCAACGGGTGTGAGTATGATTCTTCTGATTGACATTGCAGTAACTAACCTGGTTAGTGAGATCTTCTGTTTCCTCTTGAGACACCATCTCTATCTGCAAAAACATGACACAGCCAATCTTTGTGATTGAACCAGGCTTAAAAGCATGCTCTTAAAGATATTTTTTGTGATATTTTGTACCGTCATCATTATCAGTGAGAACTTGACCTTTGGGATTCAAGAACCTTCAAAGCTGCAAAACCCAAAAAAGAAAGAAGTTGGGCCACTGGAAGCAAAGCCCAAGCCCAATGCGCAGCCTTTGAAAGATCCTCAGCAACGGTCATGTCCACCTGTCAATAAAGCCAAAACTGCAGTCATCACACAGCTAAGAGAACGTACAGATTCAACGATACCTTTGAAGAACCAATTTGAGTGTCTTGGATCCGGTGATGATTGCCA
>Ga0041059_1001360_pt1 | contig 19503 bp, 18 predicted proteins | sample AraColnosormetaG_FD_56232 | JGI IMG/M metagenome (GOLD analysis project Ga0041059, IMG submission 56232) | Arabidopsis roots microbial communities from North Carolina, USA - Col MF nosort | ecosystem: Host-associated > Plants > Roots > Unclassified | place: USA: North Carolina | collected...
GGGTTTGCCAAGAAATCGAATAAATGGATAAGTATTAATATGTACTACGCAGGCATAGTTCATTGTGCATATACGTATACTCTCTGAAATTTTTGGATTTATGTGAGTCCAAATCGTCATTCAGAATAGTAATTAGACTGAAACATACAATATATAGTAATTTTATACACTTAAGCAACATTTTTGAAGTTATATTTTACGGACATTAATTTGGGATTACGAATCTTGTAATCTAGAAAAGCCTTATTAAGAAGAGGGTAGGGTTTAACTCTGAAGAAAGTAACGTTTGCTTAACTCTCTGACATCTTTTTGTAACCAAACCCATTTCTAAAAACATTGTTTGTGTCGCTAATACATGTACATGAAATTTAAGTTTTCAGTTAAAAGCCAAAGTGATTGACATATGTTCAAATTGAACTGGCATCAAAATCAGATTCAATTGGTTTTTAGATATGAGGCCAATACAGACAAGTGTATATATAATATAAAAATTAATAAATCCAAAAATAGAAAAAGAGAGGAGATTGTGTTTTGATGATTGATATATTAAACGTCTCCATCTGTGAAGAAACACGAGAGAACGGAGAAGACAAAATGGGAAACATGTGAGAGCCCTCGAGGAATGGATCTCTCGTGAGACTAAACCGATCATCCACAAGTATACAAGTTACACCGATTTTATAAATTACTTATATAAAATAAAGCATATACTAGCGATTTTATAATTTTTTCAACTTAAGTTTATTGCTGAAAATCTTGTAACATTATAACGGATGGATAATTTTAAGTTTAACCATTTTCAGCTGGAAAATTTAATTCGTAATAATACTTGACACTAAAAAAATTTCTAAGTAGCATATTACAACATACATATTTTCGTCACCGTTGTCACTCTCGAACTCGGATCTCATTTTTCTATATTTGATAATATTTTTGTAACAGCAGTACAAAATTTATTACGGCGTTTAAATTTAATGTTATATCTATCTGTAATTGGTTGTTGAAGCGAGAAAGAGACATGACAAAGGAAATTACTTAAGGTAAAAGACGCAGTTTCATCAAAGATTGGTCAAATGTTATATCGTTATCAAAGGTCGTAGAAGCATATCCACCTGGTTTACGTGCTGTTCCCATTTATTCCAGCCGTAATTTGCCACTATTTTAATTTACAAAAGAAATAAAAACATTTTCACTGATTGTTATACATTTTTTTATATGATTTAGAGATTATTTCTATTATTTAAACAGAACAAATAGAAAGAAGAAGATGAATTAACAATGGAAACATGTGAGTGAGGCTAATCACGAGAAATGAAATGAAAGAGTGCAGAGCTAAATTCGTGAAGGCCCATTAGTATTAAGTTGGGCCGTATTTTGTTAAAAGCCTAAAGCTCGCGTAAGCATCTGTTGTTGTTTGATGGGTCTATCTCTATCCAGTCTATGACTTTATCGAAAAGATAATAACGGACTGGACCGTCCGGTGGCTATTCCGACCATTAGTGTTGTTCCACGTGTCATTTGTTTTTGACTACAATGATTTGAATTCAAACAAGACGTAGTTGCCTTTTATTAGCGTTGATATTTTGCGAAATCAAATCTTAAAAAATGATTATACATTTTCCACATGTAACGTACGTAAGTTGGCGTTTTTGAACATTCAAAGCCTAAAAAGTAAAAACGTTTGATTATGTTTCCACCATTCACTTTAATTGAAAATTCTGTTCTTTGTGGAACATGACTTGATCTATATATTAAAAAACCTAAAAGAAGGAAAGCACTGGAATGTTTGAAAATATTCTCCAATACTTTACAAAGGAGTATTAATAACAATATACAAAATAAGATTAAGCATAGATTATACAAAGAATAATCATTCTTCAAGAGCATGACCAATAATAATAATACTTTGGGATGAAACAAAAACAGAGCAAAAAGAGATTACAGTTAAATCTCTAATATTTAACGACCATACTCGATGCCTGAGAACGTTACAGAAACTCCATTTGAGTTAACTGAGGGAGAAGAAGAAGAAGTAGTAGTCGAGATGTAATACATAGCAACAGGCCTCTTCAATGGAAGATCAGGCAATGGTGACTCAAAATTCATGACTTGGATCCCTTGTTTTATCGAAGGTCTCGAGTTTTTATCAGGATGAGCACACCATAACCCTAAAACCAGAAGACATTCAGCTTCTTTCTTGTCGAAATCCTCACCCAATTTGTCATCAACACATGAAGTGATCAGTTCTTGTTTTCCATAAAGCTCCCAAACTTTCTCCACTAGACTCTTCTCATCATCACTCTCTGTATCACTGTTATCTTCTTGTGTACGTTCCAGCGATTTTCTCCCTGTGACAATCTCTAGTAAAACAATTCCAAAGCTATATATATCAGATTCTTTACTCGCACTTCCTTTCATTACATATTCAGGTGCCATGTACCCAAAAGTTCCAGCCAACCCCGTTGTATGGGAACCAAGTTCATGGTTCATTAGCCGAGCCAACCCGAAATCACCTAACTTTACATTGAATTCACTGTCAAGCATTATATTACTTGCCTTGATGTCTCTGTGCAGTACACATTGATCCCATTCTTCATGAAGATAAAGCAGAGCAGAGGCTAAACCAAGACCTATCTTGTACCTTATGTCCCAAGAAAGTAAATTGGGTCTTTTCCCAAAGAGGTGAGAGTTCAAGCTACCATTTGGAACTAACTCATATATCAGCAAGAACTCATTTTTCTCATTACACCAACCGATGAGCTGCACGAGGTTTCGATGTCTCAGTTTGCTGATGATCTTAACTTCGTTTAAAAACTCGTTCTTTCCCTGCCTTGAATCACCGGATAGTTTCTTCACCGCAACCATTGTATTGATTTCTTTCAAGTTTCCTTCATAAACTGCTCCAAATCCTCCTTCACCTAGCTTTCTATGGCTTGAGAATCTGTTGGTTGCTGACACAAGATCCTTATAAGAAAACTTTCTTGGTCCTGCTTCCCTTTCAAGGTCTTTGTTTATCGATATCATGTTTTCTATATCTCTTTCTTTCTTCTTTCTTTGCTTCCGTGACCAAACCACCACGGTTGTGATGACCATAAACGTCAGAAAAACAAACCCGGAAGCCGAAATGCCAATTACTAGTCCTATCCTGCTATCGGCTTTGTCGCTGTCCAAACTTGAACTGAGCTCCCATGATAAAAGTCTATGTTCCTCTGTGTTTGTCCCAGCGGCAGCTATAAACCCGAACATAACATCTGATGGCAGAACCTTAGCGAGGTCGATGATGTAAGAAAGGCTTGAACTCTCCTTAGGATCAGAGGTTGCTGTTAGCTCATAAGCCCAAGTCACACTTAAATTCTTGGTCACGGAATCATAAGAGATCTTTGCATGACAAATATCTTGGCTGTGAGAGCTTGCATTCCAAGAAGTGTAGTTGGAAGAAACAAGAGAGTTGTTATTGATCCCAACATGAGATCCAACATCATTAGGATCCCATCCTGGATTGTTAAACGTGTCAAATTCAACATGAACTAGCGGAAACGAAGATGAGTAATTATTCTTCCGAGTGAACAAATTCAAGAAACCACCAACTGAGTATGCAGGTAGTTGAGCTCCCATAGGAGCAAGAAAGAAACAGATTCCATGACCATCTGCTGAAAGATTACGAGCATCGATTTTGAAGGAGAAACTGGTGCTGAAATCTGAAGCCTTACCAGTTTTATGACTCCATATAGGCACCTTCTTTGAATAAGTAATCCAACCAACCTGAGATGTTTGTTCAGCGTTGTTGAAGTTCACTGTTCCATCTTCATCGGGAGTTGCATCCCCGTGGTAAAATATGTCCCCGGGATCACCTTGTCGAAAACTTGTAAAGTTGAAGTAAAGTGAATCAACAACAAAAGGGAGGAAGAGGAAAAGGGAAAGGAACAAGATTGAATTAGACATAGAGGAGGAAGAAGAAAGATTTTGACAGAAAATGAAATAAAGCATTAGAAAAAATATAAACACAATTCAACAACTAGACAACGGTCAAGAAGAGAGGGCTTATTTAAAGAGTCCAATCAACAGATCACTATCACTGAACTTTGTTTGAATATTCTTTAAAATCTATAAGTCAAAATCATCGCTTTAAAATATCTTTAAAATGTCATATAAGATTGGTGTTTCAATGCTGCTTCTCTCTTTGACACAGAGACCAGCATCGGTAGCCTGATGATATCAACGTGTGCTGTATCAGGCAAGTCCTGTAGAATCTGGCTTCTGCTCCAAAAACGAAGATTGCCTGTAGCAAGAACCACCACAACATATGTTAGGAACAGACTCTGTTTTGTATACAAACAAACCACTTTGAATAAAATTAGGAATGGAGTTGATATTCTTCATCATTCATGTTCTCTCTTATCTTTTGATATATAAATTTTGTAAGCAAAAAGAAGTTGATTCTTGTAAACGTTATATCAAAAAAAAAAAACGAAATTTCCTTATTGGTTAGATTGAGATTAGTAAATGGAAATCGGATCTAATTTAGATTGCCTCTATAAAACTGAAAATCCTCAACGGTTAGATTAATAAAAGTATATATCAAATCATCATTTAATGAAGCAAAAATACTCTGCTCTAAGAGAAAAAAAAGGAAATAAACCAAGAAACGAAAAATATATCACGCTCTTCTTCTTCTTCTTCTTCATTCTTGAGAAATCACCTTCATCTTCTTTCTTCTTCGAGAAACGAAAAATAAACAAAAACATCTCTTTCTCTTTTTAATACCTGATCGCGGGATGAATGATGATTCGTGATTGGTTGAATTACTTCTCCCACATCCTCTATGTCAGCCCCAATCGATGATGATTTCAGAACACAAGCGGAGAAGGAAGAGATTGGGGGCAGTGAAAGCGAAGAGCACCTAGGAAGGTTTTGATCTCGACCTAGGAGGAACTCTAACATGAGGAAGAAACCCCAATCAAAGAATCCATGTACCAGACAAAGAGATGAGAGACGATCAACTTTTGATCAAAGACGAAAAGAGACTTCTCAGATTTTTCAGAGTACGACACGGTGGGCTTCGACTTCTCGTTTCCATTGACGACGGCGGAGATGGCGACAGAGAGAGAGACGATTGAGAGGAGAGATCAAAGGATTCTCGTTTCCATTGACGACGATGGTGGAGGAAGAAAGCAATCATCAAAGACAAAGAAGCTTCTCAGATTACGAATGAAGAAGACGGAGAATTTCAGACGACGACGACGCAAGGTGGGCTCACGGTGGTGGGCTTTTTTTTATGGGCCCCTTCTTTGCTACCAAATCCAACCAGGTATTTCTTTATTCATTCTTTTTCTTCTTTTTCTTTTCTCTAAAAAAATGTTTTTGGTAAAACTATAATTAAATAGTTTAAATCTTTCACTAAAACATTTCAATAAATAAAACTTAGTATAAAATCATATTAATTTCATTATTACTTTTTAAAAATGAGTTTAAGTGTTAAAATTTTAAAAACGTCGGAAACTAACTGCGCCTACGCATCCCGTCCTTAATTGGTCCGTAAGTCTTGCGGTGTTCGAAGTTCGGCAATGTTTTCACGTAATATAGATTTGACACTTAAACTCATTTTAAAAATAATAATTATGATTTTCACTAAAGAAAAAGTTTTATGCTTGAAGCTCTCGTCGGTCGCTAGAGCTGAATTTGATTTGAGGGAGATGGAAAGAGACAAGGTTAATGATTTTGTGGTTAATGGCAAGATTAACAAGTTAATTAAGTTATTATCAAATAGAGGTTCGTAGCGATGGAGGAAGAGAGACAGATAAGCTTTTAAGTAGACAAGATTCTGATGCATAAAGATGTACAACTTGTTCTTGGAAGATATGCTATGAGACTCTTTTAGTGATGTCCTCATATTTCTTTGCCTTAATCCCTTTTTCTAAACCGTCAAAAGATTCATGGTTTGGAAACTTGCAATAGCCTCTGGTTGGTTGGTTGGTTGTTTCAAACGTTACACTCACAAATATAACACAATTTAAAAACTAAACAACGGTCAAGAAAAGAGGGTTTATTTTAAGAGTCCATTCAACAGATCACTAGCACTGAACTTTGTTTAAATATTCTTTTAAATCTATGTGGACCTCCCTGTTTTAGGATCCCATATAGTAACTTTACGAGAGCATAACGTAGACGAACCAACACTAACCACAAGTATAAGAGCATTGTTCGATTCAATTACGCCTATTTGGTACCAGAGATGTTAAAGTGCAACATGGAAACATGATTGAATTTTTCTCAAGCTAAGAAGGTCTAAACAAATGCTAAAAGAAAACGAAACCAACAAAACTGTAGAGTGTAGAAAAAAACATAGGGTACACATGTTATAAACCAAAACTATTGGGGTATATACTTAAATAAATAAAAGTACACGATAGGGAACATTTGTAATACACAGAACTTAGGGGTGCATACAAAAATAAAATTGAAAAAACAGAGCATAGATCAGTGATCCGGACTCTGTTTTGGAAGATCTCTAAAAAGCTTAGGATCATCATCGGCATCGCGCAGATAGAAACCATCATCGAAATTCTGCGAATAGCTCACAGCATCGTAGTGAAACGTAACTAACGTTTTCGATTTATTATTCTCCAATCCGCAACTTCTAACCAATAATAATCTTCTCATCAAATCCCTTAACTTCGGACTAGGTCTTGTCTTGTTGTTGTGGTTACTGATTCGAGCGTACTCTGTTTCTTCTGTATGGATGAGACAAGATAACGGCGAACTCAAGCATCGACCGGTGGAGTACGATTGTCTACGGTTGTCGGCGAGAACTCTATCCATTTCTTGCAAAAATAAAAGAGAGATTGTTTTATTGATTGAGTGAGAAATATGGGGTTTATAATCGACGAAAGAGTTAGAGCTAACAATAAATGAATTACCAAGCAAAGTTGGAAAATAATGTAGATTTTGGCTGGTTATGGTTAAGCGGTCCAATCATAATTCTCGTTTTTTCTTTGGCAGCTCATAATTTCTCATTTATGGGAAGCATTCATTTATTGAAACTTGGAAGTTTTCACTAGTCATTAGTCAACATTTTTTGGTTGTAATGTACCTACCTATCTTCATTTGGTAGTAAAATTGTGGTACAATGTCAATGTGAAGTTATTAGTTTTAACTCCTGTTTGGTTTCATCAAATGATATAAATTTCATTGTTTCTTTTGTTTTTAAAAGAAGCGTAAAGTTAAAACATATTTGGTTTAGTGAACAAGGGATCAGACTTGCCAGATTACGTGGTCGTAGTATTTGGGGAACAACACACAGAGCTACTTCACTATCACACTATATCTTGAACGTGTCGTGTTTGTTCTTGGGATGCTCTCTTCGAACAAGTTATTTATTATGTATCCGTGACTCGTGAACTTGTGAGGCCCATTACTTCATAACAGTTTTCGGTAAAAGAAAAAGGACGAAAAAGAAGAGTTAAAAAACGCTAGAAGGAGGGGTCGAACCTCCGACCTTGTGGTTAACAGCCACACGCTCTAACCAACTGAGCTATTCCAGCTTTTGTTAACTATTTCAAAAACAATAAATATATTCGTAAACAGATGTTTTAATTTCAATTTGACTTGACAAGATTACCCTTTGGCACATCGATTAACATATCATCGACTTTGGAACCTCACAACATAATCGCATGTAGTCACACTTAGTCAAATCCAAACCCAAAAAATCTCAAAGAAAATAAGAAAAAATAAAAATAAAAATGAAGAGAATAAGAATAATGGCAACGCTTGTAATAGCAAACATGTTAATGGCGACTCCAACGTCTCGAGCCTCTCTCAATCTTCTTCGTCGATCGCCAAAACCCAAATATTTCTCATCTTCTTCTTGTCATTTTCGTCCCTCAACTTTTCGTAAATCATATCCTTGCCCCATCTGGTCTTCTTCTTTCTCTTTTTGTCTCCCTCCTCCTAGATCCACCACTTCCACCTCTCTCTCCTCCTCCTCTTTCCGCCCCTTCTCCTCTCCTCCGTCCATGTCTTCCGCCGCCGCTGCCGCCGTGGAATCCGTCGTCTCCGACGAGACTCTTTCCTCGAATCCTCTCTTGCAGGACTTCGATTTCCCTCCGTTTGATTCCGTTGATGCCAGTCATGTTCGTCCTGGGATTCGTGCTCTATTGCAGCATCTCGTATGTTCACACCTTCTTCTTCGTTTTTCTTCACAGATTCATGTATTTTTGATTCGATTGTTATAGCCTCTTTGATTGATTTTCAGGAAGCTGAATTGGAGGAGCTAGAGAAATCTGTGGAGCCAACATGGCCAAAACTGGTGGAACCATTAGAGAAAATCGTTGATCGGTTAACTGTTGTTTGGGGAATGATCAATCACCTTAAGGCTGTCAAGGACACACCTGAGCTACGTGCTGCCATCGAAGACGTTCAGGTTGAATAACTAATCATGCTTGTTTTTTGTGTGTTAGTTCAGTGAGTTGGGGGATTTATATCTTGTTTTACTTAACTACATTGGTCTTATGCAGCCAGAGAAAGTGAAGTTCCAGCTCAGGTTGGGGCAAAGCAAGCCTATTTACAATGCCTTTAAAGCTATTCGTGAATCTCCTGATTGGTCATCGCTCAGTGAAGCTCGTCAACGCTTAGTAGAAGGCAAGTAGTTTCTTATTGGAACATTAAAACAACGTTTCTTTCATGTGATAACTTTGGTTTCAGTATGAATTTCAGCTCAAATAAAGGAGGCGGTTCTCATTGGTATTGCTCTTGATGATGAAAAGAGAGAAGAGTTTAATAAAATTGAACAGGTTTGATGTAAATCAGTTTACTTGGTAAATTGGTTCTATGTTTGTCACAACTTTGCTTATGCTTACGCGCTGTTTTTTTCTTGATTGTAGGAACTCGAAAAACTTTCCCATAAGTTTTCTGAGAATGTTTTGGATGCAACAAAGAAATTTGAAAAGTTGATAACAGACAAGAAAGAGATCGAGGGATTGCCTCCATCTGCTCTTGGGCTATTCGCACAAGCAGCTGTCTCCAAGGTATCAATATTAACTGAAAGATATATAAAGTTCCATGTTTCGTTATTTTTTTAGTAAGGTTTGTTAATTTTTGCTTCTTGATATGTGACACTAGGGCCATGAAAATGCAACTGCTGAGAATGGACCATGGATCATTACACTGGATGCTCCTAGTTATCTTCCTGTCATGCAACATGCTAAAAACCGTGCTCTGCGTGAGGAAGTCTACCGTGCTTACCTATCTCGTGCCTCTTCTGGCGATTTGGATAATACGGCAATTATTGACCAGATTTTGAAGCTTCGCTTGGAAAAAGCTAAGCTTCTTGGTTACAACAATTACGCTGAGGTAGAGTCATCAACCTAAGTAAAACTGTTCTTTTTTCTTTCTAATTGGCTTAATGCGACTTTCTACTGTTCTAGGTAAGCATGGCTATGAAAATGGCTACTGTTGAGAAAGCAGCAGAGCTTTTAGAGAAGCTTCGTAGTGCATCCTGGGATGCGGCTGTTCAAGGTAACATACTGATACAGAGAAGATGTATTCAAATCAATTTGTTATTTGTTAAACAAGTTGGCTACTGTTGAAACTTGTTACGGTCAGAAATAGCATGAGGCATTGGGCTATCCAATACGGAACTTTGACTTTCTTGAATCGTTGTATAAATTAGACATGGAAGACCTCAAGAGTTTCGCAAAGAACCAGGGTGCTGCAGAATCTGACAGTATGACTCATTGGGACACCACTTTCTGGAGTGAGAGGCTTCGTGAATCCAAATACGATATTAATGAGGTTCTTTGTCCTTCTGTAGCTAGTGATGCAATTATATATTGTTTTGAAAGTCTTGATCCTTATCTCTCGTTTTGGTCTTTCTAGGAAGAACTACGTCCATACTTCTCACTGCCAAAGGTTATGGATGGACTTTTCAGTCTAGCTAAGACACTTTTTGGAATTGATATTGAACCAGCAGATGGTTTAGCTCCGGTAAATTTGGAATCTTATCTGTTACCTTTCCATATATCGACCATGTGATTTATTAACCAGTCGTTTAGTGACATGAAATATTGATTTGAAGGTCTGGAACAATGATGTTCGGTTCTACCGCGTCAAAGATTCTTCTGGGAACCCAATCGCTTACTTTTACTTTGATCCATACTCTCGCCCGTCAGAGAAAAGAGGTGGCGCTTGGATGGATGAGGTTGTTTCCCGTAGCCGAGTCATGGCTCAGAAAGGCTCTTCTGTTAGGCTGCCTGTTGCACACATGGTCTGCAACCAAACTCCACCAGTAGGTGACAAGCCAAGCCTTATGACATTCCGTGAGGTAAATGAAAAAACATCCATTGCACTTGCACATATCTAAGCGTAACATGAAATCTCAAAAATCCTTTCTTGTTGACTATAACATCACTCTGATTTACAGGTAGAGACAGTATTTCATGAATTTGGACATGCTCTTCAGCACATGCTTACGAAGCAGGATGAGGGGCTAGTTGCTGGTATCCGAAATATCGAGTGGGACGCGGTTGAATTACCATCACAGTTTATGGAGAATTGGTGCTACCACAGGTAATTTGGAGTTCATTTCCAGGCAGAATCGATGTTACCTCGTTGTGATTTACAAAGTAATGTGAAATGAGCGTTATGAATTGCTGGTTTCAGGGACACTTTAATGAGCATTGCTAAGCATTACGAAACAGGAGAAACACTCCCAGAGGAAGTATACAAGAAACTCCTGGCCGCAAGAACATTCCGTGCAGGGTCCTTTAGTCTTCGTCAGGTGAATATAAGACAACTAGCTGCTAATGTTTTGTTTTCAGGGGTGGTATTAATGATGATTTCATGTTTTGAATTTTCAGTTGAAATTTGCCAGTGTTGATCTTGAGCTGCACACAAAATACGTACCAGGAGGACCAGAGTCCATCTATGACGTAGATCAAAGGGTATCAGTAAAAACCCAAGTTATCCCTCCACTTCCTGAGGATAGATTTCTCTGTAGCTTCAGTCACATCTTTGCCGGTAACAACCCTCTTAAGCCTGAGAGACTATACATCGTTGGTGCGTTTTGATCTGACCATTCACCTACTAACTTGTTCATGAATTTCCAGGGGGATATGCAGCTGGATATTACAGTTACAAGGTAAATTTGAAAATCTCTTTATACTATAACCGACTCTGTAAATTCTCACTCAAATATCTAAAAAAACTGGATGTGAAAAACTTGCAGTGGGCAGAAGTTTTGTCTGCTGATGCATTTTCAGCATTTGAAGACGCTGGACTAGACGACATCAAGGTATCAGTATATCCTAAAACATCTGTTATAGACACAAATAGTTGAGATACAAGATTACGAAATTTTTTGTTGCAAACAGGCTGTTAAAGAAACAGGACAGAGATTCAGAAACACCATACTTGCACTTGGAGGAGGGAAAGCGCCTCTTAAGGTATTACTAACTACTACTATATTGTGTTTTCATACAATAGTTTCAATATTTGTTGCATTTCATTCTCAATTGATTCCAAATTATGATCAGGTGTTTGTTGAGTTTAGAGGACGAGAACCTTCACCCGAGCCTCTTCTCAGACACAATGGACTCTTGGCTGCCTCTGCTTCTGCTTAACTCTTATATAATCCTCACAACATTTGGAAACTTTGAAAGACATTTATAAGATGGAAAATCAACTTTTCTTTTTTAATATGCCAACCATTTACATCTAATACATTGCATTGATTTCTTTCTTCTCTTCTATCACCATTTTTCCTACCACAACCAGACTCTTTAACACTACTAACAAAGAAAAATAAATAAAGTCATAGAACCTAAAAAGACTCTTTTCTTCTTCTTCTTCTCCTACAGTACCTACCCACTCACTCTCACCCTCTGTTCAGCATCTCACAAATACACTAAACAACTCCTAAATCTAAAAGGTATTAAATAACGAACTCTTCTTCTTGCTTAAACTAGCACTCTCTTTCTATCTACCTATTACATTTTTCTTTCTAACTACATCTGCTTCCTAAGTTTATCATCGAAAGAAAAAACAAATCCTTTCCTTCAGTTTTCCCCTTCATTCCTCCCTTTACACCCTCAGCTAAACGTTCCTAGTACTTCAGGACAGAATCAACGGTTAAATTCCCAAATGATTTTAACATTGGGCTTCTTTTGCTTCCACAAATGGCGATTGAACACTATCTGCATCAGAATCACTACCTGATGAACTCCCACCTGACCCTGAATCTGCAGATCATTACAATGTTAGAGTCGACACAAGAATAGGGGAAACCTCTAGCAAGAGGAAAAGGGTTTATGAAAACATACCACTAGACGAGGAACTACCACCACTAGAACTGGAACTGCCTGAAGAACTAGAACCACTACTAGCAGCAGCTGCAACTGCAGTACCATCTCTTTCGATCTCTACAGATGGATAATCTTCGATTGGTATGTCCTCTCCAATGTCAACATCCTCTTCCCCTGCATCTCCTCTCCTTGTTCTCTTCTCCGCACTACCCATTTCTGCTACCGAAGCCTAAGAGACACAGACGAAGAAAACAATTTTGAGTATTGAAACCACAGTGATCAAATGGTGGTTTTGATAGGAAGGCAGTGCAAATTTGCTTACCATGTTCCTAGGTGGAGTTGACACGTTCCTGATAAACCCTTGGCGCTTGATTTTGCTAGCCATCTTCTTGTAGTTCGTCACAAAACGATCAAGCTCCCATAGAGTCTCATTGTCGACAGCTTCTATATCCAGCTCAATTTCGTCCCCATCTTGAGCTAAATGTCCGTTTCTCTTCCTGAGAATCTGAAGCAACTGACCAAGCTTCTCAGGAGGCAAGTCTTGTAGATTCATACCAAGCTTTGACTTCTCTTCCATCGTCATCAACCTCTTATTTGGATCCTTAGCCTTAGGCTTCGGCAACTTCCCCTTCCTTCCTTTTGACACTTCACTCACATCAGGAGGTGCTTCTACTTCAATTTCAAGCTGTGGAGGTGGTGGTTGAGGCTGCGGAAGTTCAGGCTGTATCACCGGAGGAGGGGGAGGAGGAGAAGGAGATTGAACGCGTGACGGCTCGACTAATTGAGGAGGCAATGTAGGTTGTGGCGGCTTCACTGAATCAAGCTTCTTCGCAATAGATATTTGTTCGGTTCCTTTCCTAGGATTCGCCACCATTGGCGGATTCTGATTCCACTGTCTTTGCTTGAAGTCAGGTTTGAAGTCAGGTTCAGGACGAGATGAAGAACCAGTGAGTTTAAGCTGCTGAGCCTCAAACTTCTTAAAAGCAGGATTGAACATTCCATCGAAATGATCCAAAAGCTTATCAGCCATAAAATACACATCTTGTCCCTTTGGATTATACGTCATTGCATTGTCGAATGTCAATCTGACATCAGTAGCAAAATCAATCGGCGAAACGTAGAATCCTTTATCAAGATTCAATTTCACTGTACCCAGATCCATAGGTTTCTTCACAACCTGATGATAATCATGAAGCCCTAAACCAACCACATCAACAGGAGTGTTGAACACCCACGCCCATTTATGCTTCATTAGCTTCACCAAGATCTGACTACAGGTATTCAACATACCGGCCAATAATTTCTCCGACTCCGGATCCGACGGACCAAATTGATTGCTTCGCTTGAGACCTGACACATTTTTCTTCTGTTTCTTCTTCTTCGGTCCAAGGTCATTCTTTTCACCGGTGAAGTTATTCAACGGAGCTGATCGAACGGCGGGTACCTCTGGGATAGTATAACCTTGCTGAGTCTCGAACGTCCCTGACTCGATCCGTTCTCTCAGGATCCGAATCTGCTTGAGCTCTGAGGTAAAGCGCTTCTTAAGCTCCCTGAGCTGACTTGAGGTGTACCCAGCGAGATTAAAAGTAGCATAGCTTCCAAATTCCGACGAGTCATCGCACTGCTTGCTCGAATTGCTCCTTTCGAAATTAGGGTTAGGGTTAGGGTTGAAGAGCGGAAGGTTATTGGTGTTTTCGGTGACGGATTGGTTTGTAAATTTCCTCATAAAAACGGCGCCGCATTGTTCCTGGTACGACGGTTCGTTTAAGGTAGCGAAAACAGCCGGAGCCATACGAATCGCAAGGTCATTTCTGGGGTTTTCACTCTTCTCGAGCTTTTAGAAGAAAAAAAAATTCACCTCCCAAAAAAGGCGCGGGAAAATTACATCACCGGCGAAAATTCCGGCGATCGGGGAACTGAAAAATTTTAGAGCTTCAGAAAAAGGGATGAAAAGAGGGTTTTTTGGGAGATGGTCGATGATGATGAGGAAGAAGATGGGAGGCATCATCTCTTCTTAAAGGCCATTGGAATCTGACCGACATAACGCTTAGTTTAAATCTAACCGTTAAATTTAGATCTTACGGTTCAGATCTGTTGGGTGACGCTGACCGATCTAGCTGCCCCGGAAATCTGCCACGGATGGCTCAGATCTTCGTAGTTATCCACGTGGAGTTATTTTAGCCGTTTGTTCGTGAGGCGTCGTGTGTATGTGTTATTTTTGTATTTTTTTAATAATTCCTACGAACTTTACAAAAATTGATGTGGATTTTTAAAATGATTTTCCTTTTTTTGTGAGAGAGGCAAACTAGTCATTTCTATGTCTGAATGGGTCCCACACTGACTTTTCATTATTTTTTGTTTTCTTTCGTTTCTTTATTTTCGGATTCGACTCTCTCATTGGTCGCTTTTTATTTTGCCAGGTCAGCGGTTGCCACGTGGAGACAGCTAGGATCTCGGTTTCATGAATGCTCCTCGTAACTTTTGAATCTTGCCCTTAAACTGGATTACTCCTAGCTAATTAAAGACTAAATCATAACTAATTAATTTGCTATGAAATAAGTATAAATTGCAATGAGTTGACAATTAAATATTCCGACCACAAACAAAACCCAAAAGAAAAAAAAACTCATTTCTCATCGCCGGGCGGTCACCGACTAGACGGCGGACGAATTTAGGGCAACACCAGTTAGTCGGAATGACGAAAATACCCTTCTTGTTTATGAACCCAACCAAACCCCCAAATGGGCTTTTTCACTTTCAGATCTCTGGGCTAGAGAACTGCTAAAATATTGATTTCTCATTTTTTTCTCAAAAAAAAACGAATTTTGTTATTTTCGAAAGGAAAAAAAAATTGAGAGCGGTTATTACCAGAAAAAGCATGGTATTGTGTGGAGCAGAACTTACATCATAAACTAATCAGAAACTTTTAATAAATAAATCTAGTTAAACTGGAAAAAAAGTGAATGAATTAAACAAAATCTAAGTAAACTGAATAATTTCTCAGAAACAAAGAAGAAGACTAACAAAAGTAACAACAAAAGAGAAGATAGAGAGGAGAAGAAAAGAAAGAGAAAGACAACTCAAGGCAAAAGAGTGATCCAAACACACAATTATTGAATCAATGAGGGCCATTTTTCATATATATATTTTTCCAGCAAAAATTGGGTCTAATCTGGACCGTTGAATTTTAAAAATATTTTCTCAAAAGCCCATATGATTATTAGTCGTGGGCCAAATTCTTCTAACCAACCTATATTAATTAAAAAGGATTTAAAACATTTTTTCTTGTAATTGATATTTATTTCCATTTCCTATAAAAAAATTATCACTTAAAATATAATATTGATTACAATTATAATAAATAAATTAAACTTACGTATAATTCACCCCCAAAAAAAAAAAGACTCTTTGTGAAAAAGGGCAATCCGTAATAAGTACTGGAGAAGCTGAGAAATGAGAATGTTAAGAAGGGTAGCGTCTAAGCCCAACAACCAAAGTAGGGACCAGACAGCTAAGCAAACCCACTATCAGATATTTTCTCTATGCACCACGCGCTTTTTATTAAGAGCCGTGCGCTCACACTTCTTCATCTACTTACATAAATTTTGTCGCAAATCGGAATTTTCTTCACATTACAAGACAACAAACTACTACTATGCTGCACAATTATAGTTTCCTTCATAAAGAACAAACATTATCATTTTTGCTAAACCTTCCAAATTGTTTCATCACGAAATTAAACGGTAATTTTCATGGAAATGTAAGTGAAAGAATCAGAGAAGAGAAATAGTGTAAATCGGATTTTGATCTCTTAGAAACTGAATTTCTTTCATTAATCAATAGGGAGGAAGAAGAATGAAATATGTTAAGACTAAATATTGGATAAGATACTTTTTCAATAACCGGTTAAATTGAATCACGGACCGGTTGGTTCGCTATGCTAGTTGGACTGGACTTCAGAATCCAGATATAAACGGCCCGCTAATAATGGGTTTTGTTATAGCCCAATATGTTTGTTCAAAACTCTCAGAGGCCCAGGATTACGGAAACAAATAGCTCCTCTCTAGCACTGAGTATGTGTCTTTGAAAATAAAAGAAAATCGATAATTAGCCTACACGAGCGAAATGATAACACTAATCATTATATAGGATGCTATCTAGAAATTTGACTTAGGAAAAAAAAGAAAAAATTTGCAAGCTGGCATTAGAGATGAAAACAAATTAGAAGACACGAATATAAATGTTACTATGAAAATCCAGGGTAAAATGAATAGTTTTGAACATGTGAATGTGAGATAAGATGTGACTTTGATTATGATTCGTACAAATCTGTGTAAAAACAAAACAAATATAATACCAGAAGTAGACATAATTAACTGAATCTGGCTCCTGTTCTCTCATAAAGCTCCCTTCTTATGTTGTAATAATTGAATGTCCCCACTCTTTTTTTTTCTTTCTATTCGTCCCATTTGTTTTTATTTCAAAAGTCGTTCTAATTGTTTCGAAGGAAATGTATAATATGAATCGTGTCGAATTTGATATTTGGATGTCTCATAAAATAACAGAAAAAATTCATAACTTTTTGACTAATGTGATATTTCTAATAGTGGTTTAGTGGATTGAATAGACCTGAGGATGGCCCTGTGCTCCACCTCGAGATATCAAGGTTTCTTTGATCGAATTGAAAAGTTTCAAATGATGTTCAAGATATTGTTATGTCTGATTGAATAGTTAAAATATCTCTTCTTTTTTTATAATATATTTTGAACGTAACATATAGTTTTATCAACAACAACAAAAACGTAAGACATTCTATGACGATACCTAAAACGGCTTTGATGCTAAAATTTCTCTATCCATGACGATAATTTAAACGGCCTAGCCGCTATTTGATTCACTGTGTGGCGTATTTGTTTTACTAAGTCAATGTGCCTCCTAAATGCAGAATATACGGGAATGATCTTTTGCCCTTCGTTTCACGCAAAGTGCTAAAACTTTAACCATATAAAACTCCCGAAATATAATTTAGTTCGCACAAATAATATCATGACATCAGTAAAGAGGACACGAGAGAAATCCGGGGGACCCGAGATCGTGTTGTATGTGTGTGAGAGTCTATGCTAAAATCTAAAGTTATGATGCAACACTATGTTTTTCTGTACACAATAATGTTTTGTATAAATTATTTTAGAATTCGTTAACTTATCGGTATATATGGACCAACGAAATTTCGTGAATAAAATGCCATAACACTAACACCTACTAGGCATGATTGGAAAAGTATGTTGGATGAATAAAAAAATGTTATGAGTGTGACATGCCGACTATACGTGAGCTCTTACTTTAACGTACACACTTATATATAGAACGGAGAATATGACGTTGCCTTTTAACTTCTTATTCATACGCATTCTCGTTACTATATATATCGACTAATGATTTTAGGTGGTTTTTTTAGGGCTAAACGGTTATATTAAGTGAATGTATAAAATCCATGTTTATGGGTGGACAATTCCAATAATGCTCATATACACTCCCGTTCCATCTCCTCTCAATCATGTTTTTTTTATCCCATACTATACGACAATGCGCTCTCTCTCTTTGAGACCCGACCCTATTTAGAGCACAAGCAAAAGAAATCATTATTTGAAACAACACATTAATTATATGAAAACCTAAAAAAAATCAACATTCACTGAAAAAAACATACGAAAAGAAATGTCTTTTTCATTTTTCGCATATTTTTAAAAATGTTAAACCGTGAGATAGATTTTTTGAAAGTCATTTAAAAAAAGTTTTATTTACCATTTTTCTATAACCTGTCTTAATTCCCAATAACACTAATTTTTCAAAATCTACTTATTTACCATATCAAACATTTGCTATATCCAACATGCATGTTTTGATTATTCGTTTTGACATGATAAGTCTTCAGTGTGCACCACCATGGTTAGATATATTGCATCCGTATATCTTCTACTTACAGAGACTTCTTCTTTTGATCTGTAAGTATTGGGGTGCATGGACTAACTCAATAACAATAGAAGATGACTTAACTAACAGTAACAATAGATAATGCGGACTTCCATTTTTCTAGACATGGTTTTATTATCCTGAATGCCTTTCTTTTTTTTTGTTGAAGTGTTTAACCTAAACGGCTAAATCTTATAACTAGTTGTATTGTATGATTAAATATTAAAATTTAACGAAGGTGTTCACTAAACGGGCCCAAAACGAAGAAATATGCGTCCTTTAAATGTTATAATAATAATAATAAATAATTAAAAAAGAGTGGACAAAGGAAAAAGTGAAAAGCGGTTTCGACGAGAGAATATGCATAAACTATGGGCTTGTCCACCGATTTCATGCAATGCAAACAAAATCTCGTTACGTACGAAATCGAAATATTTGGTTTTTAACAAATGAAATAAATTGGAGAGTCAATCAACGATAGTATATCTTTTCTAGCTACACGAAGAAAATGCTCAACTCTTCTTCATTTTCCCTTCTTAAAAAATAAAAATAATTTTAGAATAATCAATATAAAAATCGTAAGAAAAAGACATATAGTTGTTGTTCTAATTAGCTAAAGTGGTATACTGGTATTAATTACAACTAATTCGAGGAATTATCCTTAATTATACAATAATACTAGGATTTAACTTACGGTTTACCGCGGGCAATCGGTTTATTTAGTTTTTATACTAAATATTTGAGTAAATTTGATATCCTAAACTTATAAATATAATTTTTTTAATAAACATAATTAAAAAATAATTGGGATTTTTTTTTGTTGTTATTTAGTGATAAGAAGAATGTGTTAAAATGTATTTAACTTTTTTTTGCTTGTTATTTATTTATTTTTGTTGAACGGTTTAGATTGAAGAAAATTAATTTTATTGAACGGTTTAGATTTAATCGGATTATATAAAGTTTAGGAGATTGTTAAGACCAAATTACCCTTAATGATTTTGAATAGCAAAGAACAAAATCCAAAATTAAAATCAAAATTGAGGCCAAATTAGACAAAATTTCAGTTTGTACTTTCCTTTTAATAATAAGAGGATACTTTCTTGTGGAAGTGCCCAGAATTAAAATAAAGTATTTGTTCAAGAACCAAAAAAAAACATATCCTGCAATCTGTATCGCATCCCCCGATTTAAGCTTATTATCAATTCATGTATTCCCTACACCTATCTTATTC
>Ga0041059_1001361_pt1 | contig 19470 bp, 11 predicted proteins | sample AraColnosormetaG_FD_56232 | JGI IMG/M metagenome (GOLD analysis project Ga0041059, IMG submission 56232) | Arabidopsis roots microbial communities from North Carolina, USA - Col MF nosort | ecosystem: Host-associated > Plants > Roots > Unclassified | place: USA: North Carolina | collected...
CAATTAAAAAAAAAAAAAAAAAATCTAATCTTCTAATATTGTGACATATGATGCACGTATATGTTGAATTCGAACATATATAACCATGATAAATTACTATAGTATATATATATTGTATATATGGAGAACATTGTTTTTCATTAAGGACGACAATTTTCGGTTCGTATACTTTGCCACGCTATAAAAAGTTCTTTTTCACTTTGCCAAATAACGAAAAATATATTCAAAAGTGGTCAAAACACGTCACTATTTCCTTTATGTTTTCCCCTTATTGATGGAAATGGTTAAACATGAAGGTAGTGAATTTGTTCGAATAATATGTTGATATATTTTGATCAGGGGCGGTTCTTCAGTAGTGTAAGTGGAGCAAATGCGTATGGCCAAAAAAATATTTTAACTAAATTTGAGGACCAAAATTTAAATATTGTTTTAATGTTAAAAGTACTTTTTTAAATCCACTAAAAAATTAGTATGAGCCGCTACTGTTTTTGATGGTTTTGTTTTGTCATCGACTCATCTGTAATAAGATTACAAAAAAGAAGGTTTCGAAATATAGAAGACACAAAAAGCAACGGTCTTTTCCGTACCGATTTGTTTTTAGGGTATATTTTTTGAACACGCATAGAGGATACCAAGATATTGTTGTGTCGAATCTAAAACAGATAAACCAACAAGTACTCATGGTTTATGTAAAACCCACTTCAAGAATTATTGTTTAGTTTGCACTTTGCTGTCACTAAACTTTTTAACTTCAAACACGCTCAACAACATGAAAATGGATAATCGCATATCCAATTCCTTTTTTTACGATTTGAAAGAAAATTTAGAAAAATAATAATTTACATCATATGCAATTTTCTTTCGCAATGCATATATAAGGGAAGAAAATTATACAGTTCGACACATAACCGGACAAGGAGACAACCCCGGCGAGGCTCTTAAATTCGTTGACATTGCAATGTTCCTGTTAGACAAATTCAACAAAATATATTTAGTAAATCCAGCAAAGACAATGTCTATAATTTTAATAGAAAGACATCTAACATATGTATTATTTTTTCTAACCAGCTAATATGAAATTTATGAAAATAATAAAAAGATAGACGGAAACCATCTAATATATACGTGAGGACTAACCAGGCTCTCTTGATTTTGTAGCTGAATAAAACCAACTTTTTGGTCTTTGATTTCCCACGTACGACTGAGACCTTGGCCGTTGAGCGATCACTCTCCCCGACGTCCTCCGAGATGGGATATAAAGACGGTTGCCAACGTGTGGAATCCTCACTCGTGCGTCGTCCTGACTGAGGAGCCAGCAATCGCTGATCAATCGTCGATGATTCCTCTCGATCCACAGCATTGGAACGATAACAATGACTAAATATAGAGAAAATCATTTCAAACTTGAGAAAAATGATTAGAACAAAAATCTAAATAGTTTACTTGAATTTTGGGTTCAGCGACAGAAGGATTTAGGGTTTATTATATACTGAAGTTTTTATAACTGAAACAAAAACAAGTTATGAGGATCCATTTAACAGTTTCTGCACATTTATTTACTTTCTGGTATAGTTTTATTTTAGGTTTATTTAATGCTTTTTTTATTAAGTTATGTTAAATGAGCCTTTCAAAACTGTTTGTGTTAATGAATCTGTTGGATCTTTTTCAAACGAAATTTTACTTTCTACACACTGATACGGTTTATCTATTATTAATAAGTTAAACTCTTGTATGTTTTTAGTTATTACTTTTAAAGTTGGACAACTTACAAAAGTCGTGTTTCAAAAACATAACATTAATGAAAATTGATGCCATATTGCCATATGTTTATAAATAAGATTCCTTTATAAATTAACGTCAATGAACAACTAGATATGAATGCTCAGAGGAGTATGAGATTTTGTGTACTTGGGGATGTTGTCTTTGTCGAAGCCAGTAAAGATCCAATTATATATACACAGTAAATTTTAAAATAATGAAAACAATGAAAAGATGTATGAGTTTAATGACTTCTTGTACAATATACATGTGATCCACATTGGAAAATTAGAAAATAGTTTTATAATATATAAGCCCAATATAACTCTTCGTGTTAGTATGATATTATCTGCTTAGCAAAGCGATATTAACTTCTTAATATAGAAAAATGAATTTATTTGCCCTAAACAATAATTTTTTTATGTGTAATCTTTTTCTAAGATAAAGATAATATATAACACAAAATACATACATAATAGATTATCACAAATCACGCAAGCAAGCAACAAATCAAGGCTCGTTACTTTCCTTGGACACTGATCAATATACACAATTGTAATAATGTTAAACATGAGTACATGAAGTGTTTCAGAAAATAGAGATCTCAAAAATATCATTGAAAAGGGGGAAAATAAGAACAAATAATTCGAATTCAAGGTGGCCATAAAAGGCCATGAGCAAAAACTAGAAGAGTTGAATTAAAGAGCTATCAAGCCCATTTAGCCAATAGAGACATGAGGCCAGCACCAAGAAGGAGAGCAATATGGGCCATAATTTGAAGCCCAGTATTGGATTGCATTTTAGGGTGCGTGAAATCTGCTGCGAGAAGGTCAACCAAAGACATGTAGATGAGAATGCCTGCGGATGCAGCGTTCAAAACTCCTTGAACGATCAGAGCCGTTGGTGAAGACTCATCGTAAGAATTTGCTATTCCCATTCCCACAACGATTCCTATCGGTGTCGTTATTGCGAAGAACGTCGACATGATTGTTACTGACAAACACTTGAATTTTCCCTGCAACAAAAAAATATTTTCAGTATTTTGTAGACCAACATTTCAATTTATTATTATCGATGTCATCAGTTTTTAATGTGGGTTTTTTTAATAATACAAAATGTACATTTTTTATAGATTTTGCTTGCTATTTGACAAGTTATTTTACATACCTATACCATCAACGATTTTTTTTTCTTTCAAAAGGAATCAATTTAGGAACCAGTTAAAGTTGAAAACTATGCAATACTGAGTTTAATTATATCGGAAATAGAGCTTTCATTAAAGGAGTAAATAATGAATATAGAGAAGAGGAAATATACCTGAGCAATACAACCACCAAGGCCTAGACCTTCGAAGCATTGATGAAACATTAAGGCAATAAACAGAGCTTTTGCAGCATCTGGGCTCTGTGAAGCTCCTAGTGATATTCCTATTACCACTGAGTGTACTATTATTCCCAACTCCAATACCTATTTTTAGAGTTTATAATATATAAACACAAGAATATCAGTCATGAGGTAATTTCAAATGTTACATTACACTTTTTGTTCTTTTTTTTTATATTAGATTTCGGACAAAAGAAAATTACGCCATGTGTTCGATTGCATTCCAAATAATGGACTTAGTCTTTTTTAATCTTATATTTAAAATATGATTTGTTAAAAGCTAATCATATGAAAAGTTTTAATTTGGAATTTCGGTACTTATAAATAACATGTGACGGTTTCTAAAGAATCAAATCTCACATTCACATGTCCGAATCTAATTCACCGCGTCGACAAGAAAATAAAATCTGGCAAATGCATGAATTTGTAGTAGGGTTTTTCTTTCTCTAGAGAAAATATAATATAATTAAAGTCAAAAACTACATATGCATGCACATAAAATTTATTTAATTTGTGTATGGATCTGATTTTTCATTTTTCGCATTTTTATTTTAACGTTAAAAATAGAATTAAATAGAAATAACATATTCATTCACAAATTAAAGAAATGTTGTGCATGCAACATTTTATTTTAAAAAAATTTATTCTGCAAATTTTCGTTCTGCAACGTCATTACGTGATTATGCATTTGTTATGTTTTTTTCAATAAATAAACAACAAAATATTTTGCCTCTTTTATTTTTATCAAAAATCCTTTAAAGTTTCCTAAATGTTATCATTGCTTGTTTCCATTTACAATTATGTTCGATTCTTAGTATTAGTATATATAACCATTGAAATTGAAATGGAACTGCACGACTATCTTCCACATATCAATTCATTTCTTTTGTTCCAAAAAATCAAAACGTTTTTTTTTCTTTTTTTTGAAAGAATGTAAAATTATATTCAAACAAAAAACGTTTATACAATGAATGCTACGTTTTGTTTTCTCTATAAAATATATATATTTAAACTAAAAAAAACTCTATGATGATAGTTAAAGGTGGAGCTCAACAAACTCAAAATCTATGATTGTTAAAACGTGGAGCTCAACAAACCTGTGCAATAACTCTAGTCCGGAGAATTTGGACCTTCTCGGAGTCAACGGAGGACTCGCCGGTTTCTCCATCACTGACCCTCTTAGACGCTTTGCAATGCGATTTATAGAAACTCGAAGTGGCAAATGTATCAACGGATAACGTCAAGATCGCAGCAATCATCGCAATAAATCCGGTGAACGGAAATTCCCATGCTTCAGATGTCAAACATGGAGAGTTAAGCATCTCGTAAGCCTCAGGCAAGACATGCATAAATCCGGTAGCCAAGATAACTCCGGCTGCGAAAGCTTTCGTGACGAAGAAGAAACATGTTTCTGGACGCAAAGAAGGGAAGACTTTGCCTAACAAAGGGAAAAGAACTCCGATTATGCCGGCTATTAGAACTGTAGGAATTGCGGCGATCTTGTATTTCCGAGCTCCGGCTTTGTTTTCATGGTCGTCTTCGTGTGAGCATTCACATTTTGGTCCACCATGTGAATGGCCTTCGGCGGCGTTGACGACGGCGATGAGAAGGAGGGAGACGGAGAAGAAGAAGAATAAGAGTTTCACGTTCTTAGTCTTCATAATCTCTATCTTATTTTAAAATTAGGGCTTTTATGAACCGGATAGGTTGGATTCTTGATGATGAAAAGAAGAGAAAAGCTTGGTATGGTAATGGAAGTACTGAATGTATATATACGTATATTAATATCATATAAAAATGTGTGGTAGTATTAATTTTGTTCGTTTGGTCATTCGTTAATAAGATATTGAACTTCTTAAACTAACAAAAACTAAAATATTCAACTAATGATTTTGTATCTCGTTTTGCCCTTTTATCTTCACGAGATCTTGATGGTAAAATTAATTCAAACTCAATACGTAATTTTTTAGGAAGTATACCATGTATTTAAACTTGTTTTATATAATAATGCGCATTATTAGTTACGATTCATAAGAGACAAATCTGATCATATCTAATGAAAGTCAACTTGAACGAATTGTTTAATTTAATTAATATAGCAATAATTTGATATTACTATATCGTTTGGGTATGAAATAGGAAACTCATCATGAGTCTCAGAGCTTTAGTTGCGTCCTCGACTTGGGATTAGTCCGCGCGAGGATAATTGTAAATGGGGTGATGCGTCTTTTTCTCACTGGAGGGTTTGTTCATGCGTTAGGTAAGGTTGAATCTGTGTACGACCAGTAATCGTTTAATCTTGCCGACGTGATGTCCCTTCTCCAGGGTGGAGTTGGCAGAGATTTGGGGACACTGATATTCTCATACAATGTCTCGATGTACTCTTAACTAGTTGTCCATGCGACATGAATAAATGGTCAAAGTATCCCGGGATTAATATGATATTGGGAAAGCTTTTAATGAGTGAGAGATGCGTATAACATGTTTAGTTCAGAAGTATATATCGTTCAAAATTTTGGTGAGTAATTGAGTATTGATCTGGAGGAAATGTCTCTAAATCTTTTTGTAAGTGTTTGTTTGTTGGATTGTTCTCTTATTTTCATATCCCTTCTCCAATTGAAGGAATTTTAGTTTGTATGAAGAAATGATTGATATGGCTTGGGTTTTCAGACAACATGGGCCGAAGCCTCCGATAACGATTAACTGGAAGCATGACATATGATATTATGACGTAATTAAAATGTTTATCCAGTTCATATAATTAGTATATGAAATCAAAATTAATTTATTTAAGTCATATATCACAAAATTATGTTGAAAATATAGTCTCATAGAAAAATTAAATCTTGTAAAAAGGAGAAATATTATTTTTTGCTCTTGTGGAACTCAAGTTAAAGTGGAATTCTATATGTCTTCTATGTAACAGTATTAATTTTCATAGTGACTACAAATTAATATATGTTCTCAAAGGAAAATGTGGGCATCGTAAACGTAGTCGAGAGCGACTATTATGAAAAAAAAGAGAGTAAATTAATATCGTTTGCTTCATAGTGATTAGTTTTTCATTATATTAATTCAAACTAGACTGATTCAGACACGTCGTCACGAGTACCCTGGTTTACGATACTATTTTTAAATAATTAAGAAATCGAAAAGATGAAAAGATATAAGACAAAGAATATTTCCTTTTTCTTTTTTCAAAAAGAATGGCGAAAGAATGTCGACATAAAATGTACGGACCTATGTAGCACACAAGTTGACTCCTCTCTTAGCTAGAGAAAAATAATGGTAATGAAGCTTAAACATATCAAGTCAAACTCTAAATATGTCGATACTATGACTCATTTTTTACATCTTCATATGCTTACATCTTTTTATTTGATTCTTAATGTTCTATTACATATATTCATACAATATCCGTCTTGACGCAGTTATGTATACACATCATCTTTCTGGATACAGATTATCCTGTCATTTTCGTTTAATATTGTTAATTTTTTTGTCAACAAATTCTATAAGTATTTAATCTAACTTATTTGTCTTTATACTAATAAAATTAATGTACAAATTATCAAATTACATAATACATTTTTCAAATTATTATGTTATAGAAAAAAATAATTAACTATTTTGACTTTACTAACTAAACTTTGTATTGCCATTAGATATTTAAAATGCAGAATACTTATCCTAATATTAGCATATATTTAAAATGTGGGTGTACAAATTAATTTGACAATCTATACATGAATACATCCAAATTAATTTTTCATAAATGTATAAATGATACAATTTGTATACAAAGAAGTGTGGTGAGCCTAAGTTTTCATAAAAGATAGTCCATAAATGTTGCAGTTATATATAGGGATGCTCTATCTTTCTTCCTTTTAGCACATTTATAAATTTTAAATATAACACTTTTAAGTAAGTATATGTACTCTTCTATCCTTATAGTAACGTAGATAAATTTTAAATTGTTTCAAAAATTGTTTGAGGATACATACATCATTTAATGGTTTACTTTTAGTTCATTTTGAGTTTCAAATTATATGAGGAGACTTAATTTTGAGTTTCACACTTTTTGAGTTTCTTTTTGATTCAAAATAATACAGTTCCAAATTAACCTTAATATATATCTTACTTTTTTATTTCTTAGAGAAACATAATTTTTCTCAATCTTATTGTAGTTTTCTTCAATGTATTCAAAGTTGTAGTCTAAAAGATGAAAAAGTCTTGATATTACTGTAAGAAAATGAATCTTGATATTAAAAACTTTTTCTTTCGTCGGGGTCTTAGTTGTCTAGTGATATGAGTTGCACTGGTGAAGGTAACATATACATATTCTTTTTCTAATAAGTAATTTGGGGTCTTACAATTTTGCCGTTTAAGTTTTTGCTTCTGCATTTGTTTCTTTAAGTTTCTCTGAAACTCGACGTTGGTAAAGTCAAATTAAAGAAAAAAGCAAAACATGGGTTCTACTTTGGTTTGTAATTTAATTTCATGATTCTTTTCAATATAACTCTGATTTTACTTACCTAAAAATTCGACCAATGTTTATATATAGTCACCAAAAACAGATTTAATCCCGATAGAATGAGATTTTGAAAACTATGGCGGTTGCTAACCGCCTAAGATTTAGTGAGAATCACTCTAAATAATAACAAAGATGGTGTAATCATGACATGTTTTACTTTTCTCTTGACATCTAATGTTCAAATATTTGCCATATATATATGTGTAATCTATTGTTTATTTTAAAGGTACACAATAAAATTATGCGTTTAAGTTATGTCCACAGTCCACCAATAATGTACACATAGTTTGATATCGGAAGCAATTTTTCGAAGTGAAAACCATTGGCCTGACAAGCACGGTCCTAATATGTAAAGAGAGTTGGTTAACAACACTCACGTAGTAATTCATCAACTTCTCTTTACACAGATCAGCAATGGTTATCATATAAACCCTGAGCTTAGTGATTCATAAAGGTACTTATGTATGGGAGAAGCTAAACCTCCAATCTTTATTTTCTACTAATTAATTGCCTTTTTGTATAGTTGTGTAGGACTTGATTAGCTGACATTTGAGAGGAGAGTTGTGGAGTCTTCGAGTGGACAGAGAATTTCGAACTAGTTACCAAAGACATCTTTAAAGCAATCGGCTATCCTTTGCTTTATCTGCCTTTTACTCACATTCTTGGCCGGCTCATGGAATTGGAAATAGCACAAAATGTGATTTGTAATCTATTAAAACTGCAAACTAAAAATGTGAATTAAAAAAAAAATAAGAACCGACTTTTGACCAATTTGTATTTCAATATTTGAAGAAAACGAGTTGAGTTTGGAACATGGAAGATGTACACAGCGATGTTTACTTTATGGCACACACGAACCATTGACTTATCCTGTTTTAGACAATTGCATTGTACTTCATAACACTTTGCCCGTCATGAAAAAGAAGAAAAAAATACATGCGCATTCAAAAATCAACAAAGATGAGACCAACTCACCAAAGACAACCACGCACGTTCGTTTGTTCAACACACACAAACAAACACATCACACACTCTCTCTTTCTAAACATTGGTATTATATGTTAAGTAGATGAATTTCGAGAGAGAGTGCGAGGCTTAAGGGAGTTTAGTAGAAGTGGCCATAAGTAGAGCTAATCTGAGGTTTCTGCAAGCCAAATTTGTTCTTACTTGTTGTCTTTAGCATCCGTCATAACAGTTTTCTCTGTCTCTTCTTCCTTTACTTCTTCCTCGTCGTAGAATTTTTCATCTTCATCATCGTCACTACCCATGTCATGATCGAAGTATTCTTCATAGAACTGGTCGTCTGTGTCATCATCCTGACCGTTCTCCAGCCTCTCTGCCGACTTTTGTCTCATTAACCTTTCTTGGATACTGTCTACGATTGCAGTTCCCTGTTAACATTTTACGCATTTGTCAAGTTTAATCAAGGTTATACAGAACATAGTCATGAATATTAGTAGATTTTTGAAGCACTGTATGTGTCTTCAAGATTGAACTTACCATCTTATGGCAACCTTCTTCAAATATTTCAAGAAATCCAGCGACCCATCGATCTGCATTCTCTACCCACTCGTTGCGCAGCATTTTTACAGTTTGGATCTGGAAAAACCGGGTTTAACAACAACAGAGGAAGGAGCATTATAAGAAACTTCTACAAAATCAGCTTTTTCAGAATCACATATGAACTTAGTCTCATCAGATATCATATTACTAGCTAAAGCATGAAACTGCATGGAGGTTTCAAGCGCAGCGGATACACGAGATAAGGCTGCTACTACCGAGATGAGATTATATAACATGATATCGCCTGGCACTACTACAGCGGATTAACAAGCATCACTTTGTGATGCAATTCTATAACCCAATAATCACAACAAGAAGACACAAAATAAAAGCAATACATACAAATGTTTTCTGCCTAGAGGCTACTAACCAAACAGAGTATTAAAGTCCTAAAAGAAGTGAACGAGGTTCAAATTAAGGACAAGTTAGACTCCAAAACGTGACACATTAAGAGTGGTTTCCAAACAGTCGCTAAATAGTCAAAGGTACAAGATCAAGCGGAGATGTGAATGAATAGGCAGAGACAAGACCTAAAATTTAGTTATTTCTCCTTGTAACTTATGATGAACAGCTTTATTTGATTGAATGCAATACAGTCCAAATGATGGACTTGTGATGAACTAATGATCAATTAAGCAAAATGAAGTTGAGAGAAGACATGCCTTTTCTCCCACTCTTTCTTGTTGTTCTTTGACCCTCTCCTGGAGTTTCTTTAGCCTCATATTAACTCTAAGTCTCTTTTCCTGTTGCAAATCGACAAATCCAAAGTTGATTCTTACAAGTGAATTTTTTTTGAGAAAGGACAAAATTGTAGAGATAAGAAAATGATGACATGCCTTGACAAAGCTAACTCCAAGATCTTCCCTTGAGTATCCTCTATCCAAGTTACGCATGACATACTGATTGTAATCTTTCACTATTCTCATTATTATATCCGAGGTCGATATTCCTTCAGTTCGCTGTGTTTCCTTAAACCTCCCAACTTTCTTAACCTGCAACAGATGCTCAGTTACAACAGAACTATGAAAGTGTCAAAAGCAGGAGTATGAAAATTCTTCCGACTCACAAATTCATAGACATCCTTTCCAGCTCCGCTTGAATCAGCATAGCTGTGCATGAGAATTATACAAAGAAGGTTATTGTAGTTCTAAAATCATTTGTAAGAAAAGAGCTAAACTAACAACAAGCACGTCGTGAAAGGTAAAAACTACAAAACTAAGTTTTCACCATTTTTTAAAACTAAATAAAAACTAACACAAGAGACACATGTTCTTACGGAAGAGAATCGTGGGCAACATAGTCAATCTGGTGCTTGTCAAGAAACTCCTGGTTGACCACCCATGGTGCATCAGGGATGACTTCATCCACCCACCTGCATGATAAAAAAAACGTGTTCTAAAATTCCACTCACTGCCACTTCCATGGGTTTTTCTACTAACACATTCAACAGAACATAAGAGAAAACAATTACTTGCAATGTCGAAGTGATTCATATCGCTCTTCTGCAGTCATTACAGTCCTTCCCTTGTACTTATGGGTAGTCTCATCATTGCAACATCCAACAAGAAGGTAAGTGTTGTTTGGAAACCTGCTCGGCCGATTAAGAAACGGCACAATCATAGCAACACCATAAGAACACGAAACCAGAAGTCAATTTCTCTCATACCTCCTCAAAATAATAAAAAATCGAAAACATTCGTCAAGAACATATATCCAGAAACAGTATCAGCTATTGCAAATTTCAACATTTAGAAAGGGATTCACTAAAATCATACGCGACAAGACCTTGCACATCACAGATTTCAATCAATACAGACCAATCAATCACCGAGACTATCTAATAAGGAAGATATGTCTCTCGACCTAAACAAAAACTGTACAACTTACAATGAACCAGACTCAACAGATCAGAGAAAAATGACACTGGAACGGCGAAAATTGAGCACGCGACGGTAAAAAAAAGTCGAATTAGAGATGAAAATCAGGACAATCATCTCTAAGAGATAAGAAATACTAACGCTAATTTGGCTTGTTCGAGAGATCGAGCATGACCAAAGTGGAAAAGATCGTAGATCCCATCGGCGTAGACGCGGACAGGACGATCAGTGGGAGGAGAACTCTGGACAGCCGTAGAGCCAGAGGCCGCAGCGGCGGTGGAAAGGCCGTCTTCAGTGCGATCGCCGATAACGTTGCTCATAATTTCCGATGAAGGAGCCGAAATCACCCGCCTTATACAGAAAATAAACGGAAAACTACAAAAGGTGCTAGTCGCTTCCCTCTTCTCCTACTCTTTTTTTTTTTAATTTTGTGACGAAGAATATCCTCTAGAGGAAACTGATTATTCTAATTTTATTTATTTTTGTGTTCAGGCATTTGTAATTTTATTTTCTCACTGAATAAAATGGAGAGAAATAAATAGTATGTAGATAATTTTAAAAATGAAGAAAAAGTAATGAATTCTAAATTTTATTAATCTGATATCTTTGTCATAAGGCTGGAGAAATAGGAAATTCGAGAGTTTTTTTGTAACAGTTGGTGTTTTTGTTGTAAAGTTGAAAAAATGGTTTAGTTTTCTTAAAAAATCTGTATTGACTTGTTGGATACTTAGGAAATATTTTAAGTCTTAAAAGCTGTTCTTTGGTTTATATAATTAAATGAATGTTTTGGAATTTTTTTAATGAAAAGCTATAGTATAATGTTTTGAATTAGTTGTTTGAATTTAATTGGTGAGTTATATACAACAGAGTGAATAACTGAATATTGCTAAGTGAGCCAGTGACCAAGTCCAAGGTTGTCTCTCAGTGGCCCTCAAGGTTAACGAAGGTTGTCCATGACTTTTGAATGGTAACTACAAGTCTAAAAGAAGATTAGAGAATGTGAATACATTAATCATATATTTATATTATGATTCCGGTATAAATACAAGCAAATCCAATCAGAGTAAGAGTTTACCTCAAAGCCAGTTCCACACTTTAGACCTTTCCTATTTCTGTACATACAAAACATTCCACTATTTTAAAGATATGAAAGTAGCAACTCTTGAGCTTGTTCTGTTCTGTTAATTGGATAAGCGGTGATCACTAGGATGGCTCGAATCAGATCCCTGAAACTGTGAGGACCCCATTGTCTGCACAAACAAAAACCGGAAAACATACAACGGTTATAAATAGGGCTGATCACATTTTCTACTGTAAACAGAGGAATTTCGCAGTCTCGCTTCAATCAAACTGATAAAAACCCGAGAAGGAAGAAGTTGACATTGTCAAAAGAAAACATTTTGAGGAATTGGGTTCGTTTTCTCTTTCTTTCTTTTGTAACATTAGAGCGTTTTTACTAACGTCACAAGATTACATACCATGTCGTGCAGAGTTTCTTCGATGTCATAGCAGCCACGGATAGCGCTTCCCCTAAACCCCGTCTGTCCCTGAAACTAGACAATCCACAAAATGAAATAGATCCTTCTTTCTTAGAACAACTTGACTCGGGAGGAGGAGAACAATAAGATATATATATCTCCCGAAAAATACTTAAATAGCATAGAACATCAACTCACAGCTCCTTGCATGCTTGGTTGTGTCTCGTATTGACTCATTCGTTCATGAATAGAATGCAAGTTTCCCTAAATCATCCAGTATATGAAATATCAGTCTCGAGCTTTATCTTAACTACCAAAAACTTCATCAGACTATGTCAAGCGATTGGATATTGGTTACGGATATGGATTTGCATGTGTTATAACAAAAGCTTTGAAACTAAAAATGAGATAGATAAAGCATTTCACCATAGCTTGTATGGTTGGCGGATGTCCATAGTAACCATTCTGGATGGAAGAAATCGATGGGAACTGCCAGAATAACAAGAACAGTGTATCAATTTCAATGAAACAGTAATATAAAAATTGTTAGACAACAAAATGACAGAGTAATAATGTGCACCCACTCCTTGATTAGTTTGTTGTGTTGAATAATAGACCCCAAGAGTTGTTGCACGGGAGCCTAGTTCGGGCTCTTCCATATTTGCTTGAGGAATGTAACAATTCTCAAACGTAGGAGCTCTGGAGCTAACTTGTTCCTGCACATGAAAAATAAGCCTAATAGTATCAGGGTGCATGGACTAATTTCAAGTATTTGGATGAAAATAATTTGCCATGAATAATAACACTGCTAAGAAAATGGGAGATTTCAGATATAATAGCATGGCAAAATCAGATTACTAACGGTTTCTTGGCGAAGTTCTTCTGACCTGTTTGTTGCATCCTCTGGCCCACAGTATACCTTTAAACACAAGATAATCAATCAGATCTTTCCGCCAGGGCTAGCAAACTACAAATAATCTCATAAGATTGAAGAATCTAAAAATCACCTTTCTTTTCTTCTGAATTTTCTTTTTCTTGGACACTTTTGATGCACAGTCCAACACACCTTCGTTTTCTAAGCCAATAGATCCACCTGTCATTAACTTGTCTGGCTCTGAAGGAAACTTGGAAGAATTATCCATACTAACACAATGCTTCACGGTTTCCTCCAATAACTTTAAAGCAGTTTTGCAGGCTTCATCTGATAAAGATGCAACTACTCCCAGCTTGACAAAGCGCCTACATAGATCATCAAAACGTGCCATTCGGTTATCTATAGTGGCACATTTATCGTTTTTGTCTTCTTTGTTGTTACCTTTCTTTGACCAGCGCTTCAATATATACTGAGACGGAACGCGGGAAACATCAGCGCTTTGAAGTACAAGTATCGCATGTTTGCATAGGAATCCCTGGTACTCAAATAAATGACAAGAGCAACACGCATCCAACAACTCGTTGTTCAAAGCAACGAAGAAATTTTGTCGTTCCTCGAAATCTTCAATGCGGAATATTGCTGTTGTCCCATCTTCTCTTTCTTTTTGAAGTTGACAAGAAACAACTCCGGGTACCTCAGCTTGGAACTTCTTAAAAGCAGCGTCCGTGTAGATCAAGGAAAGCTGTTTCTCGAAAGCCAAAGAAGACCTCAGTGTAGGCTGTTTGCTCTGATATTCAAGATCATCCTTAGCTTCCACATCACATCGATATTGCAGAAACTTCATGTAGAGCTCAAAGAAGTCCTTGAATGTAGCCTCCGAGTTCATATACTTGTCGAAATGAGAGGCGATACTGCCAGATCTTTCAGGTCCAGACAGTCCAGCTAAACAAATTCCATGAAAATAATGTGGAACCCATTTTTTACGATCTCTAAACAACAACTGAACCCACTCATTCTCGTTAAGTTCAAATTTACCAATCATATTTGACCACCTCCTTTCAAAATGTTCATCTGTCCAAGAGCTTGCTACGCAATTTCCGAAACTTTCCATAAAACCATCATCTTGACTCACAAATGGATTCAGCATCTCAGAAATTTTGCTCAGCACACTCCACAAACAGAAAATATGACGAACATCTGGAAAGACTTCAACAACAATATCACTTAGAAGCTTATCCTGATCTGTTATCATCACTCCAGGAGCTTGACCACCGACTGCTTTAAGCCACGTTCTAAATAGCCAAGAATATGTTGACTCACTCACTTCTCCAATCAAAGCACATCCAAGCAGAACGTATTGACGGTGATGGCTGACCCCAATAAAAGGAGCAAATGGGATTCTGTATCCGTTCCTAACATAAAATGTGTCGAACAGAACAACATCAGAAAAGCTGCAATAGTCATGCTTAGCCTTCGCATCAAGCCAAAACACATTTCTAACACGTTTGTCACTATCGAAATCTACCGCATAGAAAAAACCAGGCTGCTTATCCTGCATCTCCATAAAATGCTCAAGCAATAGCTTTAAGTCTTCCTCTTCTAAAGCCAATTGAAGACCTTTCTTTATTGCTAGCGCACCAGCAGGCTTGTTCTTTCCTCGTACGCTAACATAAAAATCATCAGGACATATCTCATGGTTATGTTCTTTTACAAAATTATATATAACCCATTTCTCATCTTCCTTCCTCTTCATATGCAAACCGGCTTTGCAACCGGTCTTTGGACATGAACGTGGATTGATAGCTGTGGCTTTCTCGCGCTTGGTTCCAAATCTCGAACACGCTATTTTGACATCAATAAACTTCCCTGATCTTTTAGAACGACGGCTAGCTTTTATTGTGATACCAAATCCCACTGATCGAGCATATTCTCTGTAGAAATAGTATGCAGCTTCCTTTGACTCAAAATCCATCCCATTTCTGAGCTCACTAACCGTTGCACACTGAGCAACGTTCCCACTTGTACTTGCTTCACAAAATACATCCACATTACTACTTTTTGTTAGAAGATCTATTTCTACATCTTCATCATCCATAACACTAGTTCCAACTCTGTTAACCGATTAACCGGTTAGACAAATTTCCACAAATCAACCATTTTAAGGTTTGCTAATTTCAGAATCCCAGCAATTGAATACTACGAAATTAGTGCATCACATGATCATGGATAATCTGAGAAAGCACAACAAAAACGCTTCAAGGTGGTATCAGGATTCAATTCAACTACCTAGTTAAATCTCGAAGAAATCAGAAACCCAGAGATTCAAAGGTTCAAAATCAAACCTCTCGAGTTCAAAATTTCTCCGTGTCTTTGTCTTCAGTTCCCTAATCGAGCTCTTCTGTCACAGACGTGCAATAGAGAGTAGCATCTGGCTTCGCGAGGACTAAAAGAACCTCAGATTTAAAATTTCTCCGTCGTCTTTTTCTCTGCTTGCAGCGAAAGAGGGAGGTTTTCAAAATGAGCACGGGAGAGAATTTAGGAACTTTTTATAATAGCAAGTCGACCCTTATATTTTTGTATTCATTTGGAAAAAGATCTATGTTTGAGAAAATTTGAAAAACGCCCACTTTGAAAAATAGTTGAGGTTGAGTTGGCTTAATCTTAAATCTTTTTATTTTTTTTGACAAAGATTGAACCGGTTCTTTTTATTCTCTTTTTCTTCTACATATTATTCAACAGAAGTATTATTCAAAAAGATATTTTAATAAGAATTTCATATAGTACGACGTAGTTTAGTTAATTTGAATTATGTTTTGGGACTTCTAATATAAAAATTTTGTTTGAATTTCTCTCTTGTGACTTTCTTAGTTTTTCTTCTTAATAACAAAAAAAGTACGATGAAAAGTCCGGAAGAGCATTGGCTGCGTTTCTTTGAACTTTGACCCAATGTGGACGTTTCAATAGCCGCCAATTTGGCTAACTTGACCACTTTTGAATTTTAAATACTTCCTTAAGCTCATATATAAACAAAGTCATACATTTAACATGTAAACCATAATTATTATTGTTCATGTAACTTTGTAAAACCCATTTATAGCCACCGAACATAAAAGTCGAACCAAACATTTTGTGATATTGACTGTGTAGATAACTAAACTTGTCATTTTGTAGTCTTATTGAAAAAGTTGTAGTGACGATTTCAGGACGGTGACGATACATTTTCAATTGCACAACTTGGAAATGAAACAAATCTTTAAATAGAAAAAATAATCAACGTGATGTGGATTTTGATACCATAACAAATGAAATAAATAAAGTGAAAGCGTCTCTATTCATATTAGGGGAAATTAAATAGGAAATAAAAGCTGAGGGGTCAAATCTAAAAGAAGGAAATAATATTAGATTTCATGGTGAGGACGGTTTGGTCGGTCGGTGGCTCCATTGGTGGTGTGGGCCTTCTTACTCGCTTTTTTCGACCAGCCAGCCGTTCAGCCACCGCCTCTCTTTTTGTTCTTCTTCTGTTCTTCCCAAATGACTAATCTGCCCTTTTATTCATTCTACATACTTTTTTGGTCAACTCCTTACAAAAAATTATGAATCATTAAATATAACATATGTATCTAATGCAATTCAATGTCATTTTTGTATTAGATGTTTTCACTTTTTTTTTAATTGAGTAAAATATGCTATTTTTACTGAGGTAATGCATAATTATTATTTTTAGTAAGAAATCATGTTAATCCATGATTATTTCTTGTTAATCCATGATTTCAATTACATGTTAGGCATAAATCACTATTTAGATGTGTTATTGATCACTTTCTTCTTTAAAAGTAACTTTAGGTATACATTATAACATGCAAACTAAATATGTTTTATGGTTTACATATGACATATTAAGTTTTATCACAAATGTGAAACACACCTTTCAAAAAACTAATTATTCTAAATTTTCTAAATATAAAGATTTTTTTTATTTTTTATTTTATAACCTCATTAGATTAATTGTATATAAGAAATAGTATAGAAGAAAACTAAAAACTTTTTAAAAATATGATGTGTACAGTAATTTAACAAACATTGGATCTTCTCACTTCTCTCTTTTACTATATATAAAGATAGTTCTTATCATTGTCTTTTTTTACAGCACTATTGTTATCATTGTTTAGTGTCAAATGTCAATATACACACCACACATATTACCTCTAGTTCTTTTATTTTTTAAAATAAAACAATTACATTTGTAACATTTTGATAATTAATGGAAGCTAATGATCAATTTGTGCCACATCACATTTAGGGGTACTAAAAATTATAATGAGAGAAAACAAAGGGCAAAACGGGAAATAAAAACAAAATGCGACGGTCTTCTCGTCCGCCAGATTTGGCTTTCAAAAATACGAAACGACCCCACACTCACTCTCCACTTTATAAACCCTAAAAGATTCTCCTTCTCTCTCTCACACACACCCAATTTGCATTTCTTTCGTCATCATCATCTACTCTTTCTGCGTTTTTCCCAGCTGAATAATCTAAACAAGGAAAAGTAAAACAGAGTACCAATCTCAGATTCATCAGCTCCACTTGGTAAGCACTTTCAAATTCATGGTCTGTTTCTATCATTTGATCTTCTTAACTCTTTTTTCGGGATTTCTAACCGACCACAAATTGATTCAGATCCTTTAAGTTCATTTTCAGAAAAATGGGTTATTAGAAAGTTTTGTTGGGTGCCGCTTCGTCTTCTTCTTAGTTACTGAATTCTCTAATTTGTATGATTTTGAAATATTCATCGATCCAAGTTTCACGTCTCTCTGCGTTTAGATCTCTAGAGATCGAACTTGTTTGTGATAGCTGCAGATTCATCAGATGAATCAAATCATTTTGAAGTAGTGTTGACTCTGTAGTGATTAATCTTAGGATCTCTTGTGTTGTGAACGGATTTAGAAGGGTTTTTTTCTATGGTGATTAAGGTGAAGAAATTTTTGAACTGTGTGATTACTAATCTGAACTTCTTACAAACATTTAGTGGTAGGTTTTGGAAAAAAAAGTATTATACTACTAATCATCGTCTTGTTCTGATTACTAGATTATAGTATTAATTAAATATTTAAAACATGGTAATTAGGAACATGATTTGGGTGTTAAGCTTGCAACTTTTGAACAAACAAATAAAAAAAGGTTGCTTGCAAGTTGCACAGCCTTACCAATATATATGTCTTTATCTATATAGGCAACGATTAGACTTAGACCAAATAAGTTGACAAATCAAGATAAACTTCTTAGATTAGAGAAATTCCTCTTTTGATCGAATATTCTTGGGTTTTATACAGAAAAAGAAATTTGGTTGGATATTGAATCAAGCGTTAATGATGTTTGTGATCCATCATCAGCAACCATTTCTTGTATCGTTACTCTTTAGTCTTTACCTTAAGATTTAACTTTAATGCGTTTTCGTTTGTTCTTTTAGTTTTTTTTAACCAGATGTTTTATAAATAGAATAATATTCTGGTCTTTGTTTTCTTGTTACAAAACCACGGGCTCATGAGTCATCCGCTGCATCTGGTCGGCGTACCTTATGATTCTTTTCATTCTCTATTATATAGTCGTCTAATTATATGTATAATAGAAATGATTGCTATTAGTTTAATATAATTTGCTTTCTAGTACTTATTTGTTTTGGCACAATGAAATTGAAAACCACTTTACTTTATTTTCTTATACAAAAAGAAAGAAACTTTGATGATGATGGTTTTGGTGGGCACTTTACACATTACTTATCTTTAGTTTGTTTGGTAGGAATTTATTTATATAATAAGTGTGCTTTTATTCATTTGTATTCTGGTAGAGATTGTTGGCTATTGAAACAGATTCTTACTCTGGTAACATCACATGCCTGCACCCATAATACCTATTGATCTTTGTCTTCTCCTGATTGTTTTTGGATTCTTTAGCTTTCTGATCTAAACATATGTCATTTTCTAAACTTAAAAAAAAAAAAAAAAA
>Ga0041059_1001362_pt1 | contig 19467 bp, 13 predicted proteins | sample AraColnosormetaG_FD_56232 | JGI IMG/M metagenome (GOLD analysis project Ga0041059, IMG submission 56232) | Arabidopsis roots microbial communities from North Carolina, USA - Col MF nosort | ecosystem: Host-associated > Plants > Roots > Unclassified | place: USA: North Carolina | collected...
CCCCATTTTGGCTCATATGGAGGTTATGGAAAGCACGCAATAATCTTGTGTTTAATAAGTTCAATGAAAGTTGCTCAAGGGTTGTGACACAAACTGAAGCAAAAGTCAATGAATGGTTACAAAATGTGAACCGAAGAGAGGAAGCTTCCGATTTAACACGATCATCGCACAGGGCAAACGTGCGGTGGAAGAAACCGGTGTTTCCTTTAGTAAAGTGCAACTTCAATGCGGGTTTCACGGGTAATAATACTCAGAGAACAGGAGGGTGGATCATACGTGATCATGCGGGATTAGCGAAGGCTTGAGGATCATCAATAGTCCAAAACGTTACCACTGCTTTGGAAGCTGAGACAAAAGCGCTATTAATCGCAATGCAACAAGCATGGGTACGAGGGTATAAGTGTGTTCAATTCGAAGGTGATTGTGAGATCCTTATTAAAGCAATCAATGGTGCAACTTCTAGATGTGAAATAACCAGTCTTCTCCGAAATGTGGATTTTTGGGCATCAAGATTTTCTAATGTGGTTTTCACTTTCACAAATAGACTCTGTAATAATACTGCTCACCTCTTAGCTTCTCCACTTAATTCGTGTTACATGTTTCAATCGAATTCTGGTTATCAGCCACTTTGGCTCAAGAACTCTCTTTGTAAAGATTTACTCATATAAATAAATTCTGTTTGTTGGAAAAAACAAAAAAAATTGTTAAAGTTAATACACTTGCAATTCAAAAATAAAGTGGCAGTAACTAAAATGACTCATCTTCTTTACATATTAAGTTATCTCCCATCTTATTCCCAACTTAGGATTTAGTACTAAATTGTTTCCCCCGAATCATTTGCCGAACTCAAAGAATCCTATATAGTCTAGCCAAAAATATTGAGAAACAATGTAATGCAATCTTCAAAAAGCTTATGATCAGTATTCAGTAGATTAAAGATTCATATGATTGCAATATCAAAATCATATGATTTATACATAGGTAATGTAGCTAAGTTAGGAGGAGGACGGGCATTGGTGATTTATTTTTAATAGAAAGGAGAGTGATGAGAAATTAATTATGTCCTAATGATTGTAAAAGATGGGTGCACCAATTATTTGCGAATGCTGCGAGAACGTGGAAATGAACAGGGTGAGGATAAGGATGTTTCTATTTCTGTATTATTTATTTTTATGAAAAGTAAAATAAAATAAACGTGTAAGAAAGCTGGCCTTGGGCCTCTTTGATGGGTAGGCTTTATTCTTCAACATCACCATCCTCACTCCTACGGTTTCCTTGTGCATAGGGGATTCATTTTTTTTTACTCATTTCTAAAACCATGAAAAAAATAAAGTGGTGCAGATTTATTTGGTGGTCTTTAGACAAGAGATCCAATCATTTTCCTCCATAGATCTCTACTATAAGGTTTTTTTTACCGGTGATTATTAGTTAGGCGTTCAAATTGGCAAAATGTTTTTCAGTGTTTACAAAACTTGAAGAATAATTTAGGTTTCCATTTAAAATTCTTCCAATTATCCAAACAAACCAAAAAGATAAAGAGTACAGAAAGTATTCACAAGATCTTGATTCACAAAATCTCAAGATCTTAATTAGCTTTTTGACCCAAAAATATAATCTTTTTATAGGGTCATTGTGATCCTAAGTATATGATAATTCTTTACATACATATGTGCATAGGGGCCGCGTGGGTTACTTGAACCAACAAATTAGCTCTCTTGTATTTGTATAAACCAAGCAATTTTTAAATTCTAAAATTATATTTTGAAAAGTGAAAGAAGATACACTTTTTACCAACCGAACAAGTCTAACTGAACCAAACCAAAACTTGAAGATGCGTATCCTACATTTGAATATTATATAAGAGAAATTGGTGGAAAATTATACGAAATTTAAATTTATTGTAAGTACTATTATTATTTGGTAATCGGAAGTTCTGATCCATAGGCATCATGTAAATACTACAATAGTTAAATACGACCACATCAAAACCAAATCCTAGGAAACACATGAGGTTATGATTTTAACCACCATACTCTTACTGGTAATAATTCACCACCGAGAAACCGGAGAGAACCTACAACCAGAAAGCACCTACATCGAATTTTGGAAGCAATAAAGATTACATTATGTATCAGAAATAATCGTTAATACATGTAACAATGAATTATTTGTTTCGAGTGCAAGGTTTATTTATCATGATTCACAGTATATCTAAAATAATAATTTTTTTGTTTAGATATATTAAGAGCTCCCTCTGGCAGTTTGATTTAAACCTAGAATTTGTAATTTGTATACTTCTGATTTCAAATTCATCCCTAAAACGGTAAAAATATATATTTCAACCCGAATGTTCAAAATAAAATTATATATGTATATATATTCCCAACCCTACATGCACTTAGATATTATTGAACAAATAAATTAAATAGAGTAAACAAAAGTTAATTACTGCGCGTCGGAGAGAAGCCTTGGCGTCCAAGTCTTACCACCGAAAATATGTCGACTTCCCATTTGCTTTAACTTAATTTGATAATATTATAAATATACTAACATTTTACTGACTCGAATACAATAATAGTGATTCCAGTAAATTATTAACTAATAAAGAATGGCAATGCTTTTTTTTTTTTAAGAATGACAATATTTCATAAGATTGGCAAGATGCAATTGTTTTTTCTATCGTGTGAATCTGAGAATCTCACTCACCGCCCAATCTATAACCCTGTTCAAGTTTAACTATTTCTAGTAGCACGTTAGAAAAGAGCTAAATATAGAAGACTTTATCGATGGGTTTTATCTTCAACAATATCTACGTAGGAATATATTTCCTGTAAAAGCATTTAGTCACGTTCCTTATTATTAATATCTTTTTAATTTCAGTGACCTAAATATTAGATTGTGGGCTTGACAATATCCCTAATACTAAATAGTAGTGTTTTCTCTACATATATTTTGTATTTTCATTTTAACGAAAAAAGAAATTTCATCAAAAGACTATAGCTTTTTCTTACATAAAGCATAACTTTATCTTGTACATTATAATCGTGAAATTGTTGAAACATTTCGAGTCAAGAATTAATTAAGTAAAACTACGACCCGTGATTCTTTTCTTCCTTTGTCGACAATCCATACGCGTGAATACGTGATTAGTCAAATGTAAAATGCAAAAAGAAAAAACATAAAACAGGACCATACCAATACCATATTCTCACTATACCAACTTCGATTTCATAAACCCAAATAAGAAAATAAAAACAAAAACTCCACGCTGTATTTCCATGTGTGCGAGATACAAGAATAGACTCGACATGCAAAATAAAAATAAATATGACCAAATAATCATATAATATCTTAGAATAAATAAATTAAAAAATCATAGTAACCATTTTATAAATTTCGTAACCTTTTCTCCGTCATCCCCCACATACCACTCCCTATAAATGCCAAGCAAAATAGCTTTCCTCGATAGTTCCTAAATCATAACTACAAAAACTTTTCCTTCTTCTTCCTCAACCTTTGCTTCAATCTTCAACAACTTTCTTTTTATAAAGATTTTGCAAGTTAAGTGTAAACCTACAAAAACCAAACATGGTGGTTTTGCCACAGCCAGTCACTTTAGATAACCACATCTCCCTAATCCCCACATACAAACCGGTTCCGGTTCTCACTTCCCATTCAATCCCCGTCGTCAACCTAGCCGATCCGGAAGCGAAAACCCGAATCGTAAAAGCCTGCGAGGAGTTCGGGTTCTTCAAGGTCGTAAACCACGGAGTCCGACCCGAACTCATGACTCGGTTAGAGCAGGAGGCTATTGGCTTCTTCGGCTTGCCTCAGTCTCTTAAAAACCGGGCCGGTCCACCTGAACCGTACGGTTATGGTAATAAACGGATTGGACCAAACGGTGACGTTGGTTGGATTGAGTATCTCCTCCTCAATGCTAATCCTCAGCTCTCCTCTCCTAAAACCTCCGCCGTTTTCCGTCAAACCCCTCAAATTTTCCGGTAATCTCAAAAAACAACGTTACATCACTTATTTTCACTTAAGATACTGTTAAAAACAAATCTTTGTTCTAAATAAATCATCACTCCTTTTCTTTATACATTTCAAGAAACAGAGCACTCTGTTTTGTTTTTTTCATCTTCTAGCTAGTACTACTTTTTTCTTCATTGAAACAATCTGACAGTTGTGAGTAAACAAATATAAACAGTGAGTCGGTGGAGGAGTACATGAAGGAGATTAAGGAAGTGTCGTACAAGGTGTTGGAGATGGTTGCCGAAGAACTAGGGATAGAGCCAAGGGACACTCTGAGTAAAATGCTGAGAGATGAGAAGAGTGACTCGTGCCTGAGACTAAACCATTATCCGGCGGCGGAGGAAGAGGCGGAGAAGATGGTGAAGGTGGGGTTTGGGGAACACACAGACCCACAGATAATCTCAGTGCTAAGATCTAATAACACGGCGGGTCTTCAAATCTGTGTGAAAGATGGAAGTTGGGTCGCTGTCCCTCCTGATCACTCTTCTTTCTTCATTAATGTTGGAGATGCTCTTCAGGTCCCTTTTCCTCTCTTTTTTCTTTTTTTTTATATATATTTAAAAATCTAAAATTAGTTTGATAATTTTATGTATTTAAGATTTGATGTTTGTGTTTGTGACATTCTCTGCGGTTTGTTTGGTTGGTCAAATTCAAAACTAGAAAAACCGTATATACTTTTTTTATCTTAAGATAAAGTTATTAAATTAGGTAAGTGATTTTTTTCTTTGGTTGCTAAATTGGGATATTCAAGAGAGTGACTGAGATCGGTGTGGAGGGTCGACAAAAATTCTCACATGCGATTTCTTCTCGTCTCTTCTCTTTTTCCATTTTTATAAAAAGAGAATGGGTTTTAAAGTTCCTTTTTCTTGTGTGTACGTCTAGAAAATCTATGTAGACACTGAGACTCACGTGACAATTACTATTACACTATGGACATGTACGCAGTACTACTATTCTTTTATAAGTGACATTTCAAAAACAGACCAAAAAAGTATTAGAGAATGTCTTTTATCTTAATTTTGACTCCTACAAGATTTTCAAAGGCTAATAAGACGCATGTATTAACAATATATACCCGGTGATTACAGGTTATGACTAACGGGAGGTTCAAGAGTGTTAAACACAGGGTCTTAGCCGATACAAGGAGATCGAGGATTTCAATGATATATTTCGGCGGACCGCCATTGAGCCAGAAGATCGCACCATTGCCATGCCTTGTCCCTGAGCAAGATGATTGGCTTTACAAAGAATTCACTTGGTCTCAATACAAATCTTCTGCTTACAAGTCTAAGCTTGGTGATTATAGACTTGGTCTCTTTGAGAAACAACCTCTTCTCAATCATAAAACCCTTGTATGAGAGTAGTCATGATGATCTTTATCATCCTTTGTACGATAGAAAGTCATAATCACAAAAAGAAGGAAATGGATAGTGTTTTGGATTAGCTTTTTTATGTTTGGTATGTTTTTCATTAGGTACAAAAGCTTTAGGCTTTGCTTAGAGTTTGACCCAACCAAACCTAACTTTTGTATCTTCTCGTCTTCTTCTTCTTTTTGCCATAATTTGTTTATCTTTCTTGTAACAATTAGCTAGTGTTTATTTTCTCTTTATGTTTCATTTAACAGTTAATTTTTTTACTTTTTTTTGCCATTTCCCTCATCAATTTCTTTTATCTATTATTCTATTACTATCACTTTGGTTATAAAATATAATATATGTAAATATATAGATATGCGTTGTACGTGTTAAAACTAGTGTTACACCAAATTTACGTTCTAATAGAAACAAAAGAAAAGTCTTCCACTTTATGTATGCCCTCATTGTGTCATCATGCAAACAAATAATGATATTTCTCTTTCCTTCTCCTATTGTTATGGACTCTTGGCCGTTAAACATATGGAATTTGAGCTATGTGCTAAACCAGTCTCTTACTATCTCACAATAGCTATATGATGACGCAAGGGTCGAGAAGTATGTAGACCGCAGAAGAAAAACGAAAACTGTTGAATTATCAATGAGACTCCAAATCGAAACCGAACCGTACAATATCATAAAATTCTAATAGTAACAAAAACACATATATGTGGATATACATATTCTTGTTACTATTAAAACCGTACCACATTTTATTTTCAGTTGAATTGCACATCTCCACTATTTTTTATTGTATTATCAAATTGTTAGCGCGTAAATTTGGTTTTAACAATTTTATGGTTAGTATTCGCCGAACCTTAGATAACTAAGACTAAACTCTAAATATATAGAACTAGACCGGACAAAAAAACTCCTATTTAACATCCCTAGTCCTCGGAGTCTTAAGTCCATTAAGACTCGAAAATGATTACGTGGGTATGATGATTTGATACATTGATGAATAACTTAAAGTCGCATCATTAAACTATTTTTTTCTTGAAATTTGTTATTTTAGTTTTATTTGGAACTTGAATATTAAAAACTAACCAAATGTTATTGTGGGAAAGCAGTCTACAAAAGAAGTGGAATAGTTTTCTCCTAAACTACCAATGACATTAAAAAAAAAACAAATATATTTTCATTTTAAAGTAAGTAATGTGAGGGATAGCTGACTGGAGATTATAAGAGTGAACGTTGATTTTTTGAGACATTTTAAAGAGATAGAAAGAAGATTAAGGTTAACAGTTTAAAAAAATAAATATAAACAACGTTTGAAACTTGACAAAACAACAGAAGAAGAAAGAACAAGAGTTGTTTTAAAAATCAAGAAAAAAGCATTGGAGAAAATAAAAGTGGAGACCACAGAGAAAAAGAAGAGACCGGTGCTACGTGCTAGGGTTCTTACAGCTTTTAGAACTGTACGAAACGGAACAGAGAACTGTACAGTTACTGTCGTAATGTCGTTGGTTTATGACTTTTTCATTTATTATTTATATATTTTATTGGTTATCACTTAATAGACTCCGACTCACCAATTTAATACCCATTTTTCACAAATTACACATGTAATACATCCGTAAAAACTCATCAACGTTTAGAAAATTTCGTAGCTAATTTCAACTTTAGTTTATTGTTTAAAGAAGTTTGGGTTGAACAAGTTTTCTAAACCATTGAATAGATAATTTGTTGAATTCACACAAGAATATTGTAACTAACTAGATGGAGCAGTAAATATAGTGTGACAACAGTTTTGGTCGTCTCTTGTCAGACTTTCAGGTAGTGTATATATTAAATATCTAGCGCGACACATTCATATATAGGAGTAGTATTTGTTTTTGTTTTGTTTTTACTTTTATTACTCTAATAGACAATGGTCTTGATATGAGGAAAAGAAAAAAGAAAAAAGACAATAGTTTTAATAGACTCCGACTCACCAACCATAGATAATATAGGTAAATTAGTTACATTATGGTATATTAATTGATATAGTTACATTACTCCAATACCAGACTTTCTCATTTTCAACAAAGTTGTGGTTGTACAATTGGAAGATTGATAGGTCGACTTTTTCGAATATATCCATGATAGTTAGCTGTTGTACTACCATTTGACAACTATAGATGGTCACGAAACTGGATATTTTGTTAAAAAAAAACTGGATATCTTTTAAGTGTTTGGATATCATAAAAACTTGTGTGTGTCCGTAAAAAAAATAAAAATAGTAAAAAAGAATGTTTCAAAATACCAAAAACGAATTATTTCAAACTATACCGATGCTAATTAGAACAATCATAATCTTGATTTATTTTATTAATTTTCTGTAGAAGTTGAGAGATGAGACCTACACTTAATAATAGATAAAATCGTAAATTAATATATTTATTTTTTAACTAGTTTGAATACGTAAAACATTAACTAACCATTTAAAATCGTATCGTTTCAATTAATAGTAACTGCATGGAAATCATACGACACAGTTACTGCTGAGTCGCTGACATATCAGTTTATAGGAATTTGTTGATGATTCGTATCAAATAAGGATGTCGTGTAATTGGCTAAATCAAATCATAAAATTGATTTCTCCACTGAAATATTTATAAAACAGAAATTTTACCCAAATATTCCATGTGAAATTATTTTCATTAAATGGAAAAGAGCACGATGTGACTCAATGCGGCTTTTTAGTGCATCTACGGGTCCAAAGCCAGCTCATGTTGGGCCCTTTTGTATGTAAGTTTGCATTTTTTTCAATATAGATAAGGAAATAACTACGCTAAAAATAATTTTTTTTTACAAAAGAAGATATGGAAAGAGTGGCATTCCTTATATAATATGTACGAAATTGTTTATATGTTTTTGAATTGTGATTGTCACGTACAAATGATGGTCATATAAAAATAAATTAAAAACTAAATCTCTTTAATTAAAGTAAATTATTGCATTCGAAAACTTCAAATTCAAGTCTAAACTGGCCAACCTATACCCTAAGCAACCACTCCTCGAGTCAAATGGAAAAAGGTTAGATTGAAGCTTTTTGACATTCTTGCGTAATGTTTTTCCATTTTATCGAAACCTTTTGACATTCTTTGCATAGAAAGCTACGAACTTTCTGAGTTTAAAATACTTCTCCCAGATCAATCTTCTTGTGGGTTCCAAGTCATCATCTCTTGAATTTGCAACCCATATAGTCTTAAATTTATAGTGCTTTTAAGTTTTTAAATAAATTCTAGACTATCAAAGTCAAAAGTTTTGAACAAAATATTTTAATTATAAACCAAAATTACATTGATTCTTCTGGCACATTCAGTCTTGGTGAGCCGTTGGCCCATTATTATTATAGCCCATTAAACAGCCCAATTACATACACATTTAGGAGTCAAGTCAACCCATTTACTTAGAAGGTTGATGGTTTTCTTTTCTGATTAATATATCAACTTATTAAAGAACGTGAATTACGTAAAACCAGAGGATCATAGATTGTAGAATTTGTGATAAACAAATTTCTTAATATCAACAAAAACAAAAGCCAGAGAAAGAATCAAAAGAACAAAAATGGCGTATCGGAGAAGACAAGGGATCACAAGAGCTTCAACATTCAAAGAAGACATCTATCATCAACCACCAGATCCCGATCACGGTGATCTCAAAGGTCACTCCAATGGCGGATCCTTCAGATCTTCTCAATCTTTCTCTTCTCATTCCTCCCTTGCCGCTCAAGCAATCCGTGCCTCCTCTCAGGTCTGATCTCTCTTTTTCTCTCTTCATAAGATTACTTTCCCTGCAAGAAACCTAAAATTCAACCAATCTCAGGCTCAAGGATTCACCGCTTACGAGGATAAGAGCGAGAGTCGTGGATTCTGGGGAATCTTAGCTCAGAAAGCTAAATCAATCCTTGAAGACGAAGAAGAGCAACAACAACAACAACAACAACAAAACGACGTCATTTTCGAGCCCTCGAATCCAACCATACGCAAAAGCATAGACAAGATCACAACGTCTCTGAATCATATCGGAGATAGTTTCGAGAAAGCGTTCGAGGAAGGTCGTACGATCGTAGCTTCACAAATCAGACGAAAAGGATCTGATCTAATCGATTCAGACAACAACAATTATCACCAATCCTCTGGATCAAGCAGTCCATGGCAACCACTAACACAACCAAACCCACGTGAGTCTCAACTCAAAGCGTCACGTGATGTAGCCATGGCTACAGCAGCTAAAGCCAAGCTTCTCCTCCGTGAATTGAAAACGGTTAAAGCCGATTTAGCTTTCGCTAAAGAACGTTGTTCTCAATTGGAAGAAGAAAACAAACGGTTAAGAGATAACCGGGATAAAGGTAACAACAATCCAGCTGATGATGACCTAATTAGGCTTCAGCTAGAGACATTGCTTGCAGAGAAAGCGAGATTAGCACACGAAAACTCTATTTACGCTAGAGAAAACCGATTCTTGAGAGAAATCGTCGAATATCATCAGTTAACAATGCAAGATGTTGTTTATATCGATGAAGGTATTGAAGAAGTTGCTGAAGTGAATCCTTCTATCACTAGAACGCTTTCTATGGCTTCGTATTCGGCTTCTGAATTGCCTTCGATCTCGCCTTCGCCTTCTTCCCCTGCTTCGCCTTCTCGGCTTTCGGTTTCTACAGACATTTATCCGATTTTGGTTCAGCAGAGTTCGACTAACGATATTACGGTTGAGAGTCCTAAACCGGTTCGACCACCTTCTTTGGGATACACAGATGATGGTAAGAGACCATCATCACAGCTACCATCGTCACAGCTCTCTGTTTAGAATTGATGACTTTTACTATCACTTTGATTATGTCTGTTTCGAAATTTTTGTTGTTAATTTTTGATCTTGATTAATAACTTGACTTCACCTTTGGCGTAATCTACTTGTAATAGTGGTTTGATTGATGAACATTTTTGCCTCTACCTTCTTCATGTTAATCGTTTTATTGACTTTTTCTTTTGTTTGGAACTTTGGAATTGAAAATGTTGTAAATTAGTTTTTGGTACTAGGAAATGAGGTGACTTATGCTCGAACTTTGAGGCGTAACAAACTCTATTTGTATCAACTTACAAGTAACCACGTCTAACGTTTTTTAAATTTGTTAAATCGGTCAACTATTAGTATACGGGCCTGGTGCAGGCTGTTTAGCCCATCTCAATGCGTGCCGGGCCCAGCTATCTCAAAGGCTATGATGCCAAAATGTGAAACACAATCCCGTGAGCTGAACCATCTCAGAGCAAGCAAGGTTTGAGCATATATGCAATTCTTATGACTTATGACCAAATAATATCCAAAACAGCAAATGCAACATTCGACTAAACTAAAAAAATAGATGTTATGCTTTTTGCTAAGTTCTTTCACAGATAGAGTGACTAGAACATAACAAAAGCATACTTGCTCCGTTACAAAAGGCGGACTAGTGAACGGTTATACTGATCACAGGAGCTTCATTGTCCTTTTAAAGGATCTGCTGCTTTGCCTGACCTAGCATCCGTCCACGCTTTGGCTATTGTCTTCTTCATTTCTTCATCTCCATCTACAGGTTCCTCTTGATCTGCATCACAAATTTGCTGATTCTCTCCCATCCTAGTGACATTTCCCTCACCACTTTCAAGGCCTTAAGATAAACAGATATAACAACACAACGGTAAATCAACTGATACTCTTCAATAACATCGGCAGATCTGCTATATACTATTCAATAACAGAGAAAAAAAACAGAGGTTACCTTTTGCTTTTGATGAGGAGGGTTTCTTTCTACTTTTGTTGTCACTTTCTGATTTACTTTTTCTCATTTCCTTCTCCTCGACACGTACGAGGTGGACAGATAGAAACCAGTCCTTGTTACTGAGGCCTTGAAGAGCGGTTTTCAAAATCATACAATCCGACAAGTGATAATCATTACCACCCAAGTTAACCTACCAACCAAAAACCAGTACTCCTTCCTTAAGTTGTTGTTTCCAAAACAAAAACGTTTTGTTAGAGAAAGTGTTGTTACCTTCAAGGCAGAAATAGTGATGTTGCCAACACTTGGGAAACACTGTTCATGTTCTTTGCAGATTTTGTCTGTATAATAAACAAACAACAATAAACATTAGCTGTTACGTTTAGTTACTACAAAAAGTTACCAAAGTACAAAAAAGGAGGAGATTATGAAGAGTCACCTTTGAAAGCAGATACACTATCATCACTGTCAAGGAGAAGCCCCATACGAGTATCAATACTAGTCTTCACAAAGACGCATTGAGATTCGTTGATTCGGGACATAGCTTGAAGAAATAGGGATTTGAAGAAGTGTAGAGGAAATGAGACTTGCCTCTCCGATTGAGATTGATTTATTTATAAGCGAGTTTCTTTCTTAGAGAAGAAATATGAAAAGTCATTTTCATTGGGAAACCAAAACACTTAATTAGGAAAACTGAACATATTCAATAGTATCATTCTCTCTTTACCTCATCCTTTCGTCTTCTCTCTTTTTGAGTTTAAATGCAGTGCAGTTAGAATTTCTTGCTATAAGAGTTATCCAATGAATCTCCACGAGGACTCATCGCACAACCTTTTACGATTCTTTTCATCGGTAAATCTCTAAGAATATATCTCATATACTATATGTTTTTTTATTAAAAAAACTCATATATATTATATTTACGTTAGTTTCTCACACCATATCAATTATATCTTTTGTTAGTTATAAAATTTGAGCTTTACTCAAAATATTCTAGGAGAGATGTCAAGTTTTATAAAGTTGAAATTAATTTGTTTTTGTTGTTATGTGTAGCTATTTTCGAATTAAATAGTCTGTAGTATAGATAAACACTATGTCGTGATCGTATATATATTGTTGATGCAACAAAGAAAGAAACACATCAAATGTTCTAAATGGCTGGATTCTAACTCTAATCACTTCAAAATTTGTGATGAATTAAAAATTTGCACAAAAACAAAAGAAAAAGTGATGAATTTTAAAATTAATTAATGATTTAAAAGACTTCTAAAGTCAATGCAAGTGCGCCAACATTTGACTAAACTCAAAAAATATATGTTTTGGTTTTTGTCAAGTTCTTTCATAGATAGAGTCACTAGAACATAATAGAAGCATACTTGCTCGGTTACAAAAGACGGACTAGTGATTGATTATACTGATCACATGAGCTTCATAGTCCTTTTAAAGGATCTGCTGCTTTGCCTGACCTAGCATCTGTCCAGGCTTTAGCTATTGTCTTCTTCATTTCTTCATCTCCATCCTCATACAAGTTCTGCAGTGTCAAGACAAAAGAAAAGACACCATAAGCAACCAATGCGAAATGCACTAACATGTTTCTCAGACTCAAGAATTAAGAGATCCTTTTACCTTCATCATCCCCATAATTCCAGCCATTGGGTCTTTCTCTTTCTCCAAACTCGGTTTAATCTGAACAAACAACAAACAGTACTTGATCATTAGCTATAAGTTCACCAGACAAAAGCTAAAGCATGGTGTTCTTGAGTTTTAGTTTTTTACCTTGTCTTCTTTGTGGTGAATGTCAAGCCAGTTTCCTCTGGAAGACTTGACCATAGTGATAACTATCCTCTTAGGCTTTACAAGCACTTTACATTTCTCAGGCATAATCTCCTTACACAACTTCGGGATGGCACATCGGTAATTTTTTCCTTGTACATCATGGATCTTGATGTCTAAAGACATTGGCTTGAACTCAGCTTGAACCTTGTCCTCATCAACACCTTCCAAGGATATGTACATCTGATAAACAAAAAAATAATGCATCAATAAGAAAACACCATTACATAACCACACGCAAGCATATGGTTATTAACATAATTGAGTATTGATTGAGGAAAACTCTGAATGGTTTACCTTGACTTTGTCATTGTCTTGATCCCAGCTGAATGTTCCGAGAGTTACATAGTTCAATGCCGAAGAAGAAACCGGCTTACCCGAAGAAGAAACCGGTGCAGGAACTGTAACTGGTACCTTTGGTTTCGCATTTGAACTGACTGCAGAGTCTCTCAGCTACAGCAAGAAGATTCATGCTAATTAAAAATCAAAAGTAGTCCTTTTTAACCTCAATCCAAGAGATAAGTTTATAATAATTTCAGTCACAGAACTCAAAGTTATCATTTTTTTGCCTTATAATCATCCAATGAAGACTAAATCAAAGCTCCAGAAACTGAGACACACACACAAACATACACAGAACGAAATAGTTCTTCTGGAAACTAAAAACTAATGTTCCATTTCAGATAAGAGCAACTACTACTTATAGCCTAACCATTGTAAGGAAACGATTATGGCGAGAAAAGGGTAAAAGGGGGATTTGGTACCTTCTCCAAGTTTGAAATCTCGGAATTGATGAGATTGAGAACACGAGGTCTCTTGGCGATGTTCTGGAGTTGCCTGAGTTCTTCCAAATCAAGCCCAACTTCTTCCGCCATGGATATAATCTTAGAGCAGCCTTTTTTCAGAGAAAACGAAACGTAGAATCTGGACAGACGAAGGTTGCGAAATTGTGTTTATATTACAAGCACAAAGCGAAGGGAACGAGAGAGTCTTGTGGAAACTAGAAAGTACTAGAAGACCTCATATTGAGCTTTTTGATGCTTTAGCTTCTTGGGCTTTCTTCTTTCATACAGAGCCAAGCCCATTTAGTAAAACATTTGGTTATCAAACAATTTTTTTATTTTCAGCAGAAACTTTCACTCTATATTAAAGTTACTGGAAAATAATCTAAAACTTTGGTCCTACATATTTTTCTGTCCACTTAATTATGTACTCTAAAAAAAAGGGAAAAATTATCAGTCACATCTTTAAATTGATATTCTATAGGAAAATAAATTTTATTCTAGATTCTACTATTTTATTTTACGAAGCAATAAAAAAAAAGTTTTAGATTCTATTATTTTTTTCCATTTAAAAGGATCTTCGAGTTACGTCCTACTTTACCAAAATATAAAGCAATTTTCTCATTTTTATATGCTTAAGTATAACTTTGGATAAATGTGGATAGTGATAATCAACAATTTCAACTCATTCCTCGAGCCCCGAAAAAAAGGAGAGACAATTGTCGCCATTTTTGGCTTGATGCCCGATAAAGAGGGAGATAAAAACACAATTGCCGGACTAGAAAATCAAAACGTGTTTCAGTTATCATCCACATTTACTAGATTTAGCTTTGTTGCAAGTAGAAGATTCAGTGTTATATATATATATATATGAATTAGAAATCTAACGATTTTTATTCTTGCATTATAAAGTCATGATAATTGATATTATATCTGAGCCAAAGGTATCCATGTGCTAACATGGAGTTGAGTTTGATTGACATCTTTGTATAACTAACATGACCTTAACTTGTCTCTCTTACGAATAATTCATTCAATCATGTATACATCAACAAAAATTCTCACTTTTCTCTTTTGATATATTAATTATAGTTAATGAAATTCTTTTGAATTGGACGTTACCAAATGCACATATCTGGCGTGACTTAGTAAGTAATCACAATATCAGTGATTCAGTATGAAGAAAAATGAGACAAAATAAACTGAGCACTCTCTTTTTCATATGATGGTGTGGTCTAAATAATTATTGATTGGGGGGAGGGGGAACGTTAAGTTAATTTTCATCTGTAGAAAAGAGTCAACTGAGTTATATGGTGTCAAGTAGAATGATTCTAGTATTAGCCATTAAAACTCTATGTACATAAAAGAAAAAACTTCGATTTCATAATGAGCTCTAAATCCAAACAAAAGTAACAAAACAAATTCAGATCCAAATGGTGGCGTTATTTAAATGTAACATCCAAAACGTTACTTTTTAAGAAACTTTTTTTTATGATACTGTAAATAAAATTGATGTTCGAATACTCCTAATTATTTTTAATGAATGTTAAACTTACTTATCAAAAAGCCGTTGTTATATCAAGCGCATTGTTATCGGATGAGAGTTTGAGTTTTATGAATTTTACAACTTAAATGCAAGAAGAAAACCATAATTTTACAAAATCCTCGTATTTTTTTGTTCCCTGAATTTTGAAGAAGATCGACTTACTCCTAAATTCTAATGAGTATAACATTAAAAATGTAATCGAGTGAGTATTACTTTAGATATGAACAATACTATCATTTATTTAGCATTCTATATATATATGAACAGTGTAATCTTTCGTCGCTAAATTTACTGGAGCTATATACAAAGATTGTTATTGGAGATTTCCAGATTGAAGCTCAATATAGCTTGTGGCATTTTTAAGTTAAACCGTGATGGATTATACAAAACCAGAAAGGTGTAAGAAAAGCGATGAAGATATTTATTATAGTGTAAACATGTTGTATTAAACAAATAAGTAACAATTGAATCCAGAGAAAAAAGTAGAAAAATAGAAAATTTATAAAAAGAGAGAAAGCTCCTTTGAAAAGGGACGGCCAATGACTATTGTCAAAATGCTGACGACTTAAAACATGGTCGTGGAATAAAGTTGGAACCGTCCATATCAATTTATATGCTTCCTCCTAATAAATAAACTTTAGTTTTGTTTTGATAATTTTTAACTTCTTCTTTCTCTCCCGTTAGAAAAATGGAGCATTCCTCTTTTACATCAATTGGTGAATTAATGAGTATCCACCACACATATGACATATACACATATTCATACATGTAAGATGTGTCATGTATGCATGTATGAGTAGTGTCATGTGTGTGCACGTACGAAGCCATACCACATATACATGCAGATATAATGCATGCATGTGTAAGAGCAGACAATATATTAAAATATCGAATGTTGACGGTGAGATGGAAAAGGAAGGTATCGTATGTCTAAGGTTTATGGATTCCACGTCCAAAAGATAAAAGGTAAAAGATAAAAGAGCCTTCACCTTCGGTGTGACCAATCAATAAATTTCTATATAAAATATATGATATCATCTTTCTTTTTTTCTGTTTCTGTTAAACGATATCTGATGATAACATTATATATCATGTACTTTAAAGTAATATTTGGAGCGTTGAAAATGACAATATTTTCTGCTTAGTAATAATTATTATTATATTCTATGCTTCTCGTAAAAGTAGTACTATATGGGGTCTTCTTTATATCTAGAGTAATTTCTTTAGCTTTCTGAAATATGATTCATATGTAGTACATAATGTGAAATCAAACATTTTAAATGAAATTATGCAATGAATGTGGTTACTAAAATGCCTCAAATGAAATTGTATCCTTTGGATTTAAACAATAAACACGATCGTTCTTATATGATTCATGAATCATTATTGTATACGAATCATTATTGTATACCTTATCAGTTGATGATTAATTTTAGTCACTTTTTATTTAGACAACGAAAGTAATTAACACGTTAGTAAGACAAATACAAATAAAGTTCTATAATATGAATCGTCAGTTTTTTATACATAGGATTCGCTTTGCAGTACTGCATTCCCTTCTCAATTTTTCTGAGTGTTTTTTTCCCCTTTTAAAGAATCATCTGAGACACTTTCGAGAATAATTTAATTCTTCTCGTTGAAAAATTGGACCGCATTAGTGGACTCTCTATTTACACTTAGAAGCTCTCTCAATTTGTTTTTGCTTCTAGTACGATCTTCTAATTAGCATGTGAATGGCCAACAAATAAACGCATGTCCAATACATCAACCGTTGCTTTCCCTTCTTTAAAGCCTGTTTAAATTAAAATATCATAATAAGCAATAATTAAGACCGCAAATTTTTAATTAACTAATATGTATCTAAAAATCAGATGGTGAGGATAATCATAAATATCATGTACTAATCATATCGCTCCAAAAAAAATGTATACTTTATCGCTATTAATCAAGAAATATGTTAAAATAAATATGTTTGGTAAGAATATGTTCTAGAAAAGCCGAACTTTTCAAGTATAAAACGTCACAATTAGAAGAAAGAAACGTCACAATTCTCTTCTTTTTTAGACAACAGGTCAGAATTTGTTTTAAAAATGTTTCTCAATCAAAGCTTTTTTCAAGGGATTTAATGTGCTATATAAAGATTAAAAAGAAAGAAATATGGAAGTAAGAGATCTAGTAGAAACAGAGCAAGTAAAGTTAAATGTTGATACATACCGTGGAGGCAGAGGAAGTGAGGGAAATAATAGAAGTTGAAGAAGTAGTTGATGTTGATGTTAATGATGACGACGATAATAAACCTACATTGTAAGTCATGGTCTCATCAGGCTGATACAATCCATAATTCCTCTCAGAGGTTGGTCCTGGTTTAAGGTCTTCATTGAAAAGAGCAAATAGATAAACATCAAAACTCAAGTTTGGTCTCAATGGCGTTCCTTCATTTTGAAGTTGTCTCCTTAGAATATTTTTGTTATAAACGGCTGCGTTGGCCACAGTGGCTCCAACCTCATCTCCATCGCCTTTAGACGGCCATCCAGTCTCCGAGACCCCAACTTCGATGTCTTTGAAGCCAAGCCTCGCCATGGCAAAGATCACAGCGTCTACTTGAGCGTAGAGCATGTTGTCATAGCGGTACTTGGTATAGGGGTCAACCATTCCAGGGTTAGGGTTGAAGAGGACGTAGTCTAATGGGATCTTTGTTGGGGAATCCTTGTAAGCGAAGTAAGGGTAAGCGTTGATCCAGAAGGGGGAATTCGTGTTACGCAAGAAACCTAGTAGCTGTGTCATTACGCCAGCTACTTCCGGCCTAAAACATCCGGCGGATGGAGGGTAAGATTCTTGAAGGACGGATAGTGAGTTCGGAGTCGATACTTGAATGTACTTGTCTAGTCCGGTTTGGACCAAAGCCCCATGAATGCTCATCATTGCAGGCATAAGATACCTGCGAATCATAGCAATAACGAGGTTGAATACTTTCTTCTTTTTTTGAACTAGAGGATCTCAGGATGATACCCACATGACTACCATGATTTGGTTAGTAGGGCATATTTGTAATGGACCAAGATTTGAAAAGGATAACAATTTATAGGAATGAGGGGATGTATGTAACAAACCCTATAAGGCTTGAGTCATCGTCAGTGTATAGTTCGTTGCCGACGGCGATACCACCGATCTTGGTGGCCGGAAAGTAGGGTTTGATACGGGTAGTGACCCATTGGAGAGCTTGTTGAGGGTCTACTAAGCTGGGAAGCATTTCATTTTCGACGGTGACAAAGAGCTCGATATTGGAATTGGCAAATGAGGTTAACACTCGAGGGTTTGTGTCATAGATTCTTGTCTTATTGATATGGAGTGAACTCAAGAGTTGTAGAACTTTGTCCGGTGGAGGAAGATTGTCGCCGACTTGACCATAGTTGATGCCAAGAGAGGAGACCCTTTGAAACAACAATCCATGTTCTGTGAAAAAAATGTAAGAGAAATTTAAATAATTAAAGTGTAATGACAAACTGAAATTGAGATAATGAATTTTGTTTGTTGGTAGACAGAAATAAGCAATTATTCAAAAACGATACCTAAGAAAGTCAAGGAAAATAGAAGAAGAACGATAGAGTTGGTCATGGCAATTCTGCTAAACATGTTAGACATGGAGAAGAGAGAAAGAGGGAGATAAAGACTGAGGGAGAAAGTGCTTGTAAGAGAATCAATGCAATGAAATGTGGGGATAGATATAGAGATGAAGAATTGAGAAATGGGACCAAGTAGGCGACGAATAATTATTAATTTATAATTTAGAGATAATACTTTACTTTGCCTGCCTTTGTTTTATGGTGAGACATAGGGTTTCTACAATAAAAGTGACAATATGATTAATTCCAAAAATAATTCAATAAGTTATTTAAATTTATACTCGTTAGTTTTGTAATGGGAGTAGGTTTGGCAATAGGTTTATCTTATGGAAGTCTATTGTAAAAATAGATAGTGTTTGCCAAAAACATTCTTTGTGAGGCAACATGGGTTTCATAAAACATTTTGGACCCAAGAAGAAAAAAATATGACATCTTAGATTGTCTCTTTCCAACACATTGCCAACTATGTCAGTCCAAAAAAAAAAAAAAAAAAAAAAAA
>Ga0041059_1001363_pt1 | contig 19463 bp, 14 predicted proteins | sample AraColnosormetaG_FD_56232 | JGI IMG/M metagenome (GOLD analysis project Ga0041059, IMG submission 56232) | Arabidopsis roots microbial communities from North Carolina, USA - Col MF nosort | ecosystem: Host-associated > Plants > Roots > Unclassified | place: USA: North Carolina | collected...
TTCATTTCCTACCTTTTTTTTTTCTTTTAAAAAAAATTAATATGTACAGTCAGTTTTCTTATTTTCTTTCTTTATACAATTTCAAACTTAAAAACTCCTTTTTTTGATAATCAAGAAATTTCACATTTTTTTTTCTTTTCGTCGAGATTGAGCTTTGTTAATTAAGAATGGCTAAAGTCAAGGTACAATTGTTCAACCATTCAATTAGGAGGACAAGCATAATCAGAGTAGTAGTTACATTGAAGACAACCATGTTTGGCAAGTAAATGAGCTACTCTATTACAAGTTCTACGAGTGAATGAAAAGCTAATGTTTTGGAAGAAATTTCACATTTTGATTTCTATTTTATACTAATAATTTCAATTAACGATTAAATTAATCAATTCATTAATTGAGCATCATCGTCGCTTTGGCCGAGTGGTTAAGGCGTTTGCCTGCTAAGTAAATGGGGTTTCCCCGCGAGAGTTCGAATCTCTCAGGCGACGAATTTTTTCACCTTTTTTTTTTCCTTATATGTTAACCTCCAGTTTGGCCTGCACTTGCAAATTAATCGACAACCGTGAATTGTTTTTTCTTTTAAATTGGACACGATTGCTTTAGATTTTGAGACTGTAACTCTTGCCAAAAGCTACTTGTTTTTTGTTGTTCATATGCTTCATTCACACAGAGATAGATCAATGTGGATGAGAGGAAGAGTATCACAAAGGTTCTTCTTAATTGCAAGAGAAAGGCTTGCGGATTAAAATCACTGTGAGCTAATGCTTGTGCTCAATCTCAGGCCGTGGCTACAGAAGCTTCTAGATAGTGAAAAATTCAGAGTTTGGAGCCTTTTACACTATGGAGATACACATTATGAAGAAGCAACTGATTCCTTCTTATATCAACCAAGTCATAAAACAAATCATACAAATCAGTGAACCACAGAAGAAGAAAAAAAACTAAAGCTGGAGATCATCAGACTTATAGCACAAACTCAAACACAAACCTTCCCCAATTTACCAACACAAAGAATCTGTTTCCCAATCCTAAACTTTGAAACAAGCCATTGAAAAAACAATCTATGCAAAAGACAGAAAATCTATGAGGCAGTCTCTAAATAAGAAACAGATTCTCCCACGCACCTAGATTTTAAGAAAAGAACCTCTGCATCCCTGGTTCAGGAGAGCCCATGCTGCAGTCAGCGGTTAGTGAAAGACGTAGATAATGTCTTCTTCTCTTGCGATTGTGCAATATGCTTTTCAACTAAACCTGATACTCTTTCAACTTTCTTATCCTTTGGAATGCAATCGGCTGTAGAACTCAGTGAAGTCAAGCCGGAAAAAGAGAAACTTGAGATCTACAGATTGTTGCAGAGGCAAGAGAGATAGGAATCCATCAAGTGACGATGTGTATTCCTTTGCAATACTGTCCATATCTTGACTCATGCTTTGTAGAAATTCTCCAGCACGCTGTGTTAAGCCCTTCCTACCCTCACTGATCCATGAACCGGGCTCTTGCGATTTGTTTTTTTCTCGTCCTGATTCTTTAGATCTGCAGGAAATCGGTGATATTAGAGATCAAATTGTGACCCTAAAATCAGAGGAAAATGTTTGAGCAATAGTTTAAGGTCTACTTTTGTTTGAATATAAAAGACAAAACACACCTTATTTGCAACTCGTGAATTCCTTCATACAAACGATCTGCATGACTCCTGAACCGTAATATAAGCTCAAACAGGACGAAAAGTGATTCGCGGATGGTCTGTGACTGTTCACCCAGAAGAGATTTTCCAACAATGGCGTTGAGGTACTTCTCATGCGCTGCCAAGAGATCATCGAGGTCTTTAGCAGCTTCCATCTCTTTTGAGAAATTAGACCATGATACCTCCAATACCTCAAACATGATGTAATACTGAAAGTTAGTAACAAAATGGTTCATTTCATTCCAAAGGACCTGGCACCGCCTCAGGGCTGAGAGTAATTGCAACTTCACCGAACTTTGAAGCTTAACAAATGAGTTCGAAGTGATGCAATTTGGTTTCATGGTCTTCCAAATTCCGATAAGAGCATGCTCTACCCGTTTCAACTTCCAGAGAAAATTGAACACTCTCAGGTATTTAGACAAAACAGACTCAGTAAACACGGTATCTAATGGAACCCTTGCCTCGTATTCCAATGAGAATACATCCCAGCCTCTGTCTCCACTGCCATGAGGCATCATCTTCACTCTCAATCTGTCTAGCATGTCACGGTCATCATACTGTGCATTTGATGCTCGTATTGCAGCCTCAAGAAACCCAGCTAGCTCAAATGAACTAATATTATTGGCTGGCTCAGAAAGCTTGGGTCCTACAATATCCATCAAGTACTGGACAAAATCACCTTGACCAAGTAGTAAATAACGCTTAATCGCAAGACAATGCTCCTTAAATTTATATCTCTTATATAGAACATCCAACAGATGCTTGTCGATTCTCTTTGCTGCCTCGGTTACAAGATGTTCAAGTGCATCTGTTTCACCATACCCGAGACCTCCTCGCCTAGTTGTTGTCCCAGAGGCAGCTGCTGCTTCTGAAGCTGCATCAGCCCACCCGTGGTCATCACAGCAAACACGAAGAAAGTTTATAGATTTCCCAGTTCTCAGAATTCTCTGAGCTAGACTTGGTGAAATAAAAGATGGAAGCATTGCTGGGTGGAGCTTATAGCCTTCTCTCCAAAGCAAATCGACTTTAACCGGCTGACCTACGACAAAGAATTCACCAAAAGTATCTTCCAACTCCCCTTCTAGAACCCAACTTCTCACCATTTCAAATAGCGGAGAACACACACATCGAAGCAAACTCATCATAAAATCATGAACAAGCGGATCACCATGCTGTGCGTGCAAATGGATAGCCCCAGCCATCGCCCCACCTCTCAAAACCTTACACTTGTCAACCAAAACAGCCATCAGTCTCATTTTCACCATAGGCTCCGCAAACCATACCGACAACCTCCTCAAAGAAAGGTAATTGTTTGAGCTTGCTGATTCAGAAACCAAAGGAATAGGATTCATGGCCTGCGCTTCTAGCACAGCTAACAACTTATAATAATCAGAAAGCTCATCTTGCAACGCCGCACAAAACGCTTGCCCAACAGTTCCCACATCCTCAGCTGGAAACCGATCCATACTCTCAGTTATAAAAGTCTTAACCTTTCTAAACAACCAACCAAGCTCAGAGAGCATACGAACCATAATCCTCGTAGCTCGAGGCACCTTAACAGACTCCTGCACGGCATAACCGTCGATTTCACTGTTAAATTTGACATATTTCCCATCAATTCCTTGGCTAGCATACAAAACATCCCTCACTAGAACCTCCTCCGTCACTTCATTCTCTTCCTTAACCAAAATGGCATACTCTCTAAACGCAATATCCCTCAAATTCTCAGGATCTTTACTAACCAACAAAACCCCATTACTCCAATCCTTCTTCTTAGCCTCTCCACGGCTCAAAACCCCATTACCAGTATCACCAATCCCCAAATTAGGTAACAAAACCGAGGAATCAAGACCATTTATAGCCGATTTACGATCGTCAGAAACAATTTTAAGCAAATAAACAAGAGCCCATTTGTTATTGACACTGCCAGGTCCAGTTTTGGAAGCGAACTTAGTGTAGAGATCGGCAAAAGCGAGTGCGTCGGAGGACTTACCCTGAGTAGCGAGACGGCGTTTGAGAGACTCAGCGATAGCGGTGGCGTCAGGGAGGACGGAAGGAGTAAGACGACTAGAGAGGATACGAAAAGCGTAACGAAGGGTTTTGAGGAAGGCGGGAGAATTGGGATCGAGATTAGGGGTTTGAGGGTTTTGTGAGACGAGACGAAGAACAAGCTCTTGTACTAGATCTGCAGCCTTCTGCTGATCGTCGTCTTCCATAATCAATTCAAGCTTTTGCCTTTTTTTTCTTCTTCTTCGATTTCACCTTTTTTTGGATTTTTTTTGTTCTTCGAAGTTTTTTTGGTGAATTTGATTTTTGAAATCGAAAGAGGTTTTGCAGAGTTTGGGCGAGTGAAGAGAGTAGTGAGTGAACGAATAAAAAAAGATTGGGCTTCTTTTGGACTTTAGAGCTATGTAATTATTTTTCCTCGGCGGGCAATTGAATACATATGTTGAAATCCAAAAACATTGGAATAAAAAAACATTATGCAAAATATCTTCTCATTTTTTTTGTTATAAGTTTTATTTCAAATATATTATTTGAAACAACGGAGAAAAATAATGTTTGAATTAAAAAAAAGTTCACAAGTTAATTGATATGTTACGTAGAATTTTTTTGTTTAATGGAATTTTGAGAATTTTCCATTTTAAAATTAATAAAGAAATATATAAATATGAAAAAACCTCATAATATTTAATTCACAATAAAAGGTACCAATAAAAATGTATACTTTTTTAAAAAATTAACTAGCATTTAAAAAAGATTATTTGGTTTTATCTACCAAATTTATGTATTTATTGAGCAAAATAATAAAAACAGTTCATTTTAGACATTTGTTCTCTGAATAGAGGAATGATTTCTCTACTCATTTTAGGTAGTAAAATGTTTCTCTACTCATTATTTTCATCAATGAAGATGAAAATAAAGGAAGCTTATTTCCACTTTAATCAATTGTAAAAAGAAAAGTACAAGATCGGAATTAAAAAGTAAAAATATTAGACCTATTTTTACGTATGTGGAAAAATATTCCCTGTAACAATCACTTTCTACTTTTTTCACTAATTAATTTCTCTATATTCTGTTTGTTACAGATTGCACACCATTTATATATATACACTACTTTACTATCATTTCCATATCTTTATCTTTTTCACACCAATTTACTTCCTTATCTAATCATAATTGATTCAACAACAAAAGTTTAGAAGTTTATAGCTATTTATGACATAGAAAAATCCGTGAAGGCAAATACGTACAATTGTACATGTGTACGTATACGATTCTTCTCTTATCTTTATCTCTTAATGATGTTTTGGTGATTACAGTTTAAGAGAAGAACGAATAAACAATTGAAACTCGGGTATTATCACTTCAAACTTCAAAGGCAAGCGAGAGATTATTATTAAAAAGTAAACACTCTTTTACACAACAATCGCAATCATCTAACTAATTACTCTTTTAATGATGATTATGCTTTTCTCTTCTTTAAGTTCCTCTTCTTCTTCTTCTTCTACGTAATCACTCACTCTCTCTTGCATCATCATAATCCTTTGCATGCGATTCGGCTTTTAGCGGCGGTGATGCTACATTGAGTTAGTACCCACTTGCCTCTCTTCTTCTCTTTTATTGCAATTTTCGACCTAACCCAAGTGTTCGAAGCTCGTGGCATTTCCGTAATTCTCTTATTCCTCTCATTGTGATTCTCTCACTCGCTTACCGATTGAGCTTTGTAAACTCCCAATTTCATTGCTTTCCTGTCAATTTGCAAGTTGCTCTATGACAATTTGGAATCTTTAGCTCAGTTTGACAAAAAAAAAGGAATCTTTAGCTCATTACACAGTCGAGCATAATTCCGTTAGCTTGGTTTCAGTCTGTACTTGATAAAGTTTTGTACTTTCTTCATTTTTTCAGTCACTCGAAGTTTGAATTTGGTTTTGTGATGGGATCTAAACAAGTATCAAAGACTAGAAATGGTGGATTTAGCAAGTTAAAGACTGTTGAGTCCTCTGCATCTTCAACAACCTCGTCTTCAAAACTTTATCAAGAGGCGTCTGTAGATAGCCATAGCTCCCCTACTTCTTCATCGGTTCGAAGCAAGCCTCAGTTACCACCTAAGCCTTTGCAGTCCAAAGAAAATGTCACTGTCACTGTGCGTTTTCGTCCACTCAGGTGAATATGTTGATTTCTTTTGTGTAGGATTCAAACACTTTAGTTTTATATGTTTGTTCTGTGGATTGTTGACATTGGTTTATGCTTCACTTAGTCCAAGGGAAATCCGGAAAGGAGAGGAGATTGCATGGTATGCAGATGGGGAAACGATAGTGCGGAATGAGAATAATCAATCAATAGCTTATGCCTATGGTTAGTCTTAACAGTTTGACTAGTGTTCATGACTTCATGAGTTTCTGTAACCATCATAAATCTTGTTCTGTGGAATGGATTGAAGTTTCATGCATCATGAATCAAGACCTAAATTAAACTAGATATCAAGGTCCAATCTGCCATATTTTTTCTTGAAATTTCTGTTGTCCTTTCTTGCAGATCGTGTTTTCGGGCCTACTACGACTACACGCAATGTCTATGATGTTGCTGCTCAGCATGTCGTTAATGGTGCTATGGCGGGGGTCAATGGTATGGACTAAACACTTATTATTGCCCTCTCTAGTTAAGACTTTATTCTTAGAAGAGAAAAAGATATTTTTAGTATCAAGCTTACCCGAGCTACAGTACCATGAACAGTTGCATGACCATTCATTTAGAAAATGAGATCTTTGAGTTGCCAAACTCTATCTAGTGCTTGTTCTAGTCTCTAGAACAACTTTAAGTTAGATTTTCTTGCCAATTTGATTTTATTGTAGTGACTTTGAGTGTTAATTCAACCACAGGGACCATTTTCGCATATGGAGTGACAAGCAGTGGGAAAACTCATACAATGCATGTAAGATTCACTAATCATGTTATTTCTTGCTTTTCATCTTATTATAATAGAACGTATTAGGTTACTACCTTGTACAATGTACTTCAATGTGTCATCCCAGACAATGCTTATCTGTCAGAGAGTCATTTACCTCTTCCTTCTTTTCTGGCTAAATCACTGAGTAGTTCAGGAACAAAGTTTCTCTCCTTTAGTAGCCATAATGATTAGCAATAGAACTCGATGTTTGAATCCTAAGATATATCGTTTATATTAGATATTTGGCTATTCCTTCTAGTTAGGGTTTCTTTGTTGACCCTAGAAAGCCTTTTCTTTTACTAAATTTAGCATATGGCTGCACTCTTTAAGTTAGTTCTTTGCTTTACACTTTGCAACCTTCTATAATTTTTCACTTATGACAGCCATGATCAATACATGGCCCTGCCCTAATGCCGGATGATCTTACACACTTCATTGTAGAGTCCATGTTTACCTTTAAAGATGTGCATGAAATAAGAACTATTTTATCTCATGAAGAAAGTTTTGTTTGGTTCAAATGTCAGGGGAACCAAAGATCTCCTGGTATAATACCATTAGCCGTGAAAGATGCTTTCAGCATTATACAAGAGGTACTTCTTAGGATGTTGATTAGTCGAATGTCCTGGCCTAAGTGCTAGTTAAATCACACTTTTCATTTTTCTCGCAGACACCAAGGCGAGAATTTCTCCTACGTGTTTCCTACTTTGAAATTTATAACGAGGTGCTACTCACTGCCTGCTTTTCTTCCCTCCCGTCAACTTTACCAGTGGTGTTGATTGATAGTCAGATTCTGGTTTTGATTTTTCTTAATATCCCTAGGGTTCATTTTGCTTCAGGTTGTCAATGATTTGTTGAATCCAGCAGGACAAAATTTGAGGATCAGAGAAGATGAGCAGGTACTTGTTTCAGCATTTGATCCTCTTATTTACTTTCTGTTGGTAACATGCTTAGCGCGGATTTCACTGTCTCATAATATCTTTGTTGGGACTATATTCATTATAGAATCCTAAATCCTAGCACACCATTTTTGTTTAATTAGAGGATACATCTTTTCTCGGCTAGATGCATGAAAGTACTTGTTCCATTTTAATATAAATGAAATTCTCTGAGATCCTGCAAATAATGTGCAAAGTGGCATGATTATCTATCTATATTTGAATGTTCTGGATCACATTTTTTATTCAAGTATACTAGATTTGTACCTGTTGACTATTGGTTGGGCTAAGAATTTTAGAATAAACATGACTACCTCTATTGCATTAAGTGTCTTTCCCTCTTAAATTCTGCACTGATTCTCTCTTTATTGCTGATTATAGGGAACCTATATTGAAGGGATTAAAGAAGAGGTTGTTCTGTCCCCTGCTCATGTGCTTTCTCTCATAGCAGCTGGAGAAGGTAGGCATTTCCATGTAAATTTTCATAAGATTTCTTTGTCAGAAAGTGTTTCCTTTACCAGTTGGGGTATTTTATGTGATATGAGATAGCAATTCTGAAGACTAGCATCTCTTTCTTGATTCTAGTATTTTCACTTCATTCTTAATCCTTCTCTTAAATCTACTACTTTTTTTCTTCATTCTTATGTTTATCATGCAAGTCATCTTGATTAAATTTTCGTTTGATGACAGAGCACCGACATATTGGATCCACAAGTTTTAATTTGCTCAGCAGCCGAAGCCATACAATGTTTACCCTGGTATGTTTATTTTTCTCTTTCAAAGCATAGATAGATTTATTTATTTGATTTTGCTTTCCCCTGTTTAGTAATGTAAGTATACAGTTTGGCTGTCTTTTCATATCTATCAGTAAAGTTTTTGAAAGATGTTATAACTGGTTTGGTTGCAGACTATAGAGAGTAGTCCCTTGGGTGACAATAATGAAGGTGGAGCAGTACACCTCTCGCAGCTGGTATAACATCTTTGTTCTTATCCTGTAATTTTATGTTCGGTTATAGCTTACTTTTTCTTCAACTCTGGAGCATAATCAACTATATAAACTGTTTATTGTTGCACTCTTTGAACACTTAAAGGTGAACAACTGATTAACTGCTCATAATTTCACTTATATCTGCAGAACCTCATTGACCTGGCAGGTTCTGAGAGCTCAAAAGCTGAAACCAGCGGTTTAAGGCGCAAGGAAGGGTCTTATATAAATAAAAGTTTGCTAACTTTAGGGACCGTGAGTTCTTGGTTCTCACTGTTTTTCCCAAGCAACAATAGTTTTTCGAATTTAGTTGAAATTTAAGAACTTCTTTGGCTTTTTCCACCTCCTTTACAGCTGAAAAGCTTGGTTGGTTTTTTTTGCCTTCCAGTCATTATGTTAAGTAATCTCCCAAAAGCTGAAGTTGGTACGTTCTTTTGCAATTTTGTAGGTAATATCAAAGCTTACAGATAGAAGGGCTAGTCATGTACCATATAGGGACTCTAAATTAACCAGACTGCTTGAGTCCTCACTGAGTGGTCATGGACGTGTATCTGTAAGTGTTGTCAGAGATCTGTTTTAGCTTCTTGTTCCAATTAATGACACACACAACATGAACATAGGCAGCAGAAAACAATTGTTATGATCGATTTAACTGATTGATTGTTCCATCTGGAATATGATAGCTCATATGTACAGTGACACCTGCATCAAGCAACTCTGAAGAAACACACAACACATTGAAGTTTGCTCATCGTGCAAAGCATATTGAGATTCAAGCCGCACAGAACAAGGTCTTAGTTTACATCTATCCTTTTAGCTTAGTGCATGTCTGTACTGAAGATTCATTCTGGATTTCTAACCTTATAAAACTACAGATAATTGATGAGAAATCATTGATCAAGAAGTACCAATACGAGATTCGCCAACTCAAGGAGGAGCTGGAACAGCTTAAACAAGGAATTAAACCAGTTTCTCAGCTAAAGGATATCAGTGGAGATGATATCGACATTGTTCTCCTGAAGCAGAAAGTATGTTTTTCTGCATTGACCCCTGTTTAAATGTTTTCAACAAACCAATGATACTTTTACTGTACCAAGCTTCAGTTTGTGGAGACTTGAAATCTGCTTTGCATGATTTTCTTTTGATGTGATTATAAAAGCTAGAAGAAGAGGAAGATGCTAAAGCAGCTCTCTTGAGTCGAATCCAAAGGCTGACAAAACTAATTCTCGTGTCTAATAAAACTCCACAAACATCGCGGTTTTCTTATCGTGCTGATCCTCGGAGGAGACACTCATTCGGAGAAGAGGAGGTAGAATCACTTTTCTAGCCTAGACCTATTTTACAAAACAATATAAAACATAACTCTTCATTTCCCAAAATCATGTCTGCCAATTACTATTTTTTTGGCTGATCTTAGTTGATAATGCATGGCCAGCTTGCTTACCTACCGCATAAGAGGCGCGACTTGACAGATGATGAGAACCTTGAATTGTATGTTTCTCGTGAAGGGACTCCTGAGATTATAGATGATGCGTTTATAGAAGAAAAGAAGACAAGGAAGCATGGCCTACTGAACTGGTTGAAAATTAAGGTACACATTTGATTGTAGAATTTATATGCTTTGATAAACTTTTACCGTTGGCTTCTCTTGTTTAAATCGGAGCATTTTCCTCAACATCATAGCCTTTACTCTCATTATTCTCATTACTGTTTACTATACTGTTGTATACAGTCTCCTGCGCATCATATATCTAGCATTCGTATGTGCTTTATAAAAATTATGCTCCTTATCACACAGCTTCATTTCCTCTTAGTTAGATTTTCTTTTTTCTTTTTTGGGGGTCTCTCTTTTGCCACCTTTACTCTCATTACTGTTTACTATCAGAAAAAAGACAGCAGTTTGGGGGGATCAAGCCTCAGTGACAAGTCGAGTGCAGTCAAGTCCAACAGTACACCGTCAACTCCTCAAGGAGAAGGCAGTGATTTTCATACAGAATCTAGACTTTCAGAAGGCTCCGCATTGGCAGATCAAATTATAGAGACTATGGAGAATAGAGAAGCTCATGAAGACAGTTTTCATGAGATTGAGACACCTGAGGTACATTGAGATTTTTTCACAGTTCTTGAGCTTTCTTTTGAACAAGTGATGTACGATTTTAAGGCATTGTGTACTTGTTCCCAGACTAGAATAAAAATGATCGACCAGATGGAAATACTGAGGGAACAGCAAAAGACTTTATCAGAGGAGATGGCACAACAATCAAGGTCTTTTAAACTGTTGTCAGAAGAGGCTGCCAAAGCCCCTCAAAATGAAGAAATTAAAGTAATCTTTGCGATCTGTTTATGATCTTTATCATATTTTGGATCAAATTCTGCAGATATTTACTTTCCTGGTTGTCTTTGGTTTTATGCAGGCAGAGATTATAAACCTCAATGGCGACATCAAGGCAAAGAACGACCAGATTGCTACGTTGGGGAAACAAATACTGGATTTTGTTATAGCATCACATGATGAATTGGATAAATCTGATATCGTGCAGGTCGATTATCTTTTTCAAACATCACACAGTAGCCTTGTGCTTCTTGTTCTGACATTTGTTTGAGGTTGGATTTTCTCTCATGTGAGTCGCTCTTATCTTCAGGCTGTTTCTGAAATGAGGGCTCAACTAAATGAGAAATGTTTTGAACTCGAGGTGCTGCTGAAACTCTCTCTCTTTACACAATACTTCAGCTCTTAATTGATACTGCACCTAGATGGCTTTGCTATATAACCTACCTGCAACTATATATCTTATTTAGCTCGATATGATCTGTTAAGGATTAGGACTCTTTTTACTCAGTATTCATTTAATTTACAGGTTAAAGCTGCAGATAATCGTATCATTCAGGAACAACTCACCGAAAAGGTTCAGATAATACACCGTCTCTTTCCGCAGTTCCAGCGTATTTAGGAACCTTTGAAGCTAGTGCGCAGACATTTCAGAGAATTATCTAACTGATCAACTCTTTTCTGCAGACAAGTTTCTGTGAAGATTTGCAAGAAGAGGTTGCAAACCTAAAGCAGCAGCTCTCTGACGCCCTGGAACTGGGAGATATCAACTCGGTCACATGTCACATGCAACAATCTTCTCAATCGCCAAACAAAAATGAAGAAAAAGTCATAGAAGCACAGGTGAAAATTCACATATACTTCACAACATGTTATTGTGAAGATTTTCCCCTTATACTTTGATTATATGAAAATCTGAACATTTTATTCACTACCTGAATGAGACATACCAGGCATTTGAGATTGAAGAGCTTAAACTGAAAGCTGCAGAACTAAGTGAACTGAATGAACAACTAGAAATCCGAAACAAGAAACTAGCTGAAGAGAGTTCATATGCGAAAGAGCTTGCTTCAGCGGCTGCTATTGAGCTCAAGGCATTGTCTGAGGAAATAGCAAGACTTATGAATCACAACGAGAGACTAGCAGCTGATCTGGCAGCAGTGCAGAAGAGCTCTGTTACAACACCACAGGGAAAGACAGGAAACCTGAGGAATGGAAGAAGGGAGAGTGTTTCAAAGAGGAAAGAGCAAGAAAACTCGTTGATGGAACTGAAGAGAGAACTGACTGTGAGCAAGGAACGTGAAGTTTCATTCGAAGCTGCTCTCATTGAAAAAATTCAGAGGGAAGCCGAGCTACAAAGAACAGTAGAAGAGTCGAAACAAAGGGAAGCGTATCTAGAGAATGAACTTGCTAATATGTGGGGTCTTGTTGCCAAGTTGAGATCCCAAGGAGCTGCTAATTCAGGTTTGTCTGATTCAGTATCAGAGACAAGAATCGAGCATTTTGGGACTTAAGTTATGATTTGACATTCGTGATTTTGAGTTTGTAAATTCTCATTTCCTTCTTGGGCTTGATTTTTTTGCTTGTTGATAATACTTTGGCAGTATCCTCAAGGAAAATCTTTTGTGCAAAGTAGTTCTTTGAATCCTCTAACTTGCGATTCGCTAAGCAAATATTTTATGTTCTGTAATCAATATACACAAAAGGCTAACCAAGTTCAACATGGGAGCTTAGCTGGAGGAACCCTGCATATCTTTTGATTATGGTATCTTTACACCATTTAGGACTTTCCAGCTGATCAGATTACCATTGCCAATCACTAGTTATAAGCATAGACAAGTACTACGATGCAAATATTCAATAACTAACAAGTCTTACATTGCTGAGGATATGACCTGAGCCTCTCTGTAACTTACCCATTACACTTGACAAAACCCTATCCATGTGTACTCTTATTACCTACATCTTTCACTAACCTCTCATTTCAGTCTCCAAACAATCCATACGCATGAAAACTCAAGCCTTTTGGTGTACAAATGATTAGAAAGATGTCAAAGCATATGAAAAGGACTTGAACACACAATAATCAAGACTGAATTTGAAAAGGAGTAGATCATGTTAAGGGATCCAAATCCAAACCTCATACTAGAAGAAAACTCAAAACTCGAAACTTTGAAAGTGTTTCTCATCAAACGAACTGAAAACAACACCACTACATCAGAGCATTGAAGTTATCTATGAAAATTTCAGAGTAACAACGAGCTAAGAATCCAGAATCCAATTCATCATCAGATCAAACCTGATCAATTGGTCTTTGGATCAGGCATTGGGAACAAACCACCAGCACCAGCAGCTCCTCTAGGTGGAGAGAAACCCAAGAACTTCTGCAGATTAGTCCTTATACTAATAGAACAAAGCAGATAAAGAAAAGCCATGGAACAATCAGTGGAATCATCGCCTTTCAATCCTCTATGACTCATCTTCCTCACAATCGTAATCGGATGAAACGGAAGCTTCGCTACCACTTTCCCTTCGAAAAGCGAATTCAACAATCCAAACACGACAAAGAGAACCAAAGCCACAACGGCACCAGATTTAAACTTGAAGAGTGATAGATCTCTGCTCGATTCCTTTAAGCTGGATTCAACGCGATCTATCTTCTTCGTCTTCGATTTCTTGTTTGTTAGCTTCGAGGAAGGATTATCTGTCTTCATCGTCTCAAGCTTCTTAGAGGCTTTGTCAATGGAAGATTTCAACGATTTGTAAGAGCTTGTGCGATAGATTAGGATCCATGAGATTGCTTCGCAGACCAACGCCGTGCAGAAAGAGATTCCAACGACGGTGAGACTATCGGCATACTTGAAAGAGGCGAAGAGAGGTATCGCGGTGGCCATTGTTGCTCAGCTGATCTCTTCTTCTTCTTCTTCTTCTCTATCAGAGTATATCTGAAAGCTCAGAGATTTGATTGAGAATTTATCATACAAAAGAAAGTCAAATATCAACAAAAAGGGTCAAACTTTAATAAAAGCCCACAAGGCCACAAAATGAACATAGTTTAAACCAATGTAAGAGAAATAAAAGGGCCCAATGATTAAAAACGCCCACTCATAATGGTAATACTGAGTTAATTAATAAACGGCATAACATGTGTGTTTGACGTCGTTTTGACATCCATTTTAAATTCCCTTTTAAACAAATGATTTTTCTCAAAATTTCTAGGGTTTGAGATTTGTCGATTTTGAGATATTTTTTTGAGGTTTGGAATAAAATAGTAGATCAAGATTTTGTGTTTTTTTGTAAGGTCGGTTATAGATTACGTTTATTTATTTATTTTTGGTTATGAACTTCATTTTCTGGCTTAATTATATTGTTGTATTTTCTTTCATTTTGGTTCAAGGCTTAATTTTATCAGGAATGTTTTTAGAGGCGGAATTGTTGTTTACATTTCGTTTCAGTGGTTGAGCCTTTATTGTAGTGGTTCGTGTTAGTGTTGTTGATGCATCATCCACACATGTTTGACAAACCAAACAAAACAAATGTTAAACAAGACAAAACATTCATTTTTCTCATTAAATTAATAGAATGATCAGATGTCCTGAAAAGACAAAATAGAGAAATTTTCGTCCTTATATCAAACTTACAACTACATAATAATTTTCTCGTTATACATATAGTACATGGAATGTGAGCACTTGATTTAAGTTACACCCAAAAGTAGATTTGGAAAAACGTGAGCCAAATAAAATCTGAAGTGAGTCATCCTTTTCTCTGGCTATATTTAGTTAACATGATTTTGGTATCATTTTCGTTTTCTTCATTCCCATTTAATTTGTAGGGGTGGTTTTGAATGTGTGTGGGACATGAGATTTTGTCTATTTATGATTAAACGTTTCCTTTGTACTTTGTACTAACACAAAGTTAGATTGAAATTAAATTTGTTATAGAACTATACATGTACCCACCACGGTCTCTTCTCGTATCACACATCAATTATTGTTTTGCATATCAACTAGGATCTGATGTTTAGGTTCCATAGATTAATTCTTGTTCACTTCTCAGTTCATACGCAACTAGAATTGAAAATATGTTATTTTCTAGCTAGCTTTTATTATATTCTATATAGTGTATTTGTAATTTTGATTAAAATAACAAAATCGTATTTGTGTATCTTATTATTTATTATTATTAATATAAATAAACATCATCTAAATAATATGTATTTTTATATATTTTATAAGCCTATCTCGTAGTGTGCACTTAGAATCACATAGACGTTCAAGGCACTATGTACTCTTTGAACATTACTTTTATCCAATTCCAACTAAATAAACTATACTTATTAACTTCTAAAAACGATTTTCCTCTTCTTCATATATCTCAATGTTGCTCTCTATGGATACTTTACCTTTCATTCGTTCATCAAAGGTCATCTAGTACATTGTTCTCAACGATATGTGTCTATCTTGAGTCCATACGTTAATCCATCTGTATAAACATTAAGGCTAACGGAATTATTTAGGCGGATGTGTATTTCTTGTCAGAAACTGAGTTATTAAATGCTGCATTCAGGCGTTATTTACATCACAATTCGAATAAATTTAAACATTTATTTGGTTTGTCTTTAGGTGGAGGCAAAAAAACTTGAAAGAAAAATGTAAACATTTTCAAGTTTAAACTTAGTGGTGATGTATCCCTTGGGACCCTTTACTGATTCGATTTAGATTTGAGAGTTAATGTTATTGGCGTGGACATTTCATAACCAATCAAACGGTCTTTCGAAACCAAATATATGTTGTCAAAAAAGAAATGCAAAATAATTGACGATTTTTTTTAAAAAAGAGAGAGTTGAGCTAACAAATGTGTTAGTTAAGTTTTCGGTTTCGTACTACTTTAAGCTATGCTTTAAAGTTTCTAAAGAGAATGTTAAATAAATAAACTGGTGTGGTTGAAAAGAAGGTTCGAGGATAATTTCTATTGGTGATAAATGGGTTTATGGTAAGTAATATGAAAATAACGATGTGTCAAATGAAAAAAATAACAATATTAAAAAACAAAAATCGAAAAAAATGTTACAAATAAATTCGTATTTTTTGATATTTGAATATTTTTTTTAGAAAATAAAAGGTCAAATTGTTTTTTACGAAAATTAAAGTGTCCACTTTTATGGTTGCTGTCTTGCTGATTATCAAATCGATCATTTAAATATTCCCAATTAATCACATACTTTAACCGTCGTTAGATGTGATTGACGAATGTTTCGCTTCTAAACACTATATTATTCAATTAATAATTTTACCTTTTTAGATACAAGTTGAAGTTTCAAGTAGCGATTTTAAAATACAATCCGAAGATTTTAGCATATGTTAATTTTGTTTTTGTTAAGTTTCATGGGTTAAGGTCCATTCTCAATTCTATACTTATAATGTGAGATATAAACCTATTCTGAGATTGGAATGCGTCGATAATATTTAAGACTTTAAATCTCAGAAAGAAACTATCTGAAGTTAAAGTTCATCTCCATAAAATTGTTTAACTGTTAATATAACATGATATCTACGGGGATACACTATCATAAATTCATAATTAATCAAGTAGACTAAAATAAAATAAAAAGTATTTGAAAGAAGGAAAAAAAACTAGTCTCTCTTTTTTTTTTTTTAAGAACTAGCTAGAGAGAGATACTAAAAGAATGGAACTAGAGGCGTAGATCCAAACTCACGTGGTCCGGTACATTCTTCTTGGACTCGTAAAACAGACCATGGCTGCTGCTACCACCACCGACATACGTTGGTCTAGTCTGGTGATCACCGATGAACCAAGGAATATATCTATTATAATAAGATGAACGGTCACGATTAAAACTCGCAGATGAGTTATACATACGACATAACCCTAATCTCGCGTCGTTGATTTGAACAGCTTCAAGGCTATAGCGATCCTCGTAGAGCCTAGAAGCAGCAATGTGGTTTTGTTGGCGGTGGAAGAAAGCGGCTGCGTTTGAATGGAGGTTGAAGCGTTTAGTTTGTTGACGTTCTCTCTTGTGAGCGTTTTGATGGCCGCCTAGGGCTTGTGAAGTAGGGAAGTTCCGGAAACAATAGTGGCACTTGAATCTTTTTTCTTTGTTATCGTCTTTGATGCTTTCATTGTTCTCGTTGTAATTGTCTTTGGACTCAGATTCTTCATGAGAAGCTCCAAACTCGAAGCCAAAGAGGCGAATGGGTCTTTCCTTAGGAGAGAAAGAGTTGACGTTCATGAAATCATAAGTCTTCATTTTAATATAGTGGTGGTTATGACTCTGGATGGCTAAGTACAGAGAAAAGATTGAAATTGTAGAGTTGAAGTAAAGGAAGATTTTGGCTTTCTATTTCTAGATTCTTCAACTTAGTGTTAAATTTGCAACTTCGAAGTACGGTCTCCTCTATGTTTCTTGCATTTAATTCCCGATGGGGTATGTACATAGATAATTTACACTGAATAACTATTAACTATAATAGACCTATTCAGGCACATTTAGTTTTTGGTAAGTAGTATATATTTACCCGTTTCTAGCTATATTCTTTCTAATTTTGCTATATTATAGTCTTGTATATGTAGATAGGATTAGCCAGACAAGAATTGAACTAAACTAGTGAGCTAATTGGTTTGTCTCCTTGTAGATAATCTAGTGAGCATTCAATTCAAATGCGGATTTGCCTTGATGATTTCTACCCGTCGAACTACCATCATTGATATGTCATGTCAATGCATCTTTTATGAAAAGGTTTTAGTACACGTATTTGATGTCAAGATAGTATATAGTTGTATCTTTAAGGTTCCTGTTTCTATGTTTAATAGTGACAGCTTATATACAGTATATAACACTGATGGCTATGTGTGAGGCTTTAGTCCAAAACTTCAAATCTCTGTCGTGATATATATACATTTTTTTCTTCCTTATGGTCAGTTTTAGAACAACCATGTTTTTGAGTAGTTAATCAAATTGTATGTTGCCTCATCTAATCAAATCCTCATTTTTGAGTAGGTAATACTAACCACAAGACCAAAAAGTAAAATAAAACAACCATGCATATGAATTAACATATAGTACAAGTTTTCAGGTGGATCCCTCAAATTAATGTAGTTAGATGGTAAACTGCGTGGTGTCACATCTTTGTTTCCTCATCTGCGCGATTACTTTTTTTTGTGTTTGGATTTTGCTTTTCGTCTCGAAGTACGATCTTGTTAAAAACAGATTCATTAATGTTACTCTCCATAACAAACTGCAACAGTGACGATATATTATGTTAATTTGTCTTCGTCATATTTGTTTTATTATAATGGATCATGAAAGTGGTCGCCCATGAGGAAAGAACATGGTCGTGAACCAAACGTTGCTCACACGATCGATTCGCATGCAGTTGCTTTAACAGAAGAAGAACAGCTTAAGCAACTCTAATATACCCTAAAATTCTTCAATAATCCTTTAGAAACAAAAGCAGTAGTTAATACACAGCCTTTTAATTCATCATAAGAGAAATAAAATATTTTTTCCCTTGTCACATAAAATTTATGAAACAAAAATTTTCTCAATAGCTAAAATAATCATTAATAGTCTTTTGTTCTTCTAATTATTTGAGTTGACAAAGTTCAAACAAAAGAAAACGAACAAATATTTCAAAAATTGAGGATCTAATAAAATTTCATATTCTCCACGATCGAATTGCTACTTTATTTCAAACAAACAACATTGCACGTCCTCTAATGTAATTGGAAGTGCCACACACGAAGCCAACTTGAGAAGATAGTATAATATTTACACACACAAAAAAAGACTATATAAATGGTATTCATGTTCAAGTATAACATAAAACCAAAACAAATAAATAAAAATAAAGAGATGGGTATGATGAGATCCTCAAGAACGATGGGGTTAGGGCATTGCATGGTTTACGTTGTGGTCCTAAGTGCCATTGCGGCTACAGTGACATCATACCCTTACTCCTCTCCTTACTCATCCCCTCAAACCCCACATTACAATTCTCCCAGCCATGAACACAAAAGCCCTAAGTACGCGCCACATCCAAAACCATACGTTTATATTTCTCCACCACCTCCATCATACTATTCTCCTTCTCCAAAAGTAAACTATAAGTCTCCACCACCACCAAACGTCTACAACTCTCCACCTCCACCATACTATTCTCCTTCACCAAAGGTTGATTATAAGTCTCCACCACCACCTTACGTCTACAGTTCCCCACCTCCACCATACTATTCTCCTTCTCCGAAGGTTGACTATAAGTCTCCTCCACCACCATACGTCTACAGCTCCCCACCCCCACCATACTATTCTCCTTCGCCAAAGGTTGAATACAAGTCTCCACCACCACCGTACGTCTACAATTCTCCACCTCCACCATACTACTCTCCTTCTCCTAAGATAGAGTACAAGTCCCCACCACCACCATATGTCTACAGTTCTCCACCCCCACCGTACTACTCTCCATCTCCAAAGGTTGACTACAAGTCCCCACCACCACCGTACGTCTACAACTCCCCACCCCCACCATACTACTCTCCTTCGCCAAAGGTTGACTACAAAT
>Ga0041059_1001364_pt1 | contig 19440 bp, 16 predicted proteins | sample AraColnosormetaG_FD_56232 | JGI IMG/M metagenome (GOLD analysis project Ga0041059, IMG submission 56232) | Arabidopsis roots microbial communities from North Carolina, USA - Col MF nosort | ecosystem: Host-associated > Plants > Roots > Unclassified | place: USA: North Carolina | collected...
CATAAAACAATACACAGTTTTATAAAGAAGAGACAAACGTCTTAAAAAAAAGTCGAGCTTACTGTCACATAAGCATCATCACCACCATTGAAGCAAAAAACCAAGCTTGGAAACAGAGAATTTCACAATGACTGAAACAGAGATATCTAACACTACCCATCGGATGAATTGAGTGCGTGTGTATGTCCATGAGTTTATTTATGATTTTCACGTAAATATATGGGTGGAATTGACATGTTTTGTCTTGTTCTCTTTGGGGATTTTGAATTTTAGGGTTTAAACACATATTGGGTCGGGTTCAATAAGCAATCGTTTTTTTTTTGGTTTAGTTACTATCAATAATTGATTTGGTCTCGGGTTTATGCATCAAACCGACTAAATCCAGATTCGGGGACATTTAGCTATGGAACTTTCCTTTCAGGGAAAAATAGGAGTATAACTATAAACCGTTTTTCCCGCAGAAAGCACTTAGACTATTGACGAAGGCATGCACGTGAACTCTTAATGAAGCCATGCACGTGAGATTGACGCACGTGGTCTGAATTTAAGAGCTAAAGAAGTAAGTAGATTTGGAGATCATATTATGATATTACGAGTTACTTTCTTTTGATCATCATAAAACATAAACCGGTTCTAAGTCGTACAAAGAGGATGAATGGGTCGCGGACTCGTGTGGACAGATATTGGGCACATGCGTTTGGGTCAGAAAGGGTTCCTAGTTCGATCGTGAAGTTTTGATGTCGAACAAATCAACAAAGTATATTTTGGAAGTACATAACCAATAATATCAGCAAACATTGTTGATAATTGATAAATCAAAATTAGCTATGTAATTTGTAACTAATGGGATATTTTTTTATCTATTGCATTGGAAAATCACAAAATCAGTGATGTACAATCCGTTACCATAGCTACTAGTACATCTTCAATTAAAGTTTTATTTATCGACATATTTAGTTTTTTTCCTTATATATTGTTACTACCTTTGCGAAACCATAAGAAGTGGACCTCGTCAATGCTCCAAGGACCTTGAGAGGGAGACCAATCAAGCCTTCCCATAAGTTCAAGAAATGCGGTGGTCGGTGGAAAATGTTGAGTGTCGTGGCAACCATGGACACGGCCGTGACAACAACCATTAAGTCTTCATAGCTTTTGTATGACTTTTTAATGCTAAATTTACCATAACTTTGTAAAATCATATGACCCAAAGAGTCATAGCTTGTATTAGTTACTATGTTTTCAAATTAAAAAGCCTTTATAGATATAAAGAAAAAAAAACCTAGCGGCATGAGAGCAATGCCGTGCCTATAGCGTTTTAAATTAACAAAAAAAACACCTCAATTTATAAAATATGTAATTTTGGTCATTATTTTAATATTGTATTATAAAATTCCATTGGAAAACGAGAAATTACTAAATACTTTTAAACAGAAAATTAAGTAAAATACAACCATACATAATTAATTTAGCATAAACGCTATATAAATAATGTAAGAAGTATTTGGAACCGTAAAAAATAGTTGCAAACAGAATATGATCTCTTCAATGAGAAATAGACAAAAGGCCAACAAAATTATACACAAAAACATTTAGGATAGAGTGAGAAACCCATTGCCATGTGATAAAAAAACGAATATAAATTAATGAATTTGTAGATCGATCTTTGGAAAAAAAAACTGATTAGTGGGATAATTTTAGCATTATTCATCTTATTCAGCTGATTCAATGTCTTAATCACCATTTGGAGCCTTAAGAAGAAAACTTTAAAAAGTGGCGTCCTTAAATTAGACTATATGATGGAGACTAGGATATTTGTCCTTTTCATCCATTTGTACATATATACAAGAGTCTACATAAATAACTAGGAGTCAGTATAAGGATCGACGGTTTTACTTTGAAATGACCAAAAAAAGAGAGAAGAAGATTGATGAAACAAAGAGTTAGACGAAGTAAATACCACGTTCCAATTTTATTTTTTGTCGTAGTTAGATGAATGATAAAGTCAGAATAAACTAATTTCAGAGCAATGTTACACACCTTTGTAACTTAACTATTTTCTCTTAAAGTTATTACCCCTCGGCAAATTTACTTTAGAGAAAAACCAGCGCAAGAAGGAGATACTCCAAATTACGAATTACCATAACATCCATATTTCAAATCAAAAGTTGTAATTTAGCTAGAACTAATGTTTACAAATTGAGTGAAAGAGAAGTCGGAAAGAAACTTCTTTACTTGGCGTCGAGTTTAAATTGACAACTTCAAAGTCTATTTTTTCAAATATGAAATATGCGGTAACCGGTGAGGGGTAGTTACCAAAGACATTTTCCTCTCTAATTTTTCGTTGGACGAAATTTGAAGCATTCATAAACTTCAATAAACAAAGATTCAAGTTGTCGTACTGAGTGCTATATAATGTGTTTCCTTTGTATTACAATTTCATCAAAAACAAATCAGTTGAAAAGTACAAACCAAACTAATTACAAAAACTGAGAATAGAGACAAGAGCACACAAGTTCAATCAATATGGCCAATCCTAATGGTTGGCCGTCTTTACTTATGTTGGTCATAGCCTTGTATTCCGTTTCTGCTCATACAAGTGCCCAATACACATACTCTCCACCATCACCACCATCATATGTTTACAAACCTCCTACACATATCTATAGCTCTCCACCACCTCCTCCTTACGTTTATAGTTCTCCACCACCTCCTCCATATATTTACAAGTCGCCACCACCTCCTCCATACGTTTATAGTTCTCCTCCACCTCCACCATATATTTACAAGTCTCCCCCACCACCTCCTTACGTCTATAGCTCTCCACCACCACCTCCATATATTTACAAGTCGCCACCGCCTCCTCCTTATGTTTACAGCTCTCCACCGCCTCCTCCATATGTTTACAAGTCTCCCCCTCCTCCTCCATACGTCTATAACTCTCCACCGCCTCCTCCATATGTTTACAAGTCTCCGCCACCACCACCCTACGTCTACAGTTCTCCACCACCACCTCCATATGTTTACAAGTCGCCACCACCTCCTCCTTACGTTTATAGTTCTCCTCCACCTCCACCATATGTTTACAAGTCTCCACCACCACCTCCTTACGTCTATAGCTCTCCACCACCACCTCCATATGTTTACAAGTCGCCACCACCTCCTCCTTATGTTTACAGCTCTCCACCGCCTCCTCCATATGTTTACAAGTCTCCCCCTCCTCCTCCATACGTCTACAGCTCTCCACCGCCTCCTCCATATGTTTACAAGTCTCCCCCTCCTCCTCCATACGTTTACAACTCCCCACCGCCTCCTCCATATGTTTACAAGTCGCCACCACCTCCTCCTTACGTTTATAGTTCTCCTCCACCTTCACCATATGTGTACAAGTCGCCACCACCTCCTCCTTATGTTTACAGTTCTCCACCGCCTCCTCCATATGTTTACAAGTCTCCCCCTCCTCCTCCATACGTCTACAGCTCTCCACCGCCTCCTCCATATGTTTACAAGTCGCCACCACCTCCTCCGTACGTCTACAGCTCTCCACCGCCTCCTCCGTATGTTTACAAGTCGCCACCACCTCCTCCTTACGTCTACAGCTCTCCGCCACCACCTCCCTATGTCTACAAGTCGCCATCACCTCCTCCATACGTTTACAAGTCTCCACCGCCACCTCCAAGCTATAGCTATAGCTATAGCTCACCCCCTCCTCCAATATACTAACCAAATCTATACATGATGAACTGAATTTTAAAAGAATGATATATTCGTTTAGCGATTGGCCATCGTATTCATGGAATAAAAACTTTTCTTTCTATATTTTGATATATAAGAAATACAATGTAACATTTGTTTTGGACCCAGGTTCATTTTTGTTGTCCTCTTTGAAAGATCAATGTTCTTGTCGTCCATCTATAACTATTACACAATCTGAATAAATCTCATTGAATCAGTATAAATCTATCCATTAATCTGGCGCCTGATGAAGGAAATTGAAAACTTATATATCTCAGTTTCTATACAAAAAAATGTTCTCCGCAACAGTTATATATTGGATAAATGGTGAAATTGGAAGAAAATATTGTTTCATAAAGACCCTAGGCGAAGCTTAGAGGTCGCCGGTTCGAGTGATGCTTGGAACGAAACTAATATTACATGTTGTAGTTTCGGGCCTGGGGGGATTACGGGTTTCGGCCCTGAACCTCCTGGATTTCAAAAAAAAAATAATAATAATAATATTGTTTCATACTTTTTGAGAGCAATGTATCATTTCTTTGTAATCTCTCTTATTACCACTAGGCAGATTTACTTGAGAAAAAACCAGCGCAAGAAGGAGATACTCCAAAATTACGAGTTAAATGCAAGTTGTAATTTAGAACTACTGTTCGCAAAGTGATAGAGAGAAGTGGGAAAGAAACTTCATATTCCTAATCTGACGTCGAATTTAAATTGACATTATTTACAAACTTCAAACTCGTCGACCTATTCAAATATGTAATATGGTAATTAGGGATAGTCACCGAAGACGCATTCTTCTCTACTTATTCTTTATTAGAAAAAATCTAAAGCTAATTTGACTTAAGAAACAATAGAACACTATTTCTCTAAGAAACATTCATAAACTTCAATAAACAAATATTCTAGTCGTCTTGTACGAATACATATAATCTGCTTCCTATCTATTACGACCATACAAAAAAAAATCGTTAAAAAGAAGGTAGAAATGAGACTAATAAGAGCTGAGCAAACAAGTTTAGTCGACTGTCGACATGACCAATCTTCAAATTAGCCATCTTTAGTTCTTTACTTATGTTTGTTTTGGTCTTTTTATACATCACGGATTAATTCACCACGAGAACATTATTATAGGAGACAAGATATTATTTCTCAACTATTATAATTCTAAAAAAAAACATTTGTAATTGGACTCGGCCCAAAATAACATTACCCGGCCCTCGATTTCTACTGAAAACTACCGTCAACAATAAAACGACATGCAGTTGCTTATTAAAGTGATAAAACGACAGAAACATTTAATAATCAGAAAAAAACCCGACCCGGTTCTTAACCTAATCCAAGTTGTTGTCTTCTTATAAAATGCTTCCATGAATCACTAATCCAATGCAGCCGTCAACATTATCGATTTCGTTATAGGATCGTTTTCAATTCTAGTAAAATTTGTTGATTTATGGGTGTATGCTCAATTTCTCTTCTGTGTACAAAGTTTGGATTTTTATCTTGATTTCTTGCTATAGTAATTAAAGCACTGTATAGCCCCTTGCATCTTTGAGATTTATAGATGCAAGGAACAAATCGAGAAAAAGGTACTCAATTGGTGCTATATTTTGGCTTTTTACGCTTCTTTTGTTGGGTTGTTCAATAGTTGAGCTTCTCAGAAATGTGTATTGGCCAATAGCTGAAATCTGGGTATTGAGTGGTGTTAGTTTGTTTAATTTTGTATTGAAAGGAAAACAGAGCATGATGATGAGAAAAATGTGCCACTGAATTCAAAATTCATGTTGATATATTTATTATACAACCTTCAAAGTTCTCTGAATTGCTCTGTTTTCTCTTTTCAAATCCGGTTTTTATCTGTTTTATTGGCTTGTCCTTTGTTCATGTGGTTTTAGAATTAAAGTACTGAGAATTGTTCAGTTTTTGATATGCACCTAAGAAAATCATAGTCTGTGTTAACTGATTTAATGTTTCAGACTACACGAGCATGGTGCTATATGAAATTTCTTCGATGAGTTTTTTACTCATGCCATATATTAGCAGTTTGCTAATATATGGCTCAACTTTTGAAGATACATTGTTTTTGGTATCTCAACTCTTTACGAGTGAACAATTGAATCTTGTTTCAACATAATCTGGTTGAATCTGATCTCTGATAATTGAAACGGCCGCATTAAGAGTTAAATCGAGATGGAGGAGTATTGCTCAAACAATAATGTTATGAATTACCGGACTCAAGCCAAAAATGACATGTTCCGCTCTGTGGTTTTAGATTCATTGATTAAAGTAATCGATAATGGTTTGTAGTTGTACAATCAAATACACTCTTGGGATGTTCAAATTGCACAAGCATCACCAACATAATCAAAATTACAAGACTTATTTTATATGAGATCTTAAATTTGTCAGCACATTGATTAGCCATAAATATTTCCACAAATGATCAATTTGCTTATACCTTGCAATTGAGACTATGCATTCTCAATGAGTCTGTGACTAAATTAACTCACTCTTCCTTTTCATCTTCAGTTTCTCATGAAATGGGTACTATATAGAACATTCATTCGAGCCAAATGCGGTTCTTTGACAATTTCTATGATTAATTTATCATCATTTTGAAAACTTTTGCGAGAGATTAATCGAGACTACATGTTAACTATTGGACCCTCTTGAGTGTTGAATGGGTTTCTTTCTTCTGTTGGGCCCGAACCAACAAAATTGCTTACTATAACTCGGCCCAACACCAAAAGTATAGGAAGAGATATGAGATCTTTTTCCCACCTTATAATATAATCTTGCTACTCAATCTCAGAAGCTGATAATTTTTTTTGTAGTCCTTGCTCTTTTTAACGGCAATGGCTTTCTCACAAGCTGCTCTCTCTGCGTTGCCTCTTTCTGATCGAACTTTCCGCAAAAAGCCATCTTCTTCTTCTTCATCTTCACCGAATTTCGTTCTGAGAGTAAGAGCTGCTGCAAAAGAAGTTCACTTTAACCGTGATGGCTCTGTCACCAAGAAGCTTCAGGTTTTCTCGTTCTTCTTTCGGGCACTTTTATAGAATTTCGTTTTCTTATGATGGATAATGGTGGTGAAGGCAGGTGCAGATATGGTGGCTAAACTATTAGGCGTGACGTTAGGTCCAAAGGGACGAAACGTGGTGTTGCAGAACAAGTACGGGCCTCCTAGGATTGTCAATGACGGTGAAACTGTTCTTAAAGAGGTTTCTCACTTACGTACCTTTTATTGCGACACGCTTCTGTGATGATGCTTAAAGAAATACCAAAATCATTATCAGTTTTTATTGTGTGGTGTAGATTGAATTGGAGGACCCGTTAGAGAATGTTGGAGTGAAACTTGTGAGGCAAGCGGGTGCTAAGACTAATGACCTTGCCGGTGATGGTTCCACTACATCTATAATTCTTGCTCATGGCCTTATTACTGAAGGTATTAAGGTATACAGATTCCCATTATGACCAATTGGATAATGCATCACCATATGTGCTTTCTACTTGTGAATTAACCCATTTTTCTCATCTTCAGGTGATTTCTGCTGGAACAAATCCCATCCAAGTTGCCCGTGGTATTGAGAAAACCACAAAAGCTCTTGTTTTAGAGCTCAAGTCAATGTCCAGAGAGGTGAATGATCCATGCCTTTTAACTCTTGAGAGTACTCATGAGAATGGAGTTAATTAGCTAGCTTTAATAGTGCAAACCGCGAACCTCGTGTTTGCAGATTGAAGATCATGAGCTTGCTCATGTTGCAGCAGTTAGTGCGGGGAATGACTACGAAGTGGGAAACATGATTTCCAATGCTTTTCAACAAGTAGGAAGGACTGGTGTAGTAACAATAGAGAAAGGAAAATACCTTGTGAACAATCTCGAGATTGTGGAAGGAATGCAGTTTAATCGTGGCTACTTATCGCCATACTTTGTCACTGATCGAAGGAAGAGGGAAGCTGAATTCCATGATTGCAAGGTCTGAACCAAATCCTCTCAGTTTTTTTGTTTCTGGTTTGCTTGGAATACCAATGGCTAAGAGAATACCTGCATTGTTTTGTTGTAGCTGCTTTTGGTAGATAAGAAAATAACAAATCCAAAAGATATGTTCAAGATATTGGATTCTGCTGTTAAAGAGGAATTTCCAGTTCTAATAGTTGCCGAAGATATTGAGCAAGACGCTCTTGCTCCTGTTATTAGGAACAAACTAAAAGGTAACCTGAAGGTGGCAGCCATCAAAGCTCCTGCTTTTGGGGAGCGCAAGAGTCACTGCTTGGATGATCTTGCAATCTTTACTGGAGGTAGTCAAGCTCCATCTTCACATATGGCATACACCAGTTTTGCTTTGAGTATAATTTTCTTATTGTTAGTCTGAATCACTGGGTTATTCTCTCTGCGTAGCCACCGTGATCAGAGATGAGATGGGCCTGAGCTTAGAAAAGGCTGGAAAGGAGGTCTTAGGAACAGCAAAAAGGGTTCTTGTTACTAAGGATTCAACACTGATTGTTACCAACGGATTCACCCAGAAAGCAGTCGACGAAAGGGTTTCGCAGATTAAAAATCTTATCGAGGTCCTTCTATCATCTATGTCTTCTCATTTTGTTAACCAAGTGACTTCTTTGTAGGCATTATAACTGGAAGAACCTAAAAGAAATTGACATTTCTACTCATCATATGTGGATGCTCCTGTTTTCATATGATCTTTATGTGTAATTCAGAACACCGAGGAGAATTTTCAGAAGAAGATCCTCAATGAAAGAGTAGCCAGATTATCTGGTGGAATTGCAATAATCCAGGTGACTTTCTAAAGCACTGATACCAAGAAACAATCTGATCATGTTGAACTAACTTCCAAAGGCCTTAGGTAGGTGCACTGACACAAGTTGAGTTGAAGGATAAACAGCTAAAGGTTGAAGATGCCCTGAATGCAACTAAGGTAACTCCAGTCAAAACATGCGATTCCCGTGGTTCAGAAATTGTCAGTCCAAGAATCCTGATCTCTGAGAATTTAGTCAGCAATTGAAGAAGGGATTGTAGTTGGTGGTGGTTGCGCCCTCTTGCGACTGGCTACAAAAGTGGACAGAATCAAAGAGACCCTTGACAACACAGAACAGAAGGTATACTTGATTTAAGTCCATGGAAGTGAAAACATCACAGAAGATGTGATCCTTTTTCTTGCAACACTATAAGCAGATTGGAGCTGAAATCTTCAAGAAAGCATTGAGCTACCCCATAAGACTTATAGCCAAAAACGCAGACACAAATGGCAATATCGTCATAGAAAAGGTATCTCACAATGTTAGCTCTCTAGAACCAGCCTTAACTTCCACTAAACTAACTTCTGAAATCTGCAGGTCTTATCGAACAAAAACACCATGTACGGTTACAATGCTGCAAAGAATCAATATGAAGATCTGATGTTGGCTGGTATAATTGATCCAACCAAGGTAAAACCACATGACTAATGTATTGAGCTCTCTTCGATCTATGTTTCTGCATCTCATTGTCTGGGAAACTGAAACACAGGTTGTGAGATGTTGCTTGGAACACGCTTCATCAGTGGCTCAAACGTTTCTGACATCGGATTGCGTTGTAGTTGAGATCAAAGAAATCAAACCAAGACCAATCATTAATCCACCATTACCTACTTCTTCTCCAGCTACCTCCTCCATGTTCCCTGACAGAAAATTACCAAGATTTCCTCAAATTATGCCAAGAACTCGAAGCCACTTTCCACGGAAGTAGGAAACTGTCTTACTTTAGAAAATACTACATAACATGAGAAGTCACATTTTAATGTTATCTCCAAACATTACTCAACGTGTATATATATCTCTGTATGTATGTATACACGAGGGTCTCTGAAATTGCGCTAAATGTCATAAGCTCTGGTCATCTCATAAACGTGTCAATGCGTGGCTTCACTTCTTCTTCGAATCATTTGTAAATTATCCCCAAAACACTAAATCTTACCATAGCTGAGAAACAACGAAGAGATCGAAGAAAGCTAAGATGGTGCTGATGACGCTAATGGATCTGATCGTCGCCGGAATCTCTCTGATGGTCGGATTAGGGTTCTTCGCTCTCATCGCTTCCATCCTCTGCTCCGTCGCCTTCTTCCACCATGCCAAAGCAGCTTCTTCTTGACCATCAAAATCAAGTAATTGAAATTCCCTCATAAGCAAATCTTCAATCAACACAACAATTGTTTCAAAATTCTAACTTTTAAAACTCTCTGCAGAACCAAAACAGAGAATTGAACATGGAAGGAAGACGAAGAAGTGCTTCTCATTACTCTCTTAGCTTGTACAAGAAAGTGTAGTTAAAGAGACATTGTAATCTGTGCATTTACGAAATTAAAATTTATAAAGTTTCAAACTTTTTATTTCTTGTTTCTCTGTTTGCGTATAAAAACCATTCCTTTGATCCCATCCGGGTCAGAGACGAACCCAAGCGGGCGATAAAACCCGAGAACTCGAGGCTCTGAATACAGAGCAATGTTACAAATCCCTTTCACCTGTAAATCCTCAATCAACCGCTCCATCACCGCCTTCCCAAGTCCACAGCTTTGAAACGATGGATCAACCACAACATCCCATATGATCGCATTGAAAACTCCGTCACCGGTTGCTCTCGCAAACGCTACAGGCCTCCGCGTTTTCTCGTACTCTACCCAAAGCAACGCGTCTGTGTGCTGCAACGCCACCTCGATTTTCGCCGTGTCACGACGAGGGAATCCCACGGCTGCAAAGACTGAATTCAGCTGGTCTAAGTTAAGTCCTTCTGTTGTTCGACGGAGAAGAAAGCCTCTGGATTCGAGATCTTCGTCGCTGATTGAGTAACTTGGTGGCTTTCGTTGCATTGCAGCTGGAAACGTCGCTTGTGATGATGATTGTGTGACTGCGTTTTGTGGGTTTAATGTGGACCTTAACCGGAGAGAAGCTGGAGGAGTGGAGATTGTGCCTCCGAGAAACATGGTATACACTATTTTTTGTTCAAGTGTTGAATTTTAGGAGCTCGATTACATGGAATCAGACAAAAGGATGGTTTTTTAGTTTCCCTGAATTTGGATAAAGTGTGTGTTTTGTGTGTGGCTGTGGATAAACGGAGAACCTCTCTAGTCTCTCTAGCTTTTACTTTTCTGTTTTTTGGAGGAAATAAAATAAAATCGGTACGAAGAAACTCGTGGCTGTCAGAGACTATTGTCGTTTGGTAGTTGAGAGTCAAAGAGATACTCTTTTGGCGGGCAATGTAGTAGCTTCAAACGAATCCAGAAATGGAGTGAACAAAACCTGAATAACTTATATTTTTTTGTGTTTTACTTCAGTGATTTTCCTTGTTGTGTGATTTTTTTAGTTCTTCACAATGGTTCTAGTGGTTAATCAAGATTTGATCATTGAGTGATGCAAACAAGCAGTTAGTGATTGTTCTTGTGCTGTTTTATGTTTACCATGTTTGAAGGTCTCTGGCATGTGATCAGCAGAGGATGAGTGATTCTTTTCTATATGTTTGCTGCATTCTTTCTTGCTCATCAAAGATTTTTAGAGCCACAGAGCATTTAAGTATCTCTCCTGCAATTCAGGAATGGTATCCATTTCTTGATCTCGGAGGTTCCATTGCTTTGTTTCTCCTATCTATCTGCCTATTCAAAGATGGTTTTAAGGATTGTATAAGTTTTGATTAATGACTGAGTTTGTTTCTTATTTGAAAATTGAAATTATCATCTGATAGATATATCATGCATATTTTATGGTATTGTTTATATATTCAAAAGCAACCAAACTAGAATAAACAGTGGCATATGGCTAGTCCAAGACTCTGATTCATTGCAGCTTGTTCTAACTACCGAACGTGCACATCTTCATTGCCATTGTAACTACGTTTGTCTTCTGTTCTGTAGCTTGTAACTAGCAGGTGATGTATATGTTCTGCTATTTGTTTTTCAGCAGTGTACATCAAAGATCTCTGCAAACCACGTTTTCTATATTTTAGAATTCGTTAGTGTTCATGCTGTTAGAGGACCCTAGGAAAAATCTGGATAGCAGAAGTCTTCATATGACTAGAAAACCGTTGGTATTCTTTAAGATAGATCATGTAGGCTAAAGGCGCTAGCATTATGATAGGGAGAAACAAAGCGGTTTCAAGTCTGCTGTTTTCTTGTCCTTCCAGGTTCATGAATCATGATGCTTTGGCGATTTTCAACAGTTTCTTAAACTTTTCAAGTGGTCAGAATTATATTCTTAAGTTCTCAATGTAACATTAAGATCTGAAACTGAGAGAGGCTAGGACTGGAAATTTTTCTGTATGTGAAGACTTTTGTTCTTGAATCATTATAATTCTGAAATGGAGTAAGTTTGGGAATGCTTTTTATTCGCTACCCTGGTTGGGTTTCAGATAGCTTCTCTTGTGATCCTGGAACCTTTCATTAGTTAGTGACTCAGTTTCTTGGAGACATTATTAAAAAACCATACACTTGTTTTGTTTTTCTAATGGTACTGTTTTGCAAGGCAATAATAATTGGTGGTTGTTTGTTGTACCAAGATACTGTTGCCTCATCTTTGGTTGTGCAAATGCTTTTACTAATCTTTCTTGATGTCATTGTCAACTAGGAATGGAACGTGCACATGCTATTGTTGACAGAAATGCTGGTTCTTCGCCTTTACTCGCTGAACTCGTCTGGTCCTTCAATCTTCGTGAAGGTGAAATTGGTAGACCAAGTTCAGTGTTTTATGCATTTACCAAGCAACATTCTCTCATGTATCTCACGTTTTGTGGGTCATAAAATTAGGTTGGGACGGCCCATCTTTCGTTTTCTGTCTATCTGTTTATTGCTCCTACGTGCATTATGATGGATTGGAGATTACAAAAGTCGAAAGCGACCTGAGAATAACATCAACGTGAGGGTCTTCCTCTTCTGGAAAGTTGCCAGCTATGTTCTTTTCTGCTCCCATTTATTGTGCCTCATTAAGCTTAATACGTTGCATTTACAATGATTATCTAAACCTCAATTGATATATTCACCATCTTTTTTGTTTTCCAGGATCAAAACCTGATCTTGTTATATCAAAGGGTTGATAAAGCTATCGGTTCAATTGCGCTTGTAAGGATCTGTCTCTATATTTTTGTCTATGTGATATTTCTCTAATTAGAGTATAATTTTCTTGCACCGTTTCCTAAACTTTTTCTTGAGCTACTCTATAAATGCAATTATTATTCTTATATATAACATGCCATGTTTGCTTAACTTCCTCTGATGAATAAGATTGTATTTACTGTTACAAATGGTACCGTTTCCTAAACTGTTTCCTGAGCTACTATAAATGCAGTTATTATTGTTCTAGTGATAGATAATTTTCTCTGTGGGGCAATACTTGTATCTACTGTTGCAAATGGTTCAACTGTGTTGACAACGTGGGAAAGAAATCAGAACAGTTTCATTTCTGATATTTTCTAATAACTCACTTTCCTGATATGCAACTAGTTTCTTAAGAAGTGGTTACAAAGAGTTTGTAGTAATAGAAAATGACAGATTTTTGAATGATTGCAATTTGTTGTTTTGTAAAAGAATCATGTGAAGCTCTTAAGAGTAGCACAACTTTTTGTTAGCAAGCAAAGCTCTGCTGTTAGCTACTTGGGCCACACATCATAGACACCATATTGGCAACCTTAGAAACTCCTGTTTTGTCATCAACCACTTTGTCCTCTACCATGAGCGTTTCTTTTTTCTCGGAAAAAGATTATTAGTATTTTATAACTAATGTTTTGCTTTTCAATTGCTAAAGATTGGTTATTATCTGGTTGCTGTTGAGAATGATTCAGGAACTGTTGGTTTTTCTTCCAAGAATCACTCTCTTGAATCTTGATGGCTCCTGTGTTGAACATGCAGATCAGGATATGCTCTGTTTTGTGTTAGAAGGAAGTCTCTGAAGAACAAGGTACATATTATATAACAGGGTTCCAACGGAGAACCGTGCAGATAACTTATTTGGGACAGCTTCTACAAAAAAACATATTCCGGCAAAAGAAAACAATGCAACTACCTACACATGGCTTATTAAAGGCAAACAACACGATTGGTGAGACCCCTGAAACGTCTCTCTTCACTACAGGATTTGGATTCTTTGTGAACCCCCATATCTTCTTCTCTCATTCGCCATGAGTTTTATTTGGTTTTGCTCACCTTCCCTCTACTCTGGACACGACTAGCTGCACTTGTTCTTGTTCTAGCTTTGAGGTCTGATTTTTCTCCTTCGTTGCTGATTGTTTTCTCTGTGTGTTGGCGTTTTTGAAGGTAGACTTGTTTAGAACCATTCTTCCTAGCTGCATGTTTGTTGATGTGCTTTGGAAGCTGATTGCTAGGCCCCGAGGATGCATCAGAAGCCATGGAATCATCACTCTCTTCATCACCACCATCATCACTAGTATCGCCATCATCGTTCTCATAACCATCATCAGCCTCTTTAACCTGTGTATCATCATCATCATCATCGACAACAACAGATGATTGGTCATTTCCATGGAAGGCGTCTTCTATGTACATAGTCCACCCTGACTCACAACTGCTGTATTCCTCCTCTTCAGAGCCTCCATGGTTTCTCGGAGACTCCATGGCTTCACGCAACAGAAAGAGGAAAACAAAACCAAGGTCTCAAAATTAGCTTATATGCACAGACACAAAAAGATCACTTACTTCTTCTAGTTACGTACCTTATGTGATCCAATCCACTTCACCAATTTACTCTCTGATATAGGGTCTGTGTCTCTGTCTCTCATTTGCTTTGCTCTTCTTCCATCATCAATAAATATAAATTTCTTTTTGTGTTTTTTGAAGTATCAAGAAAAGCCGGAGCCTATAGGAAGCCTCATATAATTGAAGAGAAGGAGTAAGTTTCACCACATGGCAACCCTAGCACCATTGTTTTCACTCAATTGAAGCACTACCAGACAAAGCTCATTGCAGATATATATCAAGGGAAGGAAGGTTAGTGCCTCCCTTCATTATAAAGTACACTCTCTTATAGAATTAAAAGCCTATGCTCTTCTTTTTCAATATCAACTAACTATACTTTTCTTTAAACAAATATTTTGGTTCCTAACAAACCATAATCTAGTCTTAGAGTCAGGACACATCAATATCCACAGAACAAGAATCATCCTTGTAAGCTCTGTCATTAGTTATATGACTTCTTAATTGATATGTGAAGTTATAAGTTATCTCTATCTCTCTCTCTCTTCTCTTCTCTCTATGTATGACTCTGGCTATCTTAAATAGAAAAGATCAGCTTTTGAGGTGGAAATCAGAAGAGACCCACATGAACAAACAAGAAGGAATAAAAGAAGCATTTACTTAATTAGGTTAAGAGCTGTTCCTCTTTCTCATTCCTTTAATACTCTTCTTCATCCTCCAATCCTCTCTCATTGTCTTTAAAATTGTTGCAGCCTTTTACTTCATCTCTCATTGTATTGAAAAGGTTTACACAACTGGATTTTGTTTGTCATTTTTGTTTTAAAAGATAAGGACAAAACAAAAAGAAGTAAACAACTGTCACAAACCCCAAAATAAAAGTAAAAGACAGAATTTGCAAATTACAAGAATAAATTGTCTTCATTGCGTTTCCTGTTTCTCTGGCGTCACCTTAAAATGTTCTTTCAGTGGAGGCCCTCTTGGTGACAGCTTGCAAATCAAGTGTGTGATGAGAGTTCATTTTACAAAAGGGTTGTTTTGTTTTGACTTTGACTCTTGTTTGAATATTGTGTAAACAAAGATATTAAGACATTATACATTAGTTTGACTCTACTTTTAATAATGTATCAGCTTTGTGTGCTTTTAAGACATTTTCGAGTCTCATAGAATTTGAAAGTGGGCGTGTAGAATTTGGAGAGATGTGTACAAATCGTTAATAGCTAAAAAGAATGGAGTTGGACTCGTTGGATTTACTCGTGTGTCTCTTTCTACAATTGCCCTATGTGTGTGTGTGTGACTGTGGAATGTCACTGTACGTCACTGTTAAGTATCACCGATTCATTTATTTATTTTGAAGTTTAATTTGACAAGTCACAGATTCGAAAGCATCATCGGGACAATGGCTTGACCTCATTGATAATTTTGGTTGGCAAGTCGGTGAGACTAAGGATGGAACTTGATAACAAGTGAATTAGTTTTTAAATCGATATTCATCTTGTTTGTTGGTAACTTTTAATCACTAGAACAACCAAATCGAATTAGATGATGAGTACGTACTACGTAGCTGTTTGTTTACTTTGTCTTTTACATGTGTATATGTATATTTTCTTTAAAACGTTGCTCATACATCCAACTTTCTCGTGCCAATTTCTTCAGATTCTATTCTCCATCCAAATCATTCATGTAACTAACAAAATCCAGTCTTATTACGGAACCATCGCATACGACGACTGTTCATAGAAATAGAATGTCAAGGTAGAAATTAGTAAATTACAAATGAGTTGAGTTTAACTAAGGACAAGTTAAAGAAAACTCTTGATCCTATGTTATAGCTTAATTAGATAGTTCCTCAATATGCATGTGACGTCATAAGTTACCAAATTTGGTAGGTTTGATGTGAAAACAATTAAGAAGAGATTTGATAGTAGAAAAAAGAAGTTGTCGGCTGTTTTCTCCCCTGACGAAATCATATTTGTGAATTTGTTAGTAATAATCACAATCCGACATTCTTTGTTTACGTATTTGTACTCTCTCTCACAGCTGTACCCATTTTCACCAACCAACTCAATCTTTTGTTTTCTCCTTTTTTTAAGAGAAATTATTTCTACTTACACTTACAATATCCAAGAAACAAAACAATTGTCACCAACTCTACTAAACCTTTATATAAATTAGTCTCCACCCAGATAATAAGCTCGGCCAAATATCAATGTACCAAGAATTTCATTAAGAAGTCAATGTAAAGCGTGCAGTGTGTGGTCTAAACCGATGTTGGGATAACGGTTCATTCGATACGTGAAGGTTGAAACAAGGTTTGGCCCGGTTTACTCTTCTTTTGTGATGTCTGACTGGGAGAATCACGTATACTAGCCTTTCTTAATTTATCTATTCATATAAAAAGTAAAGTCAAGTGGATACTACTCTCTTTTCCTCCCCATTTTAGAGGGGTTGACTTGGACGAGGACGAAGGACAAGAAGTGGTAAACAGAATAATGTTATGCCAAACACTTGGGATCTTGAGGAATCTTGACTAGATGGATCTGAAACTCTTGAGTCGGCCGGATTGGGATCAAGAATCTTACCCAGATTCTTCTGATTTCTTGGTCCTCATCTTCTTTGCTCCATTCTTCCTTTTTCTTCGCTTAATCCTCGACAGATGCATATTCGAGGTAACCCACTATCTTCTGTTTGTTTTCTATCTCTTAATTAGTATTTTATTATGACTTGGGAAGCAAGTAAGTATCTCATGAGAAACCTATCTGGGAGGTTCACAGAGGGTCGCTAGAAGACTGGTAGTTCCTAAAGGACTATGTGCTGATTCAAACGAGAGAAGAAAGAAGGTAGTGAAATTCAAAGAATCCGCTTGGAAATGTTTGTGCTCTTTCTCGGTGGAAGCTTTTGCTCTCTACGTTACTTATAAGGAGCCATGGTTTAAAGACACCAGATCCTTCTGGTTAGGACCAGGAGACCAGGTATGGCCTGACCAAAAGATAAAGTAAGAATAACTTTACCTTAATGTGTTACGTGAGACGCAAGACACTGTCAACTATGCGGCAAACCTAATAACACCGGCGTTTTCACAGGTTGAAAATGAAGGGAATGTATATGTTTGTTGGCGGGTTAAATGTATATGCCTTTTTTGCTTTGTTCTTTTGGGAAACAAGACGATCTGATTTCAAAGTCATGTTAGTTCATCACATTGTAACTTCATTCCTCATCATCTTGTCTTACGTTTTCAGGTACCCCCTATACTAATTATAAGATTGTAACGACCAAAATTTTCTGAGACCACTAGCCTTTAACTTCCTCTTTTTATCCTTTTACTTTACTAGATTTGCTCGTATAGGTTCTGTAATATTAGCTCTTCACGAAATCAGCGACGTGTTTCTAGAGATAGGCAAGATGTGCAAATACAGCGGCGCCGAAACTATGACTAGCGTCTCGTTTGTCCTATTTTTCTTGTCGTGGACCACTTTGCGACTCATCTATTACCCTTTCTGGATCCTATGGAGCACCAGGTTCATACTCTAAACTCTCTACATATATAATGCGATGTAACTTGATCTAATGTTGTTTATGGAATTGATCTCTAGATTCTCTACGTATATATGCATGAACCTTTGCAGCTACGAATCAATAAAAGTGAAAACGGAGTACTGGGACAAGAAGCATCTGATGGAAACCGGACCACCCCTTATACTTTTCTACTATGTCTTCAACACACTTCTTTATTGCTTACAGATTCTGCACATCTACTGGTGGATCTTGATATATCGTGTGCTCATAAGCCAAATACGTGCCAAAGGCAAAGTCGCTAAAGACATTCGTTCTGGTTAGATTTATAGATGCATACATATCTAACCGACCAACTTAGGATTACATTCTACAGAACACGGAGTTTTTTTTGTCTTAACCAATCTGTCTTCAATTATTCTTTTTACAGATTCTGAAGGTGAAGATGATGAACACCAGGATTGATATATTGTAGACGTCCACTCAAATTTTTGTATCAGTGATGTCACCTAATAAAAAAAACCTCGTTATTTATGTGTGGTTGCTATGATCAAGCTGTAACCATTAGCCATCCCAATATATCATTTTCCTAAGCCAAACCGATTGGACTCACAATGTTGTTGAAGCCATATTTTAAGTCTTAATTGGAAATATGATTCCTAAAATAAGAGAATTAGTGAATCTAGCAAAAGAGAAAGAAAAAGAAAATATAGAGAATGAATCAGATCCATTACTCACAAAGGAAGAAAAACAATCAAACGCCAACATCGTTTATCCACATTTTGTTTGTTTCGTAGTCGTTTTGACCCTGATTTGAATTAGACAAATTTCACTCATCTCATTTAGCATCTTGGAACTAATGTAAGTGTGTAACAATGAATCCACCAAGAGAGCTCTAAACTTGTGGGCGATACGGTTGAGTTAAAATCGAACTCTATCGACGTATATGACAAACCCCATAAAATATAAGGAACATGTTTGTAAACAACGTCACGGACAGACCATGGTGTAACATAAGGAGAACTTTTCTACATAACCAAATAAAACCTCAGCAGAACACAATCAGATTCTATGATCTTTTTAATAGAATTAGATCAATTATGTTTATTTTTAATGATACTTTTTATGCCGTAATTTTTATTATGAAACTTTGAAGATATTTTAGAAATTCAGGATAATCTTGAGACTTTTAAGAAAAAAAGAGAGAAGGATAACTTCAGATTATGAAGCAATAGTCTACAAGAATAAATTCTTAGCAATATTGTATAATCTTATAGATAAGATTTTATAATTAGAGATAAGTACAAATTTTTGAGAAAACAAAAATATAGACATTAAAGAGTTATATACATTATTAATTCAACATTTTAGATGACCCAACAAAAATATTCAAATTGGACGTAACTATATAGGTAACTAGGTTTTAACCCGCGGTTTACCGCGGACAATCGGTTTATTTGGTTCTTATACTAAATATTTGAATAAATTTGATATCCTAAACTTATAAATATAAATT
>Ga0041059_1001365_pt1 | contig 19438 bp, 11 predicted proteins | sample AraColnosormetaG_FD_56232 | JGI IMG/M metagenome (GOLD analysis project Ga0041059, IMG submission 56232) | Arabidopsis roots microbial communities from North Carolina, USA - Col MF nosort | ecosystem: Host-associated > Plants > Roots > Unclassified | place: USA: North Carolina | collected...
AGAATTACAGAGAAGAAGAAAAAGATATAGTTACAGAGCTCATGCGAAAAAGACCAAAACGCCCTCAAGCTTGTTATGACCTTAGTCAGCTCGCCTCACGTGTTATGACCTTAGTCAGCTTGCCTCACGTGTTATGACTTTAGTCAGCTCGCCTCACATGTTATGACCTTAGTCAGCTCGCCTCACGTGTTATGACCTTAGTCAGCTCGCCTCACGTGTTATGACCTTAGTCAGCTCGCCTCACGTGTTATGACCTTAGTCAGCTCGCCTCACATGTTATGACTTTAGTCAGCTCGCCTCACGTGTTATGACTTAGACCCGAAGACTAAAATCTGAGTCACTTCTTACAGGGATAAATGTATGTAAAATTCGAGGACAACTAGTATATTTTTTTAACTGTTTTTTATCTCCGGATTTTAATTCATTGTCCCTTGATTTTAATGTTTCCAAATTCTAACTATGGTCTTTTCATATTGTTGATGTTTAATTGTTTATATTTCGTTTGATTTGGTCCTCAAATAGGATTTATTAAAATCATTTACTGGTTTTTTCATTCGGTCTTTTTGTTTTGGTCCAGATATTTGTTTTGTCTCCGGATGTTGTACTTTAACTGACATAAACCTGTTACAACAGCTGAGGGCAAAACTGTTTTTTATATATGGCATGAATGAAAAAAATTTATGAGATGTAGAAATAAAAAGTTTTTGGAGGAAAGTGATAGAGTTGACCAAAATCCCTTAAAGACATGTACATGGAGTATTGTTTAGTTTCTCTGCGTATTTCTTATCTGAACTGAATGATACATTCTGATGTTTAAGGAAATTATTAACAATATGATCTGTATTTTTAATTTATCCACTAAATTTTGTTAAACAGCTAAGTCGAATTCCAATAGAGAAAAGAGTCGTATAAGTGGATCGTGGATCACTTCACTCGAGTAAAAGCATTCTTCACGTAAACACCTATAGTTAACGGAGGAAAACAGCTTTTCATTTTTAAATTTGCTTCGACCACATGCAATATAATTTGGCTCCACGTACGTTCTTTTACAACAAGAATATTTAATAGTAGGTGTACCGCTGATTGATTTTTTATAACTATAAAATTTATTTTTTAAGTTATATTTGTTTTATTTATTATTTAATATTATATAATTATATTTGATTGTTAGTTCTAAAATTTTATCCGTAATATATTGTCACATATTAATATCGATTCAAATTCATCATATAATATAACAATGTCTTTTGATATTAAACAATATTTTGTTATTTTTTTGTTTTAATTATATTTTTATTTAAAAAATTTAGAATTCAAGTCACATTAACAGTTTGTTTTAAATGGTTCTTATAATATGTATATATAGAACTCAAATATTATTAATATTTTTCTTTTTTAGATTTTAATTATTAAAAATAATTTAAATGTTTTACAGAGTTCAAATATTTTAAAATTTTAAATATTATGGTATTTGAAACTTCATAAAAAAAATTATATTAAAAGTTATATTATAGTATTGGTTGTTGTCAAGGAATGACTCATCCCTATAGGCATGTTCGTTTGTATATTATTGGCAACATAAACTAGCCGTAGCAACCAAATTTTTTCGTTTGCATGTTGATAGTTCAACGATTAATGGTAATGACTGTCGCCAGTGACCAATGATCACAATTTTCAGTTGCTAGAATTTTCAGCGATCATCAACGATTAGCATTACGATTGGTCGCGAAATCCACAACATGCAAATGAACAGCATAGCGATAAAAATGATATTAATAAAAACTAGATTGATGACAAAAAAATAAAATAGATTAAGTAAATTTAGTGAGATCTAATCTAACTAAAATAAATTAAATTAAATCAAACCTAATTAAAATAAATTAAATCAAATGATATTAAATTTGTGGCTGTCTACATTTATTGAGTTAATTTTTATTTTTTTTTGAATATATGGAACTTCAAACTAGAAGAGCTATACATCTCCCAAATGCAAGATCTATACCAGATTAAATTCATTACCTGGGAGAAGAGATCCCTCCACTTGAGAGATTTACCACTAAGCCAACACCATATTGGTCATTTATTGAGTTCATCATAGCGCGTTATTTTGGTTTTAATGACCTTTGTAAGTACTGCTTCTTTGCATTTCAGTTTTTTTTACTGTTGCAACATTCGTTTATTTTTTACTTAATCTCAGTGTTTCTTTGTATGTTTTCAGAATGTTTATATAAACAAGAAATGTCTGGTGATGTGTTTGTTAATTACGTTCGTACAAAAAACAAAATAATGATGTTGGAACGTTAAAGATAAAAATATCTTTGTTACTCAATCAATCAATGTAGAGATCTTAAACTCTCCTCTAGCCAAAAACTCTTACTCACAAAATAGTCCAAAACACGTTTTCCAATCTCTAACTACTATGCTTCCTATCTAATTAGCTACTGGCCACTTGATGCCTTATCATCTTCACTAGGTACGACAAACGTATTGTTCATGAATCATTTCGGTTATAATTACTAATATAGTAATATCTGCTATGCTTTCAAAAGTTTCTCTAATATACTATCGATTTTTCTAACCCGCTTGTTGAAAAGGCTTTTCAAAGTGAAAGTATTGGAGGTGTGTTGCAGCTGTAATTAATGTGTATCATGTGCGATTTAACTATGATAGAAAATTTATGCCCATTTTCTTTTTTGATGAAATGTAAATTGATTAAAACTATGAGATCATGTATAAAAAGGTTCAATCTGTAAAGGTGTATAACGGATAACTAGAGCTTTGGTAGTGAGAGGCAGTCCTAGATAACGGATTGGTAGTTCACAAACTGCAAGACCAACACTTTAGGCTTCTTGTTGGAGTAGTTGTTTTCCTCTTCCCGCTGCAAATAAAGAAGACTTCAACACATTTATATTCAGCCCTGACGTCCGACGAGAAAAGTCATCAAACGTTGCGAGTATCCCACGAAGAGGGTGCGGAGTACCATCTGTGATAACCATGGTAAGCTCGTGTGTATTTTTATAAAACACTTGTAGCGTCGTTGCAGCAAAGAAAGAAAGCTCGAGCAAGAGAACCCTAGCAAAGTAAGCATGTCAGTGGTCATATATCTTATTATCGATCGTCGTGACGTTGCTGCTTGGTGTCGAGTTGTTGTGTATGTTGGCGAATTTGGATCTGTAATAAGATATAAAGCAGACCAGAGAAGAGTGAGAAACATGTCGGAGAAATTGGTGTTGAGAACAAATCGTGAAATGGGAGGAAATGAGAAGAGAGAAAATGAGACGTTTCGGAGGATGTGGAGACCAGTGGTGGGCCAGATTAGTTACTTTGTGGCTGTTTTAAATCTCTTTGGTGGTGAGGAGCAAGACCAGAGCAGATCAGAGGTGGAGAAGAGAAGAATAAGAAAGAGGAAGAAGAAAATGAATGCAGTGTGGAGGAGGCAACTTTGGAGGCTCGTCGACACGAGATATGATGTATTGTTGGAAAGATAAAAGTACTGTCATGTTTAATACCAACCCATAAAACCATAGCAAAGTGACGGAACTATGATCGGAGTTATATTAAAGAAGTTATACTTGTTGCTTTCTGGATAAGCAACTGCAGAATCTGTCAAAATCAAGAAGCCCTAAAAGGCAGTTCCGAGAAGAAATATTTATTACTGTATGCAAATTTGATAGTGTTAGTCAATTGACTTCTCTTGATCCCAGCATAAACTATTATGAGTCTTTCAAAACTTCCAAATTTAATTAAAAATTTTGACTTTGTTTTGGCGTTTTTGATCCTAAATTTTGCAACAAAAATAGTCTAATGATATGATGGAGTAGCTCTTTAAAGTTTCTCTTGGCGATGGGGAATGCTACCATGTTTGGCCGTAGAAGTTGTGGCTCTGGTGGCTAGTGAATTCCGCAAAATCATTATATTTTGGTGTTTTTAATGACATTTGTTTCTGATTGCTTTTGTGCGTGTACTAGAACTTAAAATGGTGCGTTAACTCATTTGTTGCCAATTTGAGAATCTCCTCATTAAATTTACCAAAACCAAATCATACAAAATTTATCATAGTAGTCTGGTTCGAGCAATGAAGCTCCTAGTAAATAACATACATAAAGATAGAAATACAAAAACACATGACAAGTACACAATGAAACCAATTCTAATTAATGTTATTGGAGAAGTTTGAAATGGCAACAAAACTCTTCTGACTTCATTTATAAGATCCCCAATCAACACACCTGACCGATTAAAAATAAATCTCGGTCATTCATTCGCGCTTTTAGGGTCGAGTAGTGATTTTCGTCTCACAGAAATGTGTTATCATGCGACTGTAAAACTCAGTTTCTGTGTATTCTGCTTTTAGTACGGAAACGAAGGTCGTTCTTGTTCACCTGTGAGATCTTAAGAGTCAAAGAGATATAGCCTAAAGAAGCTATCGCATAGAACACTTTGTATGGAGCCAACTCTAGCCCGGAGAAGAAGCAGTAGTAGCCAGCGAGAAGATAGATGTGATGGGGACGGATTTGGTGTCCTGAGAAAAACGGGAAAGAGCGTAGAATGCTTGACTCGGGTCTCGAGTTCAGTATTCCATGGAAGATTACGCCAACGCAGAGAGCCGAGTCAGCAAACCAAGGGAAGCTTTGTCCTGTTCCTATCCGCTACAAAAACATTCCATTCAAACATCAATCAAGCCTTTTTCAGGTATTGGCATAAGCTAAAAACCAAAACAAAAAAAACTCGAGTGGTAAACCATAAAATAAAGCACTTTCACTAGTTGCATTAGAGTCAATCGAATTGCAACGAAGAATGCCTGATTATGGACACGGAAAAAGTACCTGGAACCAAGCGGCAAGAGAGGGTACGAACATCAAAGCTGCAAGGAGATGCAATATTAGTAAACCGTGCCTGTGGTTGAAGATGTCTGCTTGCGTCTCAACAAATGACTTTTCAGACAAGTCTCCTGACACGGGATCCTCTCTGCTTGAGGGATGTCGCGTTTTACGCTCGGCTTCATTTTTCTGGTCGAGTGATTCCTTTCTCTTTGATGCCATCATAATACTTCCATGAAACAAAAACATGAAAACTACCATCAGCTTTGATTGCCTCCTACTGATTTCTGATTGATGATTTTCCTATTTATCTGAGTTTGAATTTTTCTGGATCAAATATTGGTTTATAAGGGGTAAAACCATTATGTTTGATGTAGTTTTGAGGCATCTTCCTATCTCACATGACAAGACTTGAAAAGACAGAAAGCTTGCTTACTTACCAGCACATGGAGTTATGGCAGCAAAGGGCATGAGAGGCGAGGAGTACAAAAAGACCCAAAGCCGGATGAACAAAGGACACCAAGGTAACTGCGATTAGTGTCATAAGAATTGTTGTGTTGAGCTTCAGAATTCGGATTGCCTGCTTTAAGAAACAGAATCTCAATAAATCATTATGATGATAAAACTTAGCTACACTAAAACTATTTTTTTTTCATGTAGAGCAAGGACAGCATGCGGTTAATATCAGATGATTTTAGATAAAGGACAGAATCGAAAAGCAAACCTTTAAACAGAAGAAACTGGAAGAAAGTATAGAAAACCAATGAAGGAAAGCAAGAGAATAGTTTCTTTCCAAAGCTTGGCACCTGCAACACATTGACGCTTATTCACTTATTTCTGGACAGAGGTGAATAGGTTTGCAATGAACCAAAAAAAGTGATGAAAGCAAAGCAAATACCTTGATTTAACAGTGGTGTGGACAAGGGCCGACGCTTGGAAGGGAAATTTGGAAACAATAGTTAACACACTGATGAAGGCATTGGCCAACAAATAACAGATCAACGAGACCACTGTGAAGCTTGTGAGGGGAGGAATTGGTTGACCCATTAGGAAGGAGTAGAACAATGAACTTATAAGAGGTAAAACAGCTAGAAGCAGAAATGGGGATGGCATTTCTAAATTGTACTCTACAGCAGAAAGTAATGGTGGCACTGATAATTTGTTGTCCCATTGATTAGCTTGCCGCATAAGAGCGAACATTATGACGGCAAATGAGAAGCCAACTATCTGCAATATCAGACGCAACATGAAGAAATGTTCAATCCCTAATAAGAAAAATCTATCTCATATTTAAGAAACAAAAGGTTATCAAGTTTGGAGAGGAAGTCCTGTGGCAAGTGACACACAGGCTCATCCACTGTAATAATTTTATGTAGCACAATACTATTACAGCTTAATTAGTACCATGTGAGTGCGTACACAAATTATTAAAGATACTCAAGAGGTTAAAGATAAAATACCTGAGGACCATATAGAAGGACAAATCTGCTGGACATGGCTGGAGCAGAAACATGAACACTTGCGGTGTATGAGCAATGAGGGTCAACCTGTAGAAGGGCACGGAAACGGAAGAAACATTTGAGTTTTTTGTTACAGTGAGGATAACAGAATCTAGCTTTGTCTACAACAAGTTCTGACCAATAGCATAACGGTTGTTTTCTCAGAACTCTGAGAACTCCAAAGAGCTGGTGATGAATCAATAACTATTGTCTCACTGTATAGATTTGCAAAAACGTGAAGTCCAGAAGCAGAATCCCAGGCAAGAGCAACAGGTGGGAAACAACGCAATTTGCAGAGCTCTGAAAATTGAACAATGATCAGATTTATAACATCGATAGGGGAATGACAATCTTTAAGCTTAAGAACTGAAGAGTGAAGACTATTATGTTATTCCAAAAGAACAGGAAATTACGGCAGATGCTGACTAGAAGATTAACAGACAAAACTAAAAGAAAGACCTCTATGATTAAAGAGAGGGTTTGGAATACTCACTATCCTTGTCCAAGTCTCCTGTCTCGCCGTCTGGTAAACCAAAAGTTTTAATTCCGCATCCAGTAGTTTTCAGGGACAGTGTTGCGGGCAATAGACCTAAGCTGGTAGAAAACGATAGATTGTAAGCTAGAGGATGGTCCTCCTTCAAAAATATTTCCTGCAGAAAAGTAACCCAAAACTGAAATCAGGTAACTAATGACTTCACTAGCTTAGTTCAAAGCATTAGAGATGCAAAGGAAAAGTGTGGCCTCTTTTCAGAATAATAACCTTTGCCCAGTAAGTGGATAAGAGCATTGATTGAGATGAGACCTCCACGGCCCCGTCTCCGGGATTAAAGAACTGCCCTACTGCCATGGAAACTGCTACTGGAGGTTTACCAGAAACGGCCTGTGCAAGAGAAGGTCTCATTTCAGTTACATGCTTTTTGTCATTCAAAAACTGCTGAAATTTGAAAGAAACCAAATATGTATCAAGGTGAGAAAATACTTCGCGAGGCGCAACTGAGATAGTCAAGAATCTGAATCCACGCATGTCTTCAGGCCCCAGCTTCAGTACTGCAGATGGGGGAGCTTGTTCAGTCTGACTCCCTGGTTCCGACTAGTAAACATATACACAAAGAACGTTGAGTTTGTGTTACAGGAAACAAATCCAGCAATGTTGCAGTCGATCACTAAATTACTTTGTCAGACACAGTATATATTAACCTGTTTTGGTGCAGGGCCTGCCGGAATGAGAACCATCTTTGATGTAACTTCCAAGACCCTTTCACAAACCGGTAAATTTGAATTCGATTTCTCCTTCTCAGGCCATAGATGGAGTCTTACTCCAGAACAAGGCACCAGATTTGTGACAAATATAAAGTGATTCTTTCCATTTGACCCCTATTGTACAGAAAATGTTTCATGGGAGATCGATATAGTTATTTAAGTGATATATAGGTCTAAAATGACATCCCTAAAGGAATACTATCAGCACTGACCAATAAATCTATGTCCAACCAGCGCCTTCTCCCGTCCATTGCCAAAATCGTGACAGTACTTGTTTGTATGTATAGATCCCTATCGAGAGCATCATCCCTCCAATCCAGGAAACACGTAGAGCCTGGAAACATAGACAGTAATATGATAAGAGAATCCATGTACCCACAAGTAATATGTACACCTAATGAATTGTTCTCAAAATTAGCCATTGCAATTGTTTGATAGATAAAATATACCTCCAGCTTTTTATATTCGGATTACTTAAGAACATATACTGATAAATGTTAATAACCCCCACGATTAGACAAGCTTATAATACAACGAAATTTATATCCTTTATTTGAGGACTTCTTTTCAGAGAAAACAAGATATACATATGTTCAGGGTAGAGATGGTACTATTACCCTTTGAGGCCAATATGGGTAACTCATGAGAGACTTCCATGGGTGTCATTCCATTGAAACTTTGAGCTAATGCACTTTGAAGCATTCTGGTTAAAACCCAAAGTCTCTTATCAGTATCAGAAAATGGCTGATTAGTTTTCGAGTCAACCATACTAAGAAGCGTATGTGAAACCTGCATGGCATACAAATTTTCAAATTCGTTGAACATGGCATTTCCAGATTACAAATAAGGGAATTTTACCTACTTGAACAACCAATTGGTTACACCACAAAATAGCTTGATGTTCCATTGACAGCCACACGTTTGTCATGCTTGTACTACTTATCATAAAGCCGTGACTTGAAGGGACAATGCCATCAAGTGACTCTAACTTCGATCGAACCTGAGGCCAGAAGGAAAATTTTCAGCCTTAAGAAAAGTTCAAATCTCACCCACTGGAACTAAAATGCAAACAAAGAAAGCACCACGGTATAAAGAATCGATCAAGCAATTGAAGAACCAAAATACTAGTAGATATTTTCTGACCTGATAGTCATTGTAGCCACCGGAAATGGATACAACAACAACTCCGGATAGTAATGGGTCAGACACATAATTTCCCCCAGGGGATGTTTGAACTTCATAACCTTTTTTCCATTCTCGATTCACTTGAGCAAAGTAATGCCCCAAGGATGGCTGCAATGCCAGAGGAGGTGATCTGGATGAAATTAGATACATAAAAACCCAAACCATGTTGTTTGGCGAGTAAAACTTGTTAAGTTTGGAGAAAACTTACTGGTGTGGACTTGAGAGTGTTAGAATGGTTTGCACAGCTGATTTCCGCAAACGAGGATGGACTGCAGCAGCTCTAGCAACAAAACCACCCATAGAATGCCCAACCAAGATCACATCATGTGGTAATTTACTGGACGCAGCGGCACCTTCTCTTTCTCTGGTATCATGAGATTCCTTATATTGATCTAGAATCTGAAGACAATAAGTGGATAACAATAAGGGATCAAACAGAGAGAAACTCACTTGGAAACAAGACTTAAAAGCCGTATGTTGTGTTATCTTAGAGAACTTTGCTTGATGAAACTAGTGAAAAGATGTTCCCACGCACGCACAAGGGCATCTTTATACCAAGCAAATAACAATTAAATAATATGGTTCTGTACTATCAAAATTCCCACCCTATGAATGGCATATACGACATATTCAGTGTGCTCCTCAAGTATGCGACCATCCATTGCAGAATGTTCACCTTCAAGATCCACAGCAAACCAATCTAGTCTGTTACTGTACTGACTAGGCAAATCATAGTCTACAGACTCCGTATCTGCACCTCCCCCACGGAGTAGAGAAGCTTCCTGGTAAAATGTGCGCTCAAATGGGCCCCCCTGAAACGCTCTATCAGATTCTGCTGCCACAGACCTGACCTGAGTGGAAAACAATTAAAAACAGGGCCTATAAGGAGTATGGTATATGAAACCAGGAGATAAGTTCCCAACAAGAGTAACACATTTTACATGTTAAAGAAACAACGCCTCCACCAAAAAACTGCTAGTTAAAGAATTCCAACTTCGGCTTTGCACAATTGAAAATATCTAATGATTTTATAGTGGCACCATCTAAGTCATATAATATTACTATAAATGGGTTACTTCTAGCTCTCAGAAATTGAACCAAGAAAAGGAGGATCCTTACCTGCTTGTAGCTACCAGCATTGCCTGGAATGAAAAGAACAGGAACTCCACTAAGTTTCTTAAGGTGTTCCTTAAAGTCAATCTTCCTCCAACCTTCATGGTAAAGATAAAGTCCATATCTTCCAGGAGTTGTATCATCCGTCACAGAGATAGGAATGTAAGTAGGATACATGTAAGTCATAGTACAACCATTCTTTATAGGTTTTAGCAAACCAAACAAAGCCACAAGCCCAATCCATGCCGCTAAAATCAAAACGCCAACTATCCTCAGCCTTGGTCGAATGCTCATAGCAAATCTTACATCACGCATTTCAATAGTATATATCTGCATAAAAATCATCTCATATTCAATTAACAGACCAGTGTCACCAAAATCCTCCATAATAAAAACAGAGAATTAAAAATAAGACATATATATAGCTCCTAAAACAAGAATACATAAAACTTTTTCGTATCAAATTGAATCACACAAGTGTTATAGTTACATTAGTTAGCTTAGATCTCAAATCAGTAGGGTTTTCTCTGCTCTCTCCTCTCTTTAGCGTCGCTTCCTGTGAAAACTTGCTAGATCTAACCATTTTCAAGCTTTCAAGAGTACTAGAGTGAAAGTGCTCTTGTTTCCTTGATCTATGAGGAAGTATTTTGAAGAAAGTGAGGATAGATCTGGAAGCACAGAGGTAAAAGAGAGAGAGCTTTGGTGGCAGATTATACTAGCTCGGAGCTTGAATGTTGCATTTTCTTTTCTTTTTATGGAACATAAAAGCAACTACTAGTACATGATTATAACTTTTTGGTAAACATAGGCTGAAGAGGAAAGTGAAAAAACAGAGAATCAAACAAAGCATATAGCTCCTAAAACAAGAGTACATAAACTTTTTTTAGTATCCAATAGATTCAAACAAATGAAGAACTATAAACAGTAATATTGAGTCCAACTGTGAGAAGTTTCCAAACTTTTCCACTATACATTACTTAGCTTAGATCTAAAATCACTACACAGAAGAAACAACTAAAACAATACAAATCAAGAAATAACGCAGAGAAAAAAAAATGAGATTCAAATGAAACTAGTCAATGAACAAAAAAAAAAATGGAAGAAGCTTAAAATAGTAACAGTAATTTAGCAGAAAGGGAAGAGCAATAAATAAATAACACATATGGCGGAAAAAGGAAACAATTTATAGTTTTTGGATCTCGCCATTAATGCGAAGCTAAGAGCTTAATTTGGTAATATCGATGAGTTTTTTTTAAACTTTTGCTCAGAATCCGTGAAGCTTGTGATTCAAAAGATGTAGATTATTGAATGACTGATAAACTAACCGTTTTAAATGAAGAACTAGGCGATGTCCCGGAATAATTGAACCGGCGGTTAAAGAAGAGATCGAACTTTGAAGCACGGTGCGACGGAGGTTAGGCTCGTCACGTAAACCGAGGAGGGAGAGAATAAATCGGAGATCCTTCGTTAACCGGATCCGGGTTCGGGTGTTTTGATTACGAGTCGGGTTATATTTAGTTTAATGGGCTGTTTTGGACTCTATGGGCCTAACGTTACCAACGATGAAACAACTGGTATTTTAGAAAAGGAAAAAAAAAGAACGAAAATAGAAACTTTTTATAAATTATCAAAACACAGTCCAAATTTACTAATGAAATAAATAAATAAATCATATAGATGGCCGAAACTGAATTAAACTCTTTTCAGGTTTAGGAAAATTTACAAAATTTAAACGTTTATCTTGTTTATTAAGAACTGGACTTGGAGAAGTAATGATTGACAATCTAATATGATGTTTCATTAAACTCGTTTCTATTGGCTCTGATTGGTAACATGCATTAATGATATAGTGGCGTTTTTTAATGCGATTATACAGAAAAATTCTTAATCAAAAATATCTGTAGTTGCATATGCAATCCAATTAACAACTTAGCCCCTAAACTCGTAGTTGCATATGCAATCCAATTTCCGGTTAACACAAAGCCAATGGTTTAAAATCCTTTAAGTTTAACATCGAATCAATCGATCGTAGAAACTTAAAGGATTTTGAAGATGGAATACTAAGGAGTTAGGACTATCAAGGATAAATATCAAACAAAATTCAAGTTAAGATTTGGTACACAGATCAATCTTTTCGGTCTGCATTTGGTTTGGTTGGGTTAATCAAAATGGACGTTACTCGATACGATGATATACAACAGAAGCTTGAACTCTAAATAGAAGAGACAAATCACATGATACGATGATTGCAACGATGATATCAATCTTTTCGGTCTGCATGTGTTCTTTTGCTTTGTCTCCCGTAAAAACACGGTTTACTTTTGGTTGACCTTTTTTGCCACATGGAGTTTCAAAACACTAGTATGAGAACTCGTGGCCATGGAGAGAGATGTATTTCTTGGCCCAGATTGCAATGTCTTCTGGACAAGCCTGAGCTTGTCGAGTCCTACGAAACATGTTGAGGGTAGCAAACTCGTGAACCGCATCTTTGTACACTAGCACGGCCGCACGAGATTATCTACATTAACTTTCCTTAGCTCTTCTGAGTAAGCAATGGCTCGGTCTCTCATCCAGTCATGGTCTGCGACAATAATGAATGGCCTAGCCTGGAACGAGCGTGTTTGCTGCCGGGTGGTCCAAGCTGAATTCTTCTTCTAGTAAGAAGATTTTCTACTCACACTTGGTCTTGTGGATTCCCTTTCGCGATTTATTTGATTGACATGTTTGAGCAAATCTAATTATTTGCTTTCTGTTTATAATGCCATTGGTTGATAGATATTAATTGTTTTGCCAATAAATTGTTATTGATGTTGGCAATTGTATTTCTGTTCTTAGAAAAAAAAAATGCAAATTATTTTAACTAGATTTTTTGGTTATTAATAGTGATTTTTAAATTGAAATATATTAATGTCAAAAATAATAAGATTTATTGTAAAAATCAAATAAATCTTAGATGTCAAAGATATAATGAACATTTTTATGTGGCTTGGAAAATGAGTTTTTTCTGATATTAAAAGATTTTATGTACTTAGATATTATAATAGATTTGGCTTGGGAAGACTTTTCAAAAAAAGCACTAAAAATAAGGTTTTGTAAATACAATTCAGCATAATATGTGACTAGTTTAACAGATAAACTTGTAAATTTAGAGGATTAATAATATGCTAACTTACAAAATATATCCATAACATGTACTAAATTTAGAGAGTTGTGTTTAATACAATTAATACTATTGAAATAAATATCTAAGGCAATCCACTAAGGAACTTTTGTTTTTTTCCACTAAGGAACATTACTTTGGCCTAGAAGTATATATATATATGCGTTATACTGTTCAAACTCCTCAAATATTTTAGTTTTTGGAAACAAATCTTAATTATATTCCTAAGACACCTTAAGTTTTTGTAAAATGAATCCAACTATGATGATACAAAAAACACTAACAGATAGCGATGTTAGTTATAGGAATCGTTTGATTTTGATTTTGCCTAAAGATAAGGTTGAGAACATAACAAGACGCACAAGACAATAACAATTCATATTTGGTAAACCTTGGAAAGGACGGTAATGGTTATTATATCGGAAGAGGGTGGAATAATCTTAGAGATGCAAGAAATCTAAAAGCAGGCGACGTTATCAAATTATATTGGCAAGATACCAAATTTATTTTTTCTATGTAAAAATATTTATTTCTTTTACTATTAATGCTATCTTGCATGTATTATTCATTTTCTTGATAAATATTTTAAACTAATGTTTTCGTTGAATAATGATATTAATAGATTTCTATTTTTTGGTCGACGGATTAATAGATATTACAGTTTTTAAACGAAATAACTCTCAACTAATTTATACCAGAAAAGAGAAACACGTATATAGTTTAATGTACAGGAAATACCCCGAGGGAACCAGAGTCTTTCCCTAGCCCATCTCACAAAGTAAACACCACTCTACACTAACTCTACTCGCAGAGAGAAAAAGAACCTCTTGCTTTGCTTGCCTTTTTTTTTACTTCCTGGTAGAAACAACAAAACCCGGTTTACTCTCGGTTCAGCTCTTTCCGCTTCATGGAGGAACAGCAAAACCCGAAAAAAGCCGGTCTACTTTCGGTTCACCTCTTTTTGCTACCTGGAGATTTTGGTGAACACTAGTATGAGAACTCGTGGCCACGAAGAGAGATGTATTTCTTGGCCCAGATTGCAATATCTTCTGCACAAGCCTGAGCTTGCGGAGTCCTAAGAAGCATGTCGAGGGTTGCAAACTCGTGAACCGCGTCTTTGTACTCTAGCACGGGAGCATCTACGTTGACCTTTCTTAGCTCTTCTGAGTAAGCAATGGCTCGGTCTCTCATCCAGTCATGCTCTGCGACAATGGTTAGTGTAGGTGGCATGAACTTGAGCGGTGGACTTCGGCCTGGAACGAGCGGGTTCGCTGCCTGGTGGTCTAGGCTGAATTCTTCTTCTGGTAAGAAAAGCTTCCATGCGAGAATGCACATAGGTTTGTCGTAGAAGTAGGAATTTGCCTGTTTGATCTCAGACTGTGTGGGTACGCTACCGATGAAGAACGGGTACATTAGGACTTGAGCCACAACCTTGACAGGATCTAGATTTTGACCAACTTCAATGGCTTTGCGGGCTACATAGTCTGCTATATTGGCACCACAGCTCACACCGAGAAGCACACATCTGAAGTTTCAAATTTCGAGAAGTCACAGAACTCAGTAAGATTTTTGGTCATATGAAAGCAACGATCTACAAAATTTATCTATACTCAGCAAGTGTTGTTAAGAACCAAAAGCAGAACATTTATGGAATGCAAACTCCTTGAACTACGTGAAAGCAGTGATCATTTAAAAAATGAGAAAGAAAAAAAAAAGACTTCTGGTGTGACATGCATATGAACCACAGTTGACAACATACCAAGCACATTTTCAGGAAACTGAATCCTAAGCAGAAGGTTTTCTCATCAAAAAACAAGCTTGATAATCCAATCCAAGAAGATTCCTGGAATCCAAAGGATTGAATTTACATATCTAGCATGTACTAAGACCCAGAAATTAATGACGACGAAACAATTCCACATCTCATACCAATGGGTAAGACCGTAAGAGGAGAATTAGCATGAGAAGTCCTGAAAGAAAGCAAGTGTGGTTTGAATAATTTCAAGACATGATAAGGACCTATCAAGACTATTGAGGTTAAGGAGTAAGCTGAACTTAGCATCAGTAGATCACAAATCAAAGATCGTAAAGGACATCGTATAACATATAGAGTTGACACTAAAGCTTAGATTTTCAGGCAGGCATGAACACACACAAACACATTCGTTTCTAACAAATTCTTGGCTCTTTCACTAGTTTCACTACCTAAACAAGACATTGTTTTTACCTCGAGGGATCAGCATGATTTGCCAGCCAAGGCTCCACCAAGGAAGCACCAAAAGCATCAACTATATGCTTATTAACTTCTGATTTCTTCACCTCACCTCCAGGTCGTCGAGAATTTCCCATCGACTTATTACATTCAGCCAAATTCGCCTGCTTCCCCAGCCATTTCAACACCTTGAACCCATCCTCACACGCAGCAGGATACCGATTCTCAGGCGCAAGCCTGTACCCGACTGCCAAAACAATGATGTCACAGTGCTTCGCCATCCTTCTACAAAAGAAATCATTAGCCACTGAGTCATTACTTCCACTTACCCATCCACCACCATGGAACTGCAACATCACAGGAAGTTTTCTAGAGTTTCCACCCGACGACGACGGTGCGTATCCTCTATACACGTCGGAGGATCCTGCCTCAGGGGAGGACGAACCAGTGGTGTAACCGTAACTGTTCCTTCTAGATTCTACCTTATGAGACAACAACGAATTAGACGAACCTAAGCTATTTCTCCTACTAAGAAGATCCGATCCGGCGATGTTGTTGAGAGTTCGAGCCTTACCGGAATAAACACAGGCGGAGGTACTCGGTTCAAGCGGCGTAAGAGCAGATTCCGGAAGAAAAATTCGTACAGATAAAGAAGTTAACGGATCGATATGAATATCTTTGGTTGCAACACCGTCGGTGAATAACGGATTCGGAGCAGCGACGGATTCTTCGGGTCGGGTCGTGACACCAAATGGATCCGAGGAAGATTCATCACCGGAAGATTGAATCCGGTTTTGTAAACGGTGTTTCAAAAGGAACTTGAAGAAGACACTGTAGAGCTTCACACCAACGCTTGGCATTGGAAACACCTTTTGTGAGGTTACAGAGATTTATGGATCCATGGATAGAGGAAGATGAAGAGAGATTGAGATGGTGAATTGCGATTGCATTGAAATTAGGGTTTGTGGAGTGTGAAGATTGCTTCGATTTAGAGCTTGAAGGTGAAAGATGAGCGTTAATAGAGACAAGAAGGATACAACAAAAAGATAAAATTAAAATAAGCAAAGAAGAAGCTTAGGTGGGAAGAGGCTATCAGATTAATAAATTTTCATTTTCGTAGCACAATACTTTTCTTTAAAGGTTTTATTTTTTCCTTTTAATGGTTGGTACTTTATTAATTTCAGGTGGGTAAATACTTTTATTTTGTACAACCTAGATGGCACATATTTATGTAATAACATTTCTTGTCGATATGCCATGTACAAAATGATTACATTTATTTCTTTGTATTTTTCAAAATAATTTAATGTTTATATATTACAAATGAATAAGACAAAACTAAATATTTTTCTCTTTTGTAATAAATATTTCTCAAAAATTCATTAATCTATCATGAGTTTCGAAATAACAAAACTAGACATAAGGTTCGAAAATTCAACAATCGCACTGAATCTTGAGCTGTTTATGTTGCTTATGCTTAAAACCTTACATATATGGTTTGAATGAATAATGGTGATTTGCTAGAAAATTCACCTGATCGTTGATTAGACGACCAAACTTCATCATTTTACCATTTCACTTGTTTAACTTGCTCACTTATCTTTTTATTATTTTGGCATTTCAGATATTTATCTACTACATCTTGCACTTACAAAATGAAGAACACAAAATTTCTCTATATTTTTTTGAGACTCCAAATCTCTGAGATTTTTTAATATTGGTTTAGATTATGAGAGATGCCAATGTTTTTTATTTTAATTTTTTTTTTGATTTTTTTGTTATATGGATTAAGTTGTATATAAATTATTTTGTTGATTTATAAATTTGACATTTCAACAAAAAAAAATAGTTTATTTCATACATTTCATTTTGTTTAATAGTTTAAGTCTTTAAGACTTGTGGTTTACTTGGGGAAAAATTAGATAGAAGAAAGAGGGGTCAAAAAAATGAAAATAAGAAAGAGGGCTTATCTGTAAAAAAAACAAAACATACTGTGCTTAAATTGAAAATCACCTAAAACAAAAGCGCCTCCGGTATATAGACGGTGGATTTGCAGCGAGCAAGTAAAGAATAACTTGAACCGGGTCTGATGTTTGTTGATGACCCTTCTCTACACACCTTGAAACGCAGACGACTCGAGATCACCGATTCCATGGAAGCTTCTTCTTCAGCTCAGGTCTAACTTCATTCTTCTTCTTCTTCTCCCTCATTGATCTATATCATCTGATTCCTACTTCCATTTCGATTTTCATTTGATCCGAAATTTTTCTGTTTCTTCTTCTTCTATATTTGGGGGTTCCCGCAAAGTTTTCTAGGGTTTTTCCATTTCTTGAGTCGAATTCAATATTTATTTGATGGATTTTCGTAAAATTAGGCTAAAATTGCTGATATGCGAGAGAAATTAGGGCGAGAGGTTCGTGTTTTCGAGACTTCGAGTATCTCACAGAGACCAAGTCAAGTTTCTAGTGCTGGTAACTTTTTTGGATCTCTGATTCTTATATTGCATTTGATCTGAATTTGAACAAGTCTTGTGATTGATTGTTTATGAAAATTCCACAGACGATGAATCTGATGATTTCTACGAGTTCACACCTGCAGATTTTTACCGCCTTTTGGCTACTAAGAAAGAAGGTAACATGTTCTGAAGAATCTGTATGGTTTAGTTTACATTCTTCAGCCATTTCCATGAAAATTTTGCAAATCTTTGATCAAATCCAACTGTGTTTGTCATAATCGGAATGTATTGCTTGCTCTAAAGAAATCAGTACCTTGGTTGTTTAATTCTTCTAACATGTAATGTTAAATTACTTATACAAAAGATAAATCGTTGAAGACAAGAAAAATCCGGGAAGCAGAAGAAGCTGCTCGTCGATCAAAGCTCACTAAGGTTCTTTTTACTATTGGTTTCATGTTTGGGAACTAGTTTTATCCCACTGACTATCTATAGATTGATACTGTCTAGGCTGTAATCCGGGTTCGTTTTCCTGATAATCACACATTGGAGGCAACATTTCATCCATCAGAAAAGATCCAAGGCTTGATTGATCTTGTCAAAAGAGTAGTTGCCCACCCAGATGTTCCTTTCTACTTGTGTATGTTTCCATCACTCAGATTTCAGATTTTACATTTGTCAAGAGAAGAAAACTTGATAACGTGCCATCTTTTTGTCAGATACAACTCCTCCCAAGAAACAGATAAAAGATTTCTCACAAGACTTCTACTCAGCTGGGTTTGTTCCTGGAGCCATTGTCTACTTTTCAAACGATCAACCTAAAGGTTAGTTTCTGTCATTACCTTCACCCAATACCATAGTCTTTCTCTGGGGAACTTTTTTGCATTGCGATATGTACGGGATTATAGATTTAGTAAGTGAGATCTTTTTGAGGGATGGATAACTAAACTGCACGAGGAATTGTCCAGAAACTTTCAAACTTAGGAATGAAATAGTTTGATAAGAAGTTTAGGATCATGTGAATACATAGGGAATACTAATCTTAGAAAGCTGGTTAAATTAGGTATAATATTGATTCCCCTTACATACTAAAGAATTTGTTGTGAAGAGGACTGTGTTCTGAACTTATCTTTAAAAAACCCAATGGTTTTTTTGCAGATGATGGTGGTAGTTCAACTCCTTATCTTAATGAAGAGATTTTGTCACTGAAAGATTTAGAGGCCATGACCAAAGCCGTGGAACCGGTTGAATCGTCATCAGAGCCAGCCACGGTTGACTCTAGTGCTGTACCTGTTGAACACGAGCGTAAATCCACAGAGAAGAAGACCACAAAGCCTAAGTGGTTTAAAATGTGATTTCACTTTGTTTCTCACATAACAAGAAACATGTTACCTTTGAAAAGTGACAGTTCCAGTGTGTCGGCATCACTTCACAGTAGCAATCTTATTGTGTCGGTATGGGCTTTTAATATCTTGGCTCATTTGGATTTCTTGGGCCTAAAAGTTACTTTCATTATAGCGTTTTCTTACCTGTCTCGTTCCAAAGTAGAAGAAACTAAATGAATGCATTGCGCTACGTTATATTAGATGAATGAATTTGGTATTATAACAAACAATGACGATTTATTGCATGAATTAGTATATAACACTAATTATGTCAATTGGGTTAAAGACATTTTGTGTTAACACTATTTTGTGGTACTCACCAAAAAAAAAAAAAAACACTATTTTGTGGTGG
>Ga0041059_1001366_pt1 | contig 19422 bp, 18 predicted proteins | sample AraColnosormetaG_FD_56232 | JGI IMG/M metagenome (GOLD analysis project Ga0041059, IMG submission 56232) | Arabidopsis roots microbial communities from North Carolina, USA - Col MF nosort | ecosystem: Host-associated > Plants > Roots > Unclassified | place: USA: North Carolina | collected...
TGAGAAGAAAGAAGAATGTGAATGTGTTTGTTTGATTATACTCTCTTTGAGTTTTTAGAAATGAATATATGTAAATAATATATAGAAATGTGCGTGTTTAGGTGGTGATGAAAGAAGAGTTTTGTATAATATAAAATAAAAATACGACAAAAGTGAAGAAATAAATGTGTGGGGAGAGGGAGATCAAGGAGAAGAAATTGGGGTAGGTAGAGGGAATGGCTGTTAGAAGAGGAACGGAGGGTCGTTTTGGTTTGGTAGGTTTCATATTTTCCTTTATACTCTCTTGCATGTCTATTTTTTATTTGTATTTATTTAATTTCTTAAAACTGAAATTCTGTTAAATATATTGCGTATATAAATATCAAGCTACCAAATTTCTTTTACGAAATAAATTAATATTATACAAAATCGACACATCACTAAGTCGCATGTTATGATTTTAATATTTTGTTTTATACGAACAAAAATATAAAAATAACTACTATATCAAATAGTTTTATAGGTAATATTAAGGAATAGCTAAATGAAACACAAAGATTAAGCAAATATAGAGAGAAAGATTTTTCTTAAAATAGTCATAGACTCACGTTGTTAGAAGAAATGAAATAACATAACCATCATTCGTTTTTGCGAAATCAATAGTATGCGAGATAGTTTCATAAAAATTTTCAAAATAGTATGTAACATTTAAATTCACATGTTGTACTTAATTAAAAGACATGATATTTGAAAAACTTAAAGAATTTGTAAAGAAAAACATTGGTAGTGTTTTTATTTTTTTAAACATAGTTATGAAAATTTTAACCCGAATAGAATTTTTCAAAAATTGAAACGGTCCAAACTCGTTTCGGTTCGGCTCTAATACCACTTGTAACGTTTCATCCGCCACCAAACTTGAAGATATCCGAATAATTATGATCGTTTAATTTCTTTTGTTATGAAAAATGGATTCCTTTGTTCCTTGAAATAATTCATTGTTGTTAACTTTGAAAGATTTTGTCAAGTTGTGAAAGTGCAAGTTCCTTGAGATAATCTATTGGTGTAACTTTGAAAAAGTTTGTTAAGTTTTGAAAGTGGAAGCTTCCTCTCTGTATATACCTACGTTTGCTTCATTGTAAAAATATAGGACAAAGGAAAAAGTAAAAACACAAGTCTTGAGTGCTCCTTTACTCTTCTCTCTCGTTCCTATACATCTATACATATGTATCCAAACTCCCTTTTTTTTGAAAATCTAAACACCAAGCCTCTGTTTTTGTGTTCAATTAGTTTCGCAAGTACCAACGAAGTGTTGTAGCCACAGCTGTGCAAGAAAGGGAAGAACACAATCGTATTCGCACAACTCCTACGAGGGTTCTCCAGGGACTCGTGCCGTGTGTTATCCTCGAAAGCCATGAAGTTTGTGGAAAAGTAGAATTACTATATTTTTCTGTACAATATCAATAACTATACTTTAGACAACTTCTTGTACATTTGAACGTTGATTCACGATCGAAACTAGTTAGTGGACCACACTTTGAAGAAGATTTACAAAGAATGTGTTTGAGAGATATATCATTTAATGTAAGCAACTGTACATCCATGGTTCATAGGATTTGCCTGTTCATACCTTGAGACACGAGTGTTCTTTCTTAACCTCTCAAGCACTAGCTCCTTTATAATGCCTGCCCCCATTCCATGAATAATAAATAGGATCGAGCCCGAGTCTCTTCCCGAGATGGCCATGTCTAGCTGGTGAACCGCTTCTTCCGCCCGCATTCCTCTTAGATCCAATGTGTTCTTTGACGTTTGAATCCGCACTGGTTCGCTTTGCATTTGCAACACACTGCCTAGCTCTTTCATGTTTATCTGTGCAATTATCAGGCACCACAAAGAACTGATGTTATAACTCAAATCAACATATTACTATCAAAATCACAAATTTTCAAATAGCCTATAAACTATAAACTATAAACTTTCAACTTTATTACTATTTATTATGACATACCAATATGGTTAGGTTTCATAATGAGATACTGCAAGAATGGGACCTGAAAAGTCTTAAGTCAGAGAATGATGTATACCTGTCTCTTCGAACGTAGAGAACGATTGGATGTTTGGCTACTTGTGCTACGAGGAAGGGGCTTTATGTCCTTTTTCTTTATGCGTACTCTTATCTTACCATGCTGGACTAGAACTGTATCATCATCATCTCCAGGTTCTTCAACCACAGTACCTAACTTATCTCCCAGTCCAGTTACAAGAACTTTTTCACCAGCTTGTGGTGAGTAGTCACTGTATTCTTCTTCTAAGGAATCAGGATCCATAGGACAGCAAGCTTCAATAATCTCTGCAACTGCCTCTTCGGTTTTCAGGATTAAGGAATTGTATTGATCAGCTTGAGTGATTTCTAGTTGACTTTCAAATTCAGCCACCAGTCTCTCCATCTTTGACTTAGCAGAGTTTAGATCTTCTTGCACCTTTTGCGTTTCTTTTTTCAGAAGAGCCCTCTCACGTTTATCAAGATCATGCGACTCATGCTCAAGCTTCAGGAAAAATCAAGAACAGAAACATACATTACAAGAGATTAATAATATCAATAAAACAACATTCTTAAATACCTCGTGGTAAAGGTTCATTAAGTCTCTATGAAAAGCTGCAGTCTTAGTTGCCTGAAGCTTTAGTTTATTTCTTTCTTCCATAAGGGACTGAAAGAGTGAGCCTTTCCGCTCTACATCCTGCTCGGGATTCAATTTCTCCGTCCACTTATGCGCATTCTCTAATATTCTTTTATTGAAACCAATGGACTTAGCTACTCTCAATGCATTTGATAGACCAGTACTTCCCCAGAGTACTCGAAATGTAGGCTGCAAAGTTTCCATGGAGAACTCCATTGCAGCATTTTGGAATCGAGGTTCATTATCCTTCAAGCGACTTAAGTCACCGTAATGTGTTGATACAACTGCCACATTAACACGGTTTTTAATATACTGTAGGATGCTAGTAGCAAGTGCAACCCCTTCTGAAGGATCAGTTCCACTACATATTTCGTCTAGTAAGACAAGTGAATTTTCTGAAGCAATGTCAAGTATCTGTCGTATCCGTGAGATGTGGCCACTAAAGGTTGAAAGACTTTGCTCCAAAGACTGCAATAAGAAGTTTATAAAAGAAAATTCTCGCAAATGTAAACCTCGATAAGAAGATAATCAAGACGTTAGTAGCTCTATTATCTTGCAAGGAATTCATAAGGTAATACCTGAGGATCTCCAATGTCAGCCAGAATAAGATCAAACCAAGGCAACCTTGGGCAGTTCTTAGCAGGCAAATACATCCCGGACTTGGACATAAGAGACAATAATCCCAATGTCTTTAACAAAGCGGTCTTTCCTCCTGTGTTTGGACCCGAGATGACGACTACTTTGGCACTGCTTTCAACTTTAATGTCTACTGGCACAGGGAAAATGTCTCCACCATTTGGGCTGCCTAATACTGAACCAAGAAGTAGCGGGTGCTGCGCAGAATCAATGTCTACAGCTAAGCCCGGTGTTTTTGTGTGTTCTGAAGTTACGTTGGGATAGACACCATTAATCCAATTTGCATGTGATGCTCTTGCAAAAGCAATGTCAAGTTCTAATATTCTATCCAACAAATGCAATATCTCTCTCTGCGCCATCACCACCTCAGATGTCAAAATGCTCAAAATCGCCATTTCCTCAGCTTTCTCGGAGTTCGCATGTCTCACTTCCATATTATTAAGCTCCACTGCCTCTTTCGGTTCTATAAAGCATGTTGCCCTAGAGCTACTAACACTTAAAACAACACCACCTGGAAGTAAACTTTTGTGTGTAGCTCTAATAGCTACACACATCCTTGATCTCCTCTGCGTTATCAAAGGCTTGTTAATCCCCCCAGCTAGAAAAATCTTAGTTGATATTTTCTTCAAAAGAGAATCCAAATTCTCCATGTTTCTCCTCCGTTCAGATCTTATAATCTCTAAATCTTCACTAGCTCTATCAAGAATCATAGTCATGTTGCAGTCTATACAAAAACTAATCTTCTGCTGTAATGTATCCTTGAAATCACAACCCTGTAGTATATCTACAAGTGGAGTAACCCTACAAAATAACAGAAGCAAAAGCTAGAACCATAAGCATCTCAATAGCAATAAGAACATCTAATAACTATAACTGATTCGGTAGCGTACCACGGTTCAATCATCTTATAAACAATTCAAGAAGACTAAAAAATTTCAAAATGTCTACATTAGAAGCAGAACACAAACCTGTTATCACTAATGGCTGCTTTTCGGAGTTTCTGAAACGTTGATGTAGCAGCCGTTAACGTGCTTCGAACGGTACAGAGTTCTCTAACGGTAAGCAATTGACCGGACACAGCACGCTCAACGATATCAGACAAGTCTTGGATTTCAGAAAGACCTAATCCTCGCGATTTCATCATCTCCATAGCAGCTAATGCAGCTGAGGTCTCGTTAAGGAGATTCCTGCTTTCTTCCGGCGAGTTTCCCACCGGAATTTCGGCGTTTTTGGTGGCGGAAAGGCCCATGGTTGTGGAAGCGAACGGAGAGAGCTGATTGCAGAGGGCACGCCATTCGAGGACTTCTAGAGTTTGGTTTTCGACTGACTGTGAGTCGTCTGAGGAGGCGGCGCGTATAATTAACGGAGAAGCGACGCGTAATGATGACGGTGAGGCGGCGCGTGAGGATTTGAGATGAATAGGCGTCGGTATGAGTTGGAGTGGGGAATAAGTGTTCATGCCTGTGGTGAATGAATTATCTATTATCCTTTTTTAATATGTGGACAATCGGAAGTTTCACAGTTCAGTTAGGTTCTGTCCGGAACTTCAGTTTGTTCGGGTTAAAGGAAATTGTTCCGGATTGAACCGTTTTAACAATTTTGTTCGGTCAATATTCTTTGATAATTTCGGTTTACTGGGTTAAATATCGATTTTTTGTTTGTAATTTTGGTTTATTTTTATAATAATTTCTGTACATTTAACAAACTTCGGTTTGGTTTAGACCAAAACCGATTGGTTCAGCCTTACAGAATCAAAGCAAACTAGTTCTTCAGAAGTCAAAAACCTCTTGTTGAAGTCTCTGTCTGGGTTTTAGGCAAAAGAAAAAAACTGGAATGGCAGTGTGGAGGAGTTGTTTACGCGCCTCCTCCTCTCGTCACCGTTTATCTTCTCTCTTCTTCTCCCACCACCTCAAACCCTCCTCCTTCATCTCCCATTCTCCTCCTCTCTTCTCTCCCTCGCCGTCACCATCTCCGACGTGTTTCTCTCCTCTCCACCGATTACTCTCTTCTGGACCAGAATTCCCAATTGGGTCTCAAGAAATCATCCCTACCGATGATTCTTCTTTACCTGTTCTCGCCGTCGTTGATTTCCTCGAAGGCTTTCATGAATTCACAGGATTGCCTTGGTGGATGATTATTGCATCTTCTACTGTTGCTGTTAGATTAGCTTTATTGCCTTTACTCATACTTCAACTCAAGAAATTGAAGACCATTTCAGAGCTGCTACCGAAGTGTTAGTATTATTTCTCTACTTTATAAGTAGTTTTTATAATTTGCAGTTTCTTTATTGATACCAAAGTCATGACCTTTCTACTAGGTTTAGTTGTTTCAATGTTAGTCATGGAACTCGTTTACATGTGAAACAATAATTGACAGACATCGCTCTATGGTTGTGCAAACTATGTGATTGGTTCTGTATATTCTTGTATGGTGTTGATGAAGTTAAAAGCCAATCATAATGTTCTTCATTTCTTACACAGTGCCTATGCCGATCCCAGAGACTCCAACGTTGAAAGGATCTATTGACCAGTTTTCTCATTTTCTTAAAGAGAGTCGAGCAATTGGGTGCCCCTCCTTTTTGTGGTTCTTCCCATACTTATCTGTCCAGGTAAAAAACATCTTCTATTGAGTGATTTGTGATTCTGGTTTGTCTGTAAGATTTTGTGAAAATCTGGACAAGAGCAGTCCTGCTTTGTTTTACGATTAGAGTTGACCTTTTTGCAGAAAGATCCATATCGTACATGCTTGTATATCTGTTTACTACCTTATATGAAACTCTTTCATGTCACTTGATCCTTGGCTTTCTTCATAAATGATATAGTCTTTTTTTCTATGTTGATACATTTAATAAATAGGTCACTTGTTTGCATTCATTCTCACTTTCCCTTTGGCTATTGTTATCTGCAGCTCCCATGCTTTTTCTTGTTGATGGCTAGCATCCGGAAGATGTCACTAGATGGTCACCCTGGCTTTGATTCTGTAAGTTGAGACTGCATAAGAATGACTTGTATTTTTTGACCTTCTTGATTGTGATGAGGAAAGAATCCTTCTTTGGGATCAAGTCAAACTCTTCTCTTCCCCTTTCCTCGTGGGGGTTTCGTTGGTCGAGTTAGCATATCTGGGCATCTAAGTTAGCTAGTTGCAATTGATGAATAATACCAGTCTACATGGCTGCAATCTATGTTGACAAGGGTAGGCTAGTTCGACGTTTTAAGGACTATTATATTGAAGCTAGACCTTAGTTGTAGAATTAAATTTAACACCTGTATACTATGAAAACTGGTGAGCCTCGAGCATATTTGACCTGAGTCTGTCCTGTCATATTTCCTTGCTGTTGCCTCTGAGACTGAGCTGCTTCCTATCTTTGCAGGGTGGTGTCTTATGGTTCCAGAACTTGAGTGATCTTCCTGGTGGCTCTTTTGGACCAGTCTTCCCAATTTTAATTGCTACCTTCCATTACATTAATATACAGGTTCTTGCGAATACTTGGAGCTTAAAATATATGTTGATGGGATCGATATTATACTTGTTACTCTTACAATTTATTTGTTTTTGCAGTATTGTTTCCGTTGAGTATTCAAATTGCAGGTGACAGTATTATATATGTATGCTTCTAACTTTTAACCCTTTTTCCAGATTTCTTTTGATACATCCACAATTCGTCAAACTACCGGCTTGACTGGGCTGCTCATGAGAGTGAGTTGAACAAGTCTTATCTGCTGCCTTGGTTACTTAAGTCTTACAGAATTTTGTTGTATGCTTGGAGTACTAATTCTTTTCTAGCATGAAGATATATTGGTATTGTTAGTGATGTTACTCATGTCCATGTTTCTGTTTTGTTATTAATATTAGATTTCATGCGTCCATAATCTGAAGATTGTACTTGTTTTTTTGTTTGTAGTATTACAAGTTATATCTGGAGATCTTAAGCGTTCCTCTGTTTTTTGTTGGCTATGCTATTCCACAGGTAAGTACAATCTCTTTCTGTTTTTGTGACACCTTCTTTTTTCATAAAAACAGCTCAGTAAATAAAAATATTTCTTTTCTTTTTCAGGGAAGTCTTGTCTACTGGGTAACCAACAGCTCAGTAAATATCTTTCAGGTACGCTCTCTTGTCTCATTTCAGAATTCGCAGTGGAAGATGTGTTTCCTTTTTTTATTTCCCTGTATTGAGGCATGGGGGATGATGGTAGTTAGCTTTTAATTAATCAAATCGTTCTCTTGCTTTTGTGTTGTTTCTGCAACTGAAGATTAAACACCAAACTAAAAATGGACAGATAGGTTGTTCACCGTGGCAGAATCAACACACCTATTCGATGAGATATGATTAGTGAATGCACTTGTTAAATATAATAGGTTGACCAGTGATTTACTTCTTTGATTTTAAAGATTCATGGTGAAAAGAAAAATGTGTTAGAGAGTTGACTTTGGGTAGAGGATCCTAAAATGTGTAAATTCCTCACTCTAGAAATCTCAACTCTGCAGCAATTATCTCTCAAGCACCCTACTGTAGGAGCAAAACTTGGTTTACTGAGTCAGGGGGCCACTCCAGGCATGGGACATTCCATGGAGATCAGCGAATCTGTGATCAAGTATGTGGACTCTGACTCAAAAGAACAGACCCTTTCTCTACAGACTCTAACACCAGAAGAACTTCTTTCTGTAAGTAGTGGAAAATGAATAACTCTTTTATCATGTCTACTTGTATGTTTCATTTCTTCTTAAATGGATTTGGTGTCAGCTTTCAGTTCAGGTCTTGTCCAAAGGTGATAAAGAAACATCCATTCAGTTGCTTCGGTGCGTATATTCCGAAGAGTTTCCTCCTGGTCCCTTCTATTCTTTAATTACATGTACTAGCCATGTTCACTGCATGTGTAATTATTCTTTGCAGATTAGCTCTTGAAAAGGATCCTGGATATGTAAGAGGTTTGGTTCTCATGGGGCAGGCGTTGTTACAGAAGACGCAGTTGTCAGAAGCTACTGAATATTTAGAGCTTGCTATCTCCAAGGTTAGAATTTCCGGTCCATTACTCTTTCCTGTCTTTCTACGTATTAGTCCTTTCTGCAGTCTTGAGGTCAAACGGATGTGGTGGTTCAATATCTATCACTCACTTTTTTGTATGTTTCACTTATCAACTTATTTATTTCTCTTTGTTTTTGCCAACGTATCTAGTTGGTTCTTTCTGCTTATTGACTCGTGTAGTAAGATTAAGAGCGTGTGACTCTTTTACTAAGCAGCACAGTTCGTTTGTTTCTTTCTTAGCTCCTTGATGAGGATCCATCTGATGCTGAGGATGTTGAACTTTTAATGCTTGCATCTCAGTGGGCTGGTGCTGCATACGTACAACAGGTTTGACCAACCATCATTTTTTGAAAACGATAGTTATGATTATGAAAGTAGCTCAGGTCCTGAATGTCAGTCAGTAATAACTCCTTTGCTTAGTTCCAATTTTCCTAACACTAAGATACTATTGTTATTTTGGGTCTGCAATTTGTGAATGTATGTATTGGCTTTTACTTGTGAATTGGTTGGATCTTGACATTCGGTGTTTCTGGCAGGGAAAACTGAAAAGCGGAATCATACACTTGGAAAGAGTAGCGAAACTGAGAGAACCTGGTGATCCTAAAAGCAAAGAGCATTACTTTGAGGCATTGCTGCTTCTTTCAAGGTACTAATTTTACAGCGAACAGAAGTGTCATCACAATACAGAGTTTAGGAAATAGGTACAGAAGCATGTATGCTACTGAACTGCGAGCAATGTGAAATCATAAAAACTTTTGCTGTTGCAGCGCTTTGTACAAAGAAGGGCAGAGTGATGAAGCTGCAAAGATTTTACGAGTAGTAGTGGATCACAATCCGGCGTACAAGCCTCTGCTGGAACAGTGTGAAGATGAGAATGAGCTAGTTAGCGATCTTGTCAGTCGCAGAAAGGATCATTTCTGATTTTCTCCACGTGTGCAAACCGCATTGTAAGTATTTGAATACTACGAGAGCGTTCAACTTTCAATAGTTCATAACCTTGTAGGTTAGTAATACTGTAAATGTGTAATCCCATTGATGTAATACTATAAAACATTCAAAATAGTAAAACTAGGACCAAAAGTGGCAACAAAAGTACATACAAAGTTGAGATTCAGTACTACACAACACATCTCGTGAATCTAGCACACAAAACACACCATCAAACTAGTTTATTCCGATAACAGACATGAGGAAGCGAAGTCTAATAGTAAGATGTGCAATATCATAAGTGTCCTGGTTTAAGCTTGAGCGAGGTGGCTCCACTACACCGGTGAAGACATAGAGAGCCTTTAACTCCTCTGCACATGTGGCACTCCTTGCAACACTGTATCCTACTACTTTCCTCAAAGTCTCCATCGTCTCCCATAGTTGCTCCTCACTATACACCTGCAAATTCAAAACCATACATATTCGGCTCATTTTGACACTAGCTTCTGAAATCAAACTCAATGCAGAACAGGTAATCTACATCAATGCCATGTTATAATAAAAGTCATTTGGATCCCCCACCACAATTTTAGAGATGTGAGTTAAAAAAATGTTACTACACGCCTAACTACGCAATCAACTCTATCAAAACAGCATTCCAAGAGGTCACATCTCCCACACAGCTTACTAGATGACCATGTCTATAACTAATGGCATAAAGAAATATTAGCAATGAACAAACGGATAAGCTGCCCTCCACACTAAGTAACCCATAACGTGACATTTTAGAAACCGGTTACCTGCACGCCCGGTTTTCTTCTTTTTCTTAGTTGTGTTTTTTCGTTTCTCTTCCCCGGTTCCTTGTGCCCCACTAGCTTGGTCTATTGGCTGAACCATTAGTCAAGATATCAGAGAATGATTTTAGTTATCTAGAACAATTGGCACTAGTTAATGAGGGACTGTAACAGAGTTGAACACAAATTACCAAAACCATGTGGACACTTTTCTTCTCTTAAACTTACAGTGAAAATTATTTTTTTTGACCAATGGATCACTCAAGAAGATAACTCATGTTAACCATAGAAAAGATAGCATTAACACAAACACAAATGTGTGGCAAGTATCTAATCAATCACCATGGATTAATCTAGAGGCAGGGGATATTCTGTTATGTTATCATTCAGCTACTAACTCACAAGAGATAGGATTAAGTATAAACCTCATTAGAAGATATTTCCTCATCGTCCTTGCCCGTAGAAGTTTCAATTTTTGTAGCCCCAGTTTCCCCTGCAAAAACAATGAATATAAGTAAACCATTTCACACAAAAGAAATGTTATATACTGATCATAAACAACCTTCACGTCTAGTCTCAGGCGCTTCCCGCTTTTCAGGCTGTTCTTGAACCTCCTCTGACTTAGCATTTCCGGACTTTTTATCATCTTGTAAAGTTCTCTCAGAGGTTTCTTTGTCAGTTCTACCCTCATCCCTAATTTTCTCTAGCAAGCTCGTTGACTCTTTCGCCATCTCCTCATCTTCCTTAACCTGAATGGGAATGGGTTCTTCTTTACCCCTGAAAAGTGCAGCCTCACCAACTCCAGCCGCGCCTTCACCGTGACCAATCTTGCTATACTCATCAAATCCAGATTCGTCATCATCCTCCTTGCCAACTCCACCAGTTTCTTCAGTATCAGGAAGCAGAGTACTCATGACCTTTTGTGTACAAGCATAATTAGCCAAGAAGAGACAAAACGGAACCGAGGAGAGGAAGGCAAGTGTCGAGGCGACAAAAAGTGAAGGAACAAGAAGTGGAGCTGAAGACACTACAACACCAGCTGTCAGAACTTTCTTCCCAACACTTACCGCCTTACTCCAAATCCAACTTCTTTTATCTTCACTCTCATTAGACTGATATTCCTCCATTGTTTGACTCATGGTACTACGTACTGTTTTCAATTCTGCCAAGAACACCGGGTAAAATGGGTTTAATCTGAGCTCAAAATTAAAGAAGCCAAAACCAACGGTCCCTATGATTTTTCTCCATAGAAAAAAACTGTTACATATTGAGAAAACAACTTTCTGAATCCCAAGTGAATCACTTGTTGGACTCAAAACATATTTCGAGGAAAAAATAACATGCAGACCAAAAAAACTTCATGCAACCACATTCAAGAACACTATCAAACTCTACAGTTCCATATCTTTGAAAAATCAAAGATATCCTGCAAAATGCTTTGAGGGCATTTTATCTTCCACTATAACGAACTTAATCAGTGTAACTGATGAAAACCTAGTAATTTTACATAGGCAAAGGACAAGGTCGTAGTTAATAAGAAGAAAGAAGAAGGAAAAACCTGTTTAGGTTGCGGCAACTTCGAAAGCAAAGAACTCATTGCAGATTCCAGTAGCAAGAAAGAGAGAATAAGGACCAAGAGACGGAGAGAGAGAAAGAGAGGCAAAACTTCTGTGTAAACAAATTGGAGAAAAACACAAAGAAAGACAGTGACACGCGTCGAGGAAACAGAAACTGAATATTGCATGGTTTTGTGTCGCAACGTGTCTCTTCCGTTCTTTATCCACTCGCTCTTAGTTGTCTGTTTTATGTTGAGTGAAGAAGACTTGGGTTTTGATCATAAGCTGTGATTTGACTAAATGATGCGCAAAACAACTATGTTACCATGAGAATAAGCAGGCTCAAAACTATTATAAACCTTGAAAGCAAAACAATTGTTTGAGCCTTTATGGGTTTACTCTTTTTCTTTTTGGTTTAACTTGTGGGTTTTGCTAAATAAATTATATTTAAGTCGTTTTGGGTAAATTTTTTTGGTAGATTATATTATGAAACGAACATACATAAAATTTTGTATATGGGCTATTTTCAGTTTTTTCTTTTCTTTTCACCATTTTAATAATATATTTAAGAAACTAGAAATATTTGATTGTTTTAGTTATTGAGATTAGGATTTGAGGGCTGTGGGAACAATGTGTGGCAGCCACAAGGCGACTTCTTCTCAAAAGATGGCAACAACAACAATAATATCAAGGAAAACTCTAAAAAGCCACCTAAATCCCAAATCATTGATGTCGATTTTGAGCAGAAATTTATTAGAGGGAGAGAGAGAGACTGATAAAGAAGAGACGAGAATGAAGCAGAAGGCTCTCTATTGTTGTACTAATACTCGAGTGAAGATAAAAAAAAGTGTTTGTATAGATGTCACTGTGTTTTTACATGAATGCAAGGTTTTCATATTGATATTTTCTTGATATTAACTTTTGCCACTTGTTAGGCCATTGAAATGCTTCGTAAAACAAAATCTCTGGCCGAACCTTTCTTTCTCCACAGAATCTGACCACATTGTTCCAGTTACCAACAACCTAAGGGATCACCAAACATATCAATCATGGCTCACCTATCAAAACTCAAATTCAACTCATAAAAGAGAAAGACAACTGTTTCGTCGTACCTCTTCTGCTAAAGCTTCATGTCTGAGACTGACCCACCGGTTCTTCTTATAAGCCATGCAAATGTATTCTCCTTCAACAACGCAACCAATCTGCATTTCCATATTATGAGTCGGTAACAGAGAAATACAGAAAATGAATAGCACAACATTTGTGATAATGTGTCAGATTTTACCATTGACACAAGCCGGTACTTAATGTTTGATTCTTCTAAGCCTTCGTATACCCTGCTGATATCTATCTCCCAGTCCAATGCCTTTGTTGTTTCAGATATATCTTTTTCAGTTTCATTCTTCACCCATTCCAACACTAATGTTGAAAACCCACAAAAACAGCAACACTGTTTTATCATTCCACAATAATGAAGTGAGCAGATAAGAACAAAATCATCGTCAAAAGTTACCAATTGTGAAGATAGGCGGGCATCTACTTATAGTATGGTGAACAAAGTTTATATCTCCACAGCCACCTGTTTTAACATCACATATCATTCCATCTTTCATGCGGCCCATTTTGAGGATGTCCTCAAACTTTATATTCCCAAAAGCACACTGCATATATAAATAACCACAGCGCAGCATTTTAAGTACCAGTTGCTGTAGAAATGAAAAATATAGAAAATGAAACATACCTTCAGGTTTCTGATTGAATTTGCAGCCATAACAATTCCATAAGAACTTTGCTCTGGATAATTTGGCTTCCTTTTGCATTTTTTACAACTCATTCTTTCATATTCCGCCAACGTAAAAAGGCGAGTTACCAAGCTTTCTCTTTCTGGACTTTTCCAGCAATGAAAAAACTCGAGAATCGCGACAACTACGTCAGCGGCATCACTTGACTGAAAAGAGTAAAAAATTGAATGACATGTAAAACTTTGGAATGACAGTCAAGCTCAGCAGCTTATATTTATCTGCACAAACCATGGAATGAACTCCTTCTAGGGAAGCAAGTAAGTTGCTCAGGAGGTAACTGTAGAGTCCCTCTTCTGCTATCTGTTCCGAGACAATAGCAGAAAATAGATTTTGCAGTGCATAGGGAACTTGTTCTTCCAAGTTTCCATGAAATGGTTGCCGATTGTGCACCAAATCCTCTTGAAGAACCTTAATGTTTAAGAGGGCCTGCAGTAGCAAAATTTGTCAAGGCAAATAAGTAAGCAAAGAGATACCGTCTGAAAATAACGAATGAGCTGAATTAGTAGAGGAGAGTCAAGGTCTTTAAATCTTATTTTTGTTGGTGACTGATTTACCTTAAGCGTCATGTCAAGAGCTGAACGGTATCTGGTTGCATCTTCTGACAGTGAATCTTTTGTAGGCATGTTTTTCAAATCTTGAAGATGGCGAATGAAAGAAATAAGAAATAAGCATCTCAAAACATAAACAAACAAAAATCGAAAATTATAAAGCTCTCCTTTGACCTTTAATAGCTTCCTCATGATTGTTAGTGTTGGATGAAGTTTCCTGTCGACCCCTTTCTTCTGGTTCTATAGAATCTTCATCCACCATTTTTAGTAATGAAACTCCCGGTTCAAGGTTAATAGAAGATTCTCTGGACATATTAAGAACACGTTTTGCTCAGAGAAAACCTAAAAACAATTTATAAACTTGCAAAAAGAGTGTTGAGAAACCAAATTTCTCATCTACAGTACTTACTGTGGGTCATCCTGATCAAGATGACTCGACTTGCTTGCTGATGTTCTCTGCTACACCATGGGACATTCATTCTTACGACTGAGTAATCAAAATTTCATGGAAGCAAATAGAGAATTTTAGACATTCAGCGACCTTGTTGCTTCTGTGCTTCTTCTTCTTTGGCCCTGACTTCTTCTCCTTCCTTTTCTTTTCCTCGGTTAAAAGTTCTTCTTCTAATGCAGCTAACTTGGCTTTGGCATCCATATCTACAATTCCTTCCAACTCCTCCTAAAAGAAGATTCATCAATTATAAGGTACATGCGTCAATAAAAATATCAGATGGAAGATAAAATCTCTATGAACCAATTTGATTAAAAACCAACCCGCAAGAAACGTTTCAGCAAGGGAAGGATATAAGAGCGGTAGTCAAAAACAGAAAGCCTGATGAGGTCGTTTAGCAAATGTATTCTTGAATTTTCAACCAGCAAAATCTTTGAATCGGCTAGCAGAACCTGCAAGTCAATATAGATTTTAAGAAAACAATAACGGTTATTTCGTTGTAAATTAAAACTTAGATCAGGATTGAACCTTGCTAGTGACCACTGATTTCAGAAGGTCAATGGACTTTAACACTATATCATCACTGATATTTTTAAGCCCATGTATAAGTTCCAGGCAATCTTCTGCATTAGTGAAATCAAATGTCGGATGTGATATTCCTTCGAGAACATCTCGTACTGCACACAAGTATAATTCTGTAAAAAGAGGATCTTCAGTGTCTATCGTTAACTGCTCTTCACAACTGTCGCATAGAAGAGATGCATATATGTTCCTTTGATCTTCCGGAACATTCATTCTACTTTCATCTTCTTGTATACATAAGTTCCTGGCGTCATTAAGACATTCGTCATAACATAGGATCTGCCACTTCTTTGCATATCTGGTTGCCAAAGTCCTACGCGTGAAGTGAATGGCTCTCAGAACAGCCATCCTTATATCAAGATTGTGTGCCCCAATAGATCTGGGGAACCCAAAGCTCTTATCTATTAAAGAATAGTCGTCAAGTAACCAAGTTATGATATCATCGCCCTGAGGATTTGTCTTGGCGTAGTGAACATTGTGATCACAAACATCTATTGACCCTTCATCATCAAATGAAGCAATCTTGCCTCTCAGCAATCTCTTATCCAGAAGCATAAGTGAACACACATGGTCAATATCAATCTTTTCTTTAACTTGAGTACGACGCCATAAACTGTCCGTTGCCATGGAAATCAGTTCTGTACCATCATCCCTTTCACACTTGATGCGTTTGAGAAGGTCTAGAATTTGATTAAGTTCATCACATTCCAAAAAGCAGATACTCTGAGGTGTTTCCACTAAACGGCACTCGGTAGTAATAGTGTTCTCGGAAACTTCAAATTGTGCGATAAGATGCTGAACAGGAAACCGCATCATCCAGTCTCGAATACTACAAGAGAGAATTTTACGCTCCAACAACAACACAAGGAGCAATCGGATTTCCTTGAGTAACTTCCTGCGCTCTTCATCTGCAGCTAAAGGCCAGTCTTTGGACCACCCATTCACATATACAAACTCTTTCACAAACTCGAGCCGGTTCTTGATCATTTCAGCGGCAGCTAGTGCATCTACAGGTTCCCAATCTGCTACTGATATCATACCAGCCCAGACATCATCTATACTCTGTGCCAAATCTTCTCTCACAGGTTTATATTTTGCGTCATGAACTTGTTCAAGATGATTCTTAAACTTTTTAGGATAAAAGAACGTCTGTGAACAAGTACGACACATCCAGAATTTCCATTTTCTGTTTATCCTTGCAGAGTCAAGAACTTGCTCCAAAGCATCTAGTCCCTCTCTTCCATATACTCTCTCAACATAACTTCTAAGCTCTACAGTGCTAACTTTCATGAAGTTCCTTTTACGCTCAGCACTCATACCCGCCCAATAAAGCCTCAATCTTTTAGCCGCAATGGTATGCGAGTCACTCCTTATCTTGATTCTTATTTCCTGTGACTCCTTCAGTTCGGTTCAGAGCTTTTCACACTAAGGCCATGGATGATCCTTGACCCTGTCGTTTCGACTATATCCTCAAGTGTACGTTTAGTTTTTTGCTGGTCCGATTTTGATGGGTCAAAAGACATAACAGATAGACTCCTTTTTGCAATCTTCACGGCTTTCTTGTAATACAATGTTGAGCCAAGACGTTCACCCAAATGGAAGAGAGAAACTGCAGCGAATGCTTGTAACATGTAATCTTCCAAATAGCATTCCACAGAAGCCAAAAAGAATGCGAATTTCAAGTCACTGTTCTCTGTTTTTCTCGCTAGTGCCATGAAGATATGACCTTGAAGGAAACAAAGATCTGATGGAAGCTTGAGTTTCCCACCGATCTTCAAAATCGAATCTTCAATTACCTCCAAGGCCTTGATATGATCTCCTTGTTCGTAGTACCGTTGGGCAAGTTTGCGAGGAGAAGACTTCATGATTCTGTTAGCTTTCTTGTGTTTTCTTGGTCTCTAGGGTTTGCGAGGCGGGAAAATAAACGGAAATGATAACGAGAAGAAGAAGATTTTATAACGTGTGATCCACGTGATAGTAGATGATGAAGCTTTTATCACGTGAGATCCACGTGACTAGAGAGACGAGCAGTGAGTGGGAACCCAATTCGTGGTGTCTTCTTCTCGAACAGCTCTTTTTACGAAGTCCCATTGAGGAATTGTGTCGAACACCTTGTGGGCATCAATGTTTTGAGCAAATTACACAATTTCTTCGATTTTATTGCACTTTCCTGGATTAAACAGATACAAACCCAGAATTTGTGTAAATTTATCGAATTCGAGGATGTAGTCTTCATGTTCGGATGATTTAAAATGGTTGATATGTGTTGAGTTTTGTTATGATCCGTCCCATTGGTTGGTTTACGTGGCTTATGAACAAAAACGATGAAAAATTAATATTCTATGATTTTAAAATTGATATTAAAATAACTGAAAAGTGAACTTACTATAGGAATTTAAGAGTTATTATGTATTTTACAATTTTACATATTATTATTCGATATGTTAGTTTTAGCATACTTACCATAAATTCTTAATAATATACTGTAAAATAATATTAAATTTTGGCTAGTATAAAATTAAATAAAACTCAATAGCGATAATATTTTTTTAGAATCTCTATATAAATATATGGTCTTATTAATAAATGTATAATATTAATACATAGTTTTGTGTTTGTTTTAATGAATCTTCTTTAGAACTCATCACTAATTTTTCTTATATATAAAATATTATGTCAATATATTGCGTATTAGAATAAATTGTGAGATATTTATGAATTTCTATAATATGAAGTTTTCAGTTTTTTTTGGGATGTGAATGGATTAGAAAATTATAATTTTGCATAGGCGAACTTCGTAAACAATAAACGACCGATCCCATCGATTTCGTAGACTTGGCTCCATCGTTCTTTTTTTCTTTGTTCCCCAATTAATAGAACATCTAATTTTATCTTGTGTTGAGTTATATTTATTATGAGTGTTGTTGTCAAAATAAATAAAAATAAACTATAAGTATTTGCTACTAAAGGAGACGATCAATTAATCATTTTCTAAGTTATGAAATGTGGTGTTTTGTTTATGATTTCTTGTCTTCTGATCACATTCCTTGTTCTCAGCCATGTTAGAGGTAACTTTCGTTTTTCTTTATTCGCATTATCAATTGTTTTATCTTAATGGTTTTGTAATTTGACACATCTTTTTGTGGTTGACATAACTCAATAGAGGTGGAATCCAAAACAAAATGGGGATGCGACATGAACAGACCATTTCCAGGAAAGTGTGGAACTAATGGAAAGGATACATGCATAAGCGACATCAAAAAAATGCCTGGTGCGCCAAAAGATCTTGTCGTACGTTGCGAATGTTCTCAACGTTTTGTTTGGAAGGGTTACCCTCCCGAGCGTTTATGTAAATGTCAATATGATTGTTAAGCTTTACTATATATATCACCATAACCAAAATCTTTTTACTATAAACAAGAGAGAAGCTATAAAGAGGTTTTGGTGTCAGATTTCAATAGGCTCGCTATTAATTATACTTCTTTTTAACGTCATGAATGATGATGAATGTTACGAATTCATGTTAAAACTCTTGCAACAAATTAACGATCCCATTTTACTACTTTTGGTGTGCTTTTTGCATCATACCAAGATGTCTTATACATTTTCATGATCGTCGCGATTCTCTCAATCGTTGGAGCAATGTTTGAATGCTCCATATAACTCTTTTAAGAGATATCATTTAACATAGTAAGAGATATATATCATTTAACATAGTGAAAAGTAGAGAAATAAACAATGTTTACCTATATCATTCTATTTGTGAATAATGTCTCTTATGGCCTTATATGAGTTTCACGTTGAGTCTTATTCTTCACGGTTGGTTTTGGTGTATATCCTAATGAAGCTTATCTCATGCTGCATTCATAGGCAGTAGGACCACTTCATAGAATTGATGCATTACGTAAAATGTCTCATCTAAGAAAAACAAAATTGCAGCTACGTTTCCATTGGATATGGTGAGAAGATCGGAAGCAGCTAGCTAGAACGAATAGGCGGGTGAGCGGTAGTGTACAAGACAGGTTTGTTACGCACATTAGAGAGTATAGGAAATGTAGAATTATACTGTTTGTAAATGTTGGTTATATATCCAGTGAATTAGCTTATACGAAATCAACATTGTACAGTCCTTACTTAAAATGAGACTTTGTTTTGTTCAAGAAAAAAAAAATGAGACTTTGTTGGTGAAGTCTTTTGTAAATGGATAAACAAGTATAAAAAGAATGGTAATGGGCTTTAGTATCCCACAAAACCATTTAACAAGGAGTTTCATGTATCCCACATCGGAAAGCTGAAAGAGTTTGTAGTTGAAACTTTTATATAAATAGACTTCACTCTTCCTTAAAGAAATTCACGCAGCCATGTGGTGAGCACAAAGCGAACTATTCTTTCGCCTTTTACTAAAGAATACCGTGTGCTCTCCACGCTAAGTGGCATACGCCTATTTTTGGA